>Ga0315902_10002345_pt1 | contig 29579 bp, 39 predicted proteins | sample LakEriMetagenome_9_FD_203523 | JGI IMG/M metagenome (GOLD analysis project Ga0315902, IMG submission 203523) | Freshwater fungal communities from buoy surface, Lake Erie, Ohio, United States - Buoy 12 MA117 | ecosystem: Environmental > Aquatic > Freshwater > Lake > Lake biofilm | place: USA...
GCTTTCTCCCGGCGTCGGCGAGTAGTGGGCTTTTCATAGTACCTGCGTTTCCGCAGTTCCTTTGTAACACCTTCCTGATTCATTCGACGCTTGAGTTGGCTGATGGCACTTTCAATGTGGTTGTTGTTAACCCGCACTGTCATGCCTTTTTTATTCAGATGGAAATCGTCCATACTTCCTCACAGTGTATTATGTGTACACAGCGTAATTATGTGACTGCAACACCCATTTATTATGCGGCACATGTTTTAGCATGTCAAAAAATTCCGTGGAAACAAAATGTTGATTGAACATTTCCATTACAGGTGTTTCAACAACATCGTTCCAGTGATTCACAAGGCGGTTCCGGGCAACACTCTCATTGTAACCAGGTTCACCACCATATATGGCGTCCGAAGGCACTCGCTCTCTTCGAGGACGCTTTCCTCTGTAGAGGCTCTCTAATGCTCCGCCCTTGAACATGTCCGTGTGATACCAATTGGGCTTGCCATTTAATTCACGCACATACTCTACAACAACAGTATCAATTTCACCAGCCCAGCGTTCCTCATTTAGTATTCTTCTCATGTTGGTCCACACGTCGTGAGAAAATCCATTGATATAGAGCACATTGCCTTGTTTGTGGGCAGCTCCATTCTGCCATTTGCCAGCCTTATCCCACACTATCCGGATCACACCTTGTTTATAGGCTTCCCAAAGTGCTTTGCTGGGACGTTCTTTCACATACTCGGGCAAACACAGTTGACCACTGTGGGCCACCAACCAATCTCGGTGGTTGCGAAAACTGCCCACATCCACCAATTGTTTGTCAATGTAGAAATAGGCCTCGCCCAATTCAGCTGGGCGAGGCCTGGAATTTTCCTGGGTTAAATCTTGAATACGCATGCCCTATTTAAGGGCTGGAAGGCTCTTTGGGCTGTTGTTTGTTGGCCACTAAAATAGCAGTAATGGAATTGCCTTGCATGCTGGGTTCTTTTTCATACTTGAAGTTACCCACAAGGCCCACAAATTGCTCGATCACGCCAAAACCCAACTTAGTGAAGCTCATTTCCCTGCCACGGAACTTGATAACCAGTTTTACGCGGCAGTTGTCGGCAAGGAAATCTCGTGCTCTATTGGCTTTCACCTCAATATCGTGACTGTCCGTTACAGGTCGGAGCTGGATTTCCTTCATTTGAATCTCGCTTTCACGACTCTTTTTGGCACGCTCTTTGGCAGCAAGTTTTTGCGCGTACAGGTGTTTGTTGAGATCCAAAATCTTCACAACCATTGGTGTAGATTGCTGATTGATTACCACTAGATCAAGGCCAGCTCGCTGTGCTTGAAACAAAGCATCCTTGGTTTTTACCACACCAACATTTGTTCCTTCAGCATTGATCAGTCGTACCTCAGGAGTGCGGATGCGTTCGTTAGCCAGCATGGCAGGTTCTTTCATTGAGTTGTCTCGGTCCTTTCTGTTTGTAGGGTGATTATATTTGGGCGTATTCATCAGTCAACACTTGTTTCACTGGTGTGAGATTTTCCACGTTGTCTCGTGACACATGTAACTCTGTTACTCCTTGGTCGCGCAGTTGTGTGATCTCAAATTGGCTGTCCATTAGCACCTTCTCAATAACACTGCGCAAGCCTCGTGCACCAGTTTTTTTGGCCAACACTTGTTGTGCTACTGCATCAACCGCATCGCTATCAAACTCCAAATTGATGCCATCCAGCTTGAACAATTTCTGAAACTGCTTTACAATGCTGTTTTTTGGCTCAACCAAAATACGACGAAGAGTTTCATGATCCAAGTCTTCAAAACTCAAAATAACGGGTATGCGACCACACAGTTCAGGAATCATGCCAAATGCAATGAGGTCTTCAGTGGTTACTTGACTCATCAAACGCTGTGTTTTCTCCGGACTGTGCTCTTGTTTTGTGTTACTCATAAAGCCCATGCCACTGGTTTTCTCGTTCAACCGTGACTCAATTATTTTGTCCAGCCCTTCAAAAGCACCACCCACAATGAACAAAACGTTTTGTGTGTTCATAGTAACAAACTCGCCATTGGGGTTCTTGCGTCCTCCCATGGGGCTGAACTTTACGTCACTGCCTTCAATTATCTTTAACAGTGCTTGTTGTACCCCTTCACCACTTACATCTCTTGTGGTGCTGACATTTTCACCTTTTCGCCCAATCTTGTCAATTTCGTCAATGAAAACAATGCCTTTCTCAGCCAATTCCATATTGTTTTCAGCCGCCTGATACAAGCGTGCAAGGCATTCTTCTGGATCCAATCCCACATAGCCTGTTTGGCTGAGACTGGTGGCATCCACAACAGCAAAGGGCACTTCCAGTATCTTTGCCAGTGTTTTCACCATATGGGTTTTGCCAACACCGCTGTTGCCAATCATCATAATATTGCTTTTGTCAATACTGACACCGTCAACAACTGGATTGTTCACACGCTTCAAGTGGTTGTAGATGGCTACTGCCAAGCTTTTTTTAGCATTCTTTTGACCAATAACATATTGGTCCAGATACTCAACAATCTTTGGGGGTGTCAATTCCCGGGGAATGCTTTGAATCGCTTGCTCTTCCTTGGGCTTGATGATTTCCATACACAAAGTAATGCATTCACTGCAAATAAATGTGTTGCTACCTGCAATAAGCGTTTTTACTTGAGTTTGGTTTTTGCCACAAAAACTACAATAGTGCAGAGCTTTTATATTTGTGGTCATACCTTCCTACTATTGGTTGTTATTTCTGAGATGAACGCAAGAATACCGCAGCAAGTTTTTCCTGCATATTCAGCAATTTTGCCTATTTCAACACTGGCTTTTTCTGTATTGACTCTTGTCAATCCTTTGGATGACAGCGCCAAGGACAGTGTTTCCCAGTCCTTGACTTCAACAAAAGTACCATGCATGTGATTTTGATTGATAATCAACCAATCCACTACATCTGATTGGTGTAAATCTAATTCTGGAGCATGATAAAATGCAAAACTATAATCTGGAAAACTGTTTTGACAATTGCTCACAAGCTCTTCCAAAGCTGCTTGATCAACACCAATAATCATGGCCTTGAGTGTATTGGCAGGTGGTAACCACAGGGAAGGAAAGCTTACAAGATGTATCAAAGTCATTTGACTGTTGTCAAAACTCATAAGCAGTTTGGTCCTTGCCTATACTCACGCACATTCAAAACTATACAGAATCTCCTGTATAAGTCAACATCAAACGTTGTTTATCATTTCTACAGTGATATTGCCTTCAACAGTTGCCACATTTGTGTCAAGAGCACCGGCTGTAACACGCAATATTTCCAGGGGATTGGGCCTTGCGCAACTGTTGCCGTAACCTTGGATAGTGGGATCAAAAATTTCCTGGTTTCCTTGAAGATCCACGACCAACGCCTCAGCCACCAATCTCTTGAGAGCATTTACGCCTGTGAGGTAGTTGCCTGGGCTGGTGCTGTCTTCATAATACAAATGGCTGGGGCGATCGTATCCCACAGTCCAAGCCATGGTTACCACAGGTGCTTCACCTGTGAAATTTCCAGTTTTGATAACATCGTCCAAAAACACAGGACTGATCAAGAGACCCAGATTGTTGACAATCTGTTCCCAGCGCATGTTGGCACGCTCTTTTGCCAAGCTCAAAGCATAAGTTGTGGGGTATCCGCCATAGCTGCCAGCAGCGTATCCCAGTTTGGCCAGGCTGCCAGCAACTGACCCGTCCAACAAGGCAAAAGGTTGTCCATTTACGGAAGCAAGCTGTATTACATCACCACATGCCAACGCACTGACGTTGGTGGCATAGCTCATGGCGTTGATGGTAGCTAGAACCCCGGCTTGGTTAAGAGCGCCAGTAACAAAGGTAATTGTCACACCATTTATTTTGATGTTGTCACCGTTTAGCACCGGAAATGCAGTTGCACCACTGACTTGAATTTCATAACCCTGATACGTAATGGCAGGAAGTCCCAAATCTGCAAGAGCTGTACCTGACCCGGCAGCAATAGTAATGCTTGTGCCTTCATATCCAGGGGCGTTCGTTACAGTAAGGTAAGTACCCACTGTTCCTTGATGCGCACACACTCCAGTAAATCTTTGATAGCTGTTGATGTCTGCAATCACTGTTGTAAGGCTGCCTGCCCCAGTGAACACAATCTCAACCCCGTTCAGCAAAATGCTGTGGCCTGGGGTTACTGTTGGAGTGCCAACTGTGCCAGTTACACTAACCCGGCGATTGTAGGCTTCGGGTTTGGTGTTATCAACCCCGCCTGCTTGTGTTCCAGTAAGGGCATTGTAGTTAGTAGGCGCATTACCAGTCCAGGTGATTCTGTAATAGGTGGGCTGAAATGAAGGTGTTGGCATACTCAATCCTCAAAAATCTCTTGCTTTGTAGGATTATTTATGCTTCACTTAGAGATCTGCACCCTCACAAACAAACTCAGTATCAACTCCATACACTACTCTAGGAATACCAAACTCACTGATACATCTGCGGCACCCCTTACAAGGCTTGCTGGTGCCCAACATCCATTCCTTACTGGTTTCATGCGGCCTTTTAACACGCACCACATACAAGGTAGCACGCTCAAGGATATCCACATTGTGACGCTTCAAAGCGTTGTAGATGGCGTGAGTTTCAGCATGCCAAAAAGGACTGTGTTCGTTCTTGCCAAAACGATTGGCAAAAGGATGCGAACGCAAGCTGTTGTTACCAAAGCTGACGATGTCACCACGGACAGCAATGGCAGCAGCCAACCGGGCATTGGCTACAGGCGCTACATCCTGTGCCATAACTTGAAGAGTCTTGAGGATTCGAAGATCGCGAGGCAAAAGTTGCCTACTCGTGTGAGGTTCCATTTCAAGGACACTTTATCGCTGGGGGATTTCAGGCAGCTTATGAACCATAAACATTTTCCAACGATGTTTGAGCTCAAATTTCATTGTAAGCCAAATCAACGTCAAAGCACTGGCCCAAATGCTGCCCATGATCCACAAGCCCATTGCTACACCCACAATCACAGTGTAGCGAAAGAAATCCTTCCAACCAGAATCTAGGGCCATCTCAACCATTCCTTTGTCGAACACTTGTTCCAACGTCCACTTTTGCACCCGTGCCGGACTGGCCATAGTCCAAATAATGCCTGTTGAGATGGTTGTCAATAGCACATACACAATGCTGATGATTTTGCACATTTCAGCCAGTTTCCAGGTGGGAATGGGCTGGAAAATCATGCACACAGCACAAAAACCCAGCACAAGATAAAACCATGGCTCTTGTCGTTTGTTGACATCACTTTCTTGAGTTTGCCAGATTCGCTCCAGATAACGCTGGTGATGTGGTTCAAACATGTGTATGTCCCCTGTATGTGTGCCTACTATAGCATCACATACAGAGCTGTCAACCCCAATTATTCAAACAGATCGCTCAAAACAAGTCCTCGTTATCTTCCCTATGGCCAACTCGCATTGCCATATTTGAGTCTGTTTCGCGGACCTGAACCATACTGCACCAAATTCTTTTGGCTTCCTCCGCACCATAATTGGGAAGAAATACCCCATTGACATACTTGTAGAGAAAGTCTGCAATGCCTTCGCATCCAGTTCTTTCCACTTCGGTAATCTTGGCCAACCCCTTGCGCCCTAGATCCAAAAGAGTTTCCCTATGAGGGTCATCGTTGGCCACCAGAAGTGTATGATCAAACCAATCTTCCAGCAGCGCCTTAAGTGGTTTCAAACCACCAAAATCCATACACCAGTTTCGAGCATCAAGTGTGTCGCATTCAAATTCAAAATGAAAACTCAGTGAGTATCCATGAATCCATCGGCAATGGCTATCTGCCCTCCATTGGCGATAAGCTACTGGACCAATTTGTCTATAAGTTTTTGTGCTAATCCATTTTGTCATCTCTTCTCTCCAAATCTGAGTATTTGATGACTGTACAGAGTGTTTAGAGTGGGATGAACAGTCTGAGACCACTTTCAGCACTATTTAAATTAGTGATTTACTCTGAGTCAATTGGCCAATTCAATTTCAACCACATTTCAACCTCACTCAAGCTGGCTATGTCACCCACAATCTCCACAGTCCACTTGCATTTTGGCTGTGTTGCAATATCAGTCCATACAGCCCACATGGAAATAGGGTTGGTGACTTGAATGGAAACAAGGCATTCAGGAAGGCTGATTTCCATTTCCCAGGTGTCATGGCTGGATGGCCATCCTCGCGTGACCTGGCGGTCAAAAGTGAGGTCAAACTCTGGAATGCTCATACGGCTCACACCATGCCTAGGACTGCCCCAAAAAAGGCTGTTGTTGGTGGCCTGTTGGTATTGGTGGATGGTGTCCACAAACTTCTTGACCAACGCCACTTGATTCTTTTTTTCACGTGTCATAAACCGCATCATACAGAGTTCTTTTCTTGTGTCAACCCAAACCTAAATATTGCATTCCTTTGTGAGATTTGCATGATTAACAAAGCCAAAATTGAACAAACGTTGAGAAACTGGGCTCCAATACGTGGCCGAATAACAATAAACGACCTTGGACAGGTCAGTGTTAGTGGTAGAGTGATGGCATATCCCAAGCCTACTCCTGGGGGCAAAATTCCTGTTGAGTTCTTGTATGTTGCACATACGTTCCACGCAAGCTCAAACAATTTAACCTCACTGGAAAATTGCCCACAGACAGTGGGAAAAGATTTCATAGTAGCCTACAACCAACTCACCTCTCTTGAGGGCATGCCCCAAGACATCCGTGGTAATGTAGATATAGGTAGGAACCAAATCTCCAGCCTAATGGAATGCCCGCCAAAAATCAAAGGTTACTTCATTTGCCGGAATAATCTTCTGGAAAATTTTGTAGGCGGTCCAGTTGAAGTATTGGGAGAAATGGATGCTACAGAAAATCCACTGAAAAGCCTCGAAGGTTTTCCTACCAAACTACAAAAAGTGTATCTCACTTACTCTCCCAGTTTGCCACTGCTCCGTACCCTTGTGTGCAAAAAAGTGATACTGGTACCAACCTCGGGTGGGTGGAAAGACCAGAATCCCTTGTTGATGAAGGTGGAAAAAATCTTGAACAAATATGCGGGTCAAGGCAAGCGAGTTATGTTTGATTGCCAAAAAGAATTGGAAGATGCTGGATTTGAGGAGAACGCAAGATGGTAGACAAAGACAAAATCTTGCGGTTATTGCGTCAGTATTTTGAGACAACTGGCACAATAACCATAAGTGATGAGGGACTGGTGAGTTGTACAGGAAGGGTACATCTGAAAACAGGAAGGATACACGAGCGCTTGCCTGTGGCTTTTGACAGGGTTACTGGTAGTTTTGTGTGCTCCGAAAACCAGCTCAAGACACTTGAAGGTGCACCCACTTCAGTTGGTGGCAATTTCCATTGCTCCATCAACCAACTCACCACACTGGAACACTCTCCCCAGAGTGTTGTTGGTAGTTTCTATTGCAGTAGGAACCAACTCACCACACTGGAAGGGGCACCCAAGAGTGTTGGCGGCGATTTCAGTTGCTACAACAACCAACTCACCTCACTAGAACATGCACCCAAGACTGTTGGTCGTGATTTCGATTGCACTTACAACCAACTCACCACACTGGAAGGGGCACCCAAGAGTGTTGGTGTTGGTTTCTATTGCAGTAAGAACCAACTCACCACACTCGAAGGCTTGCCAGCTATACCTGGAACCTTGTATCTCTCCTACAAACGCAAATTACCACTGTTGCGTTGTTTGTTGGCAAAGAAAGTTGAATTTGATCCCAAACCAAGGAACAAAACAGTTGAAACTATTTTGAACAAATACGCAGGTCAAGGCAAGCGAGTTATGTTTGATTGCCAAAAAGAATTGGAAGATGCCGGATTTACAGAGAACGCACGATGGTAGACAAACAAGAAATAAGGCGGTTATTGAAACAGTATTTCCGAACAACTGGCAAGATAACCATCAGTGATGAGGGATTGATCTTTTGTAAAGGAAATGTGGAGCTGAAAACAGTAATAAAGCACGAAAGGTTGCCTGTGGCTTTTGACAGGGTTGATGGCAGTTTCGTGTGCGATTGGAATGAACTTGAGACTCTTGAAGGAGCACCCAAGAGAGTTGGTAAGAATTTCTCGTGCTTTGGGAACCAACTTACTACACTCAAAGGAGCGCCCCAGAGTGTTCCTGGCGAGTTCCTTTGCGGCAGCAACAAACTCACTGATCTCGAAGGAGCGCCCCAGAGTGTAGGTAGTCATTTTGGTTGCAGCAACAACGAATTCACCACACTCCAAGGAGCGCCTAATAGTGTTGGCGGCGACTTCTATTGCGTCTACAACAAAAAACTCACCACACTCAAAGGCTTGCCAGCTATACAAGGAACTTTGAAGCTTTCCTACAGCCCCACCTTGCCACTGCTGCGTTGTTTGTTGGCAAAGAAAGTTGAATTCGTGCCCGAACTTAATAACACAACAATTGAAACAATTTTGAACAAATACACAGGAAAAGGCAAACGTGCAATGTTTGATTGCCAAAAAGAATTGGAAGATGCTGGATTTGAGGAAAATGCTAGATGGTAAATGTGAAAGAAGTTGAAAAAACATACAGAAAATATTTTGATTACCCTGGATTTGAAACTTCCAAAAATACACTTCGCATCAACCCCCAAAATGGCAAAATCACAGTTTTAGGTAATGTAATGTTGTGGCAGAGTCCTCCTGAAGGCAAATTGCCAGTTGAATTTGAGTTTGTGAATTTCAGTCTGCAAGTTCAAAACCGCGGTTTGATCTCACTGGAAGGTTGTCCATCTGTAGTGAGACAAGATTTCAATTGCCGAGGCAACAAACTCACTACCTTGATTGGTGGTCCACAAATTGTGGGAAAAGATTACCTCGCTGGTAATAAGCCTTTGGAAAATCTTGACGGTCTTGCTTTGGAAATTGGTCATATATTGTACTTGCCTTATCATCGAGACTTACCACTTTTGAGAGCATTAGTAGCTCCTGAAATAGTGTTTCAAAATTTTGACCCTGCCACACCGCCACCTTATCACATCATTAAAAAATATGCTGGCAAAGGCAAACGAGCCATGTTTGACTGCCAAAAAGAGTTGGAGGATGCAGGGTTTGAAGGAAATGCAAGATGGTAGACAAACAAAAGATACTACAACTTTTTAGAAAATATTTTGACCCTTTTGACTATTACGATGATCAAAACCAACCCCACATCCATAATGATGGCACAGTTGATGCCCAATGGCAAGTGTATCTTGAACATGACGTCAGTGAATTGCCTGTGAAGTTTGGAACAGTGAATGGTGACTTCACTGCCTCTGAGAAATCATTAGCAACACTCAAGAACATGCCCAAGATTGTCAGAGGTAATTGTAACCTTTTAGGCAACAATCTAACTACTTTGATTGGTGCACCATTTGAGGTGGGCGGCAATTTTGAGGTTAACAGAAATCCATTGCAAGATTTGATAGGATTTCCACAAAAAGTGGGCGGCAAAGTCACTGTAAAATGGAGTCAGTCTCTTCCACTGCTGAGAACCTTGAATGCGCAAGAAGTTGTAGTGTATGGTCAGCCAAGAGTCAGTATGATACTGAACAAATACGCAAAGCAAGGCAAACGTGCTATGTTTCATTGCCAAAAAGAGTTGGAGGATGCAGGGTTTGATGGAAATGCAAGATGGTAGCCAAACAAGAGATTTTGACTATTTTTGAGGCATATTTCCACCGCGGTAGTGAAATAGTCCAAAACAAAGAATACAGTTGGGACCCACAAGGACGGCTCAACATCCACACAGGTGTATCACGTGAATTTGGCCACCCCATGCCTGACGGAATGTGGCCAGTGTCTTTTGGACACATTGATGGGGACTGCAACATGCAAAATTGCGGCTTGCACGATATAGAAGGTGGGCCCATTGAGGTGTATCAAGACCTTGATCTGTCATTCAATCCTTTAACGAATTTGAAAGGTTTGACTACCCGCATAGGTGGTAGGTTGCTACTTGAAGGCATCAAATTCCAAAGCCTTGACGGTTTGCCTCCTGATCAGAGTGTGGAGATCAGTTGGTATCCCGATCAACCCATGCTACAGCTATTGACTTGTAAGTGGATTGAGCTGCCTTGGCACCAAATGCAAGAGAAGGGAGACTCGCCTGCAAAGACAGTGTTGACTATTTTGAGAAAATATCGGCGACATGGCCGTAGAGCCATGTTTGATTGCCAAAAAGACTTGGAAGATGCGGGGTTTGAAGGAAATGCGAGATGGTAAACAAACAAGAAATCTCACGACTTTTCCGAAGTTGGTTTGATACCGACAGTGCAAGATTTGAAGTAAATGATGATGGCACAATAAGTGGAGAGGGCTTTCTCGAAACTTCCGCTAAATTCCCTGAACAAAAGCTGCCAGTGCGATTCAAAACCTGGAAGGGCACACTGCATCTTGGCTACACCAATTTGCATTCACTTGACGGGCTACCTGAGGTGATGGATGGTGACATCAGGTTGAGAGGCAACCAACTCACAGATCTCAAAGGTGCGCCAAAAATCGTTACAGGCGTTTTCAGCATTGCCCACAATCCTCTTGTGAGTTTGGAGGGGTTTCCCAACAGCGTGGGTAGAGTGGTTTTGTCTGATGACCCTCACTTACCAATGTTGCGACTGTTGAACGCCAAAGAAATCAAAATTCATGCTGCTAGAGATCCTGCAAACAAAGTGCAGTGGATTTTACAAAACTATGCAGGACAGGGCAGACGTGCAAGGTTTAATGCACAGAAAGACTTGGAAGATGCTGGATTCCCTGAGAACGCAAGATGGTAGACAAAGACAAAATAAGGCAGTTATGGATTGAGTATTTTGATACTGATCAAGATACTTGGAGATCAGGTGATGTGACAATAAATCCAGATGGATCAGTGTCGGTAGATGACAGCGTTTGGCTTTTGAAAAATACCACTAGTTTGCCCATCAAGCTCAAAAAGATTGAAGGGAATTTTGATGCCAGCCACAGTGACTTGGATAACTTAACCAATTTCCCAGATTATGTGGCCTCTGATCTTGAATTGCGAAACAATTATCTCACCCATCTGCTGGGCGCGCCCGCTTTTGTGGGCAATGATCTGCTTCTCTCAGGCAATCCTTTGAGAAGCTTAGTGGGTTTTCCAGCACATGTGGGAGGCACAGTATCATTAGACTGGAATGAACATCTTCCATTGTTGCGAGTGTTGCTAGCCAAAAACACAAGCATTTTGGGAAACAACAAGGTCCACAAGATTTTACAAAAATACGCAGGGCAAGGAAAGCGTGCAATGTTTGATGCACAGAAGAGCCTGGAAGATGCAGGATTTAGTGAGAACGCAAGATGGTAAATGAATCAGACATCTTCAATAACTTCACAAAATTTTTTCAAGATGCTGAACGCTTGATCCACAAAAACAAAGTGAGTATAGGCGCAGATGGCAAATTAAATGTGTTGGGCGATGTGGTTGTAAAACTGGAATATACTACCCATCAAAGCACTGGGTTGCCTTTTGGAAAACTTCCTGTGCAGTTTGGAACAGTAAGTGGCACGTTCAGTGTGGCAAAAACACGTTTGCAGAGTTTGGCAGGTGCCCCAGTTTCAGTAGGGGGCATTTGTTGGATAAGTGATAATCTCTTGACTTCTCTCGAGGGTGGTCCACAACACATTCACCATTTGTTGATAATGGACAACTTGCCTGCTCTTGCCAGTCTCACTGGTTTTCCACCAGACATCAACACTTGTAGATTCACTTGGCTCAAAGATTTACCATTGTTGAGATTGTTGCAAGCCAAAAGGCTGATTTTAAGTTTGGAACAACAGGGTTTACTGCCCAGTTCACCACCCAAAAAATGTCTGGAGATTTTGAACAAGTATTTGCCGCAAGGAAAAAGAGGCATGTTTGATTGTCAAAAAGAGTTGGAAGATGCAGGATTTGAGGGGAATGCAAGATGGTAATGACACAATATATAATCTCTGCTTTAAGACAGCACTTCCACATTGACAACAGCCCAATTACTCGAGATGATTCCCGAATTGAAGAAATCTATTCTGATGGCAGTGTGGACATTATAGGAAATGTGCGTATGATACGTTCTGCAAGCGGTGACATTCCAGTGGAATTCAACATTGTGCAAGGATATTTTCAAGCTCAAAACATGAATCTCAACAGCTTGAAGAACAGTCCTATACAGTGCAATAGCTTATTTGTATCCAACAACAACTTGGAAAATTTCAACCATTTGCCATCTGGCATTGTGAATTTGGATATCAGCAACAATAAATTCAAAAATTTCCAGGGCTTGAAAACAGAATTTCTTACTAGACTAGATGCTTTTGGCAATCCTTTGGAAAGTTTGGAAGGCTTGCCAAACTCTCCGCCTGAAGTGCCTTTGGGAATCGGCATAACTTACTCAAAAAATTTGCCTTTGTTGCGCCTATTGGTGGCAACAGATATTGACATTCTTGATCCTCAGATGATTACCAAGCGTTTTGAGCCAGTACAACGCATCTTGAGAAAGTATGCAGGACAAGGCAAACGTGCGATGTTTGATTGCCAAAAGGACTTGGAAGATGCAGGATTCTCGGAGAACGCAAGATGGTAGACAAAGACGCTGAACTTGAAAAACTTTTTGGCTCTTGTGTTGTAACTGGTGAGGCCAGTGTTGATGATAATGGTTTAGTTTCCTGCACTGGAGACGTGCGCTTGGCTCAAGACTTGCATATGTTGCCTGTGAAATTCCACCATGTTGCTGGATATTTTGATTGCAGTAACAATGCTTTACTGACATCACTTCAAGGATCACCCAAAACTGTAGGCAAGTGGTTCAATTGCAGCATTGTTCCAGAACTCAAATCCCTGGAAGGCGCTCCTGAAACTGTGGGCATAGATTTTGATTGCAGTTACAATGCAAGCCTAGAGAGTCTTAAAGGATTGGGAAGAGTGAATGGGGGTTTGAACATAACCTACCAACGCACTTTGCCTCTCTTGCGTTGCTTGCAGGCTAAATATGTGACTTTTGATCCAATATTGCCAAACCACCCAGTGGAAAGAATTTTGAACAAATACGCAGGAAAAGGCAGACGTGAAATGTTTTGGTGCCAAAAAGAGTTGGAAGATGCAGGATTTGAGGAAAATGCACGCTGGTGAATCTTGACATAGTTGATGTTGCACCGCAACATAAATAAATTATCATAAAAGTTCAAGGAGAAACACAATGACACAAGAGTTTGCCAAAACACTTACCAACTACTACGCCACTGTTGCAACAGCTTACCTGGAGACTGCTTCCAAGGTCTACGAGGCAAGCATGGGACTGGCAACAGAAATCACCAAGATCCACCCCAAGGATTTTTGGACCGTTGGCAAGCAGTGATAACAGAAAAAAGCCCGCATAATGCGGGCTTTTTTGTCACGTTCCTATCGATCAATTTCCTTTTGGTTGTACTGAGAAAACAACTCCACAACTTCTTGTTCACTGTTGCAAACCATTTTCACAGTCACATAATCGTTTTCCTGATTACGCCCGTTGATTTCCACCATCCAACCGTTGTCATAGCGATAGACATTGAAGCTCTCGCCAACCTTTTTCATTTTTTCCAATTCTCTTGTCCTTTTATTTTTCCGTGTTGTTTGTTGCTGCCTGAATTTCTTTCACGTGCTTGCAAGCTCGGCCAAAGCCACCAGCCACACAAGTGCAATGCCAGCCTTTTCCACCTTGGGTAACCACATAAGTGTTGCCTTTGCTGCCTTTGACTGTCCAGCTTTCTGGCTCAGGCACAGCCTTCTTGGGCGTCAAAAGCTGAGTTTCACTGCCATCACTTTTGACAATTTTCACAATGTTCTCAATCCGAAAACTGCGCACTGGAATCTTGTAATCATTGCTTGTGATGCAAATCCACCCTCCCTCCAGCCAAGGAAAAGTGGGCACTACCTTTCCTTCAAACACAGAAGTCCTATTCTTGGGCCAACCTTCAACCCTAGACAGGTCCCGGCTTTCGATCTTAACACGTTCTCCAACCTGAGGCATAACGCTCACTGTTTTCTCCATTGCTAAGCCTCCTTGTAATAGCATTCCAAGACCTTTCTGTCAACCTAAATACCTTTATGGAACAAGATGCACTGGTGCCTGAAGTCACAAATTTTGTTAAATGGGCCAAAAAGCAACTGGGAATTCAAGGCTCAGTTGTTGTGAGACTTCGTAGAAATCGAATGAAACATGGCACACAATCCACATTTGGTGGGTTTGATCCCACCAGTGGAAAGATAACAGTGAGTGTTGAAGGACGGCATTTGTTGGATATTTGTCGAACAATTGCACATGAAATGACCCATCAGAAACAAAGTGAATCACACAGCTTTTCCTCCCAGGATGGGGAAACAGGAAGTGACATCGAAAATCAGGCCAATGCAGTAGCAGGAATCTTGATGCGGAATTGGGGAAAGAGTTTTTAACTGATCCTCATCTACGCAGGTATTGGGACTCAGAACATGCTCTCCCAGCAATTCTGGGAGAACAAAAACAAGACTACTATAGGCACCAGTCTCAGATGGTTTTGTTGTGAGTTTTAACACTTGGGGCGGTTGCACTGTACCCTCAGACATATTGTCCACAACCTGTCTCTCTACAATGTAGATGCAGCGGGAAAAATTGGCTTGATTACCATAAACAATCCAATTCCCTGATCGATGTTCATGCACAAAACAGAGCGATCCTTTATCAACATGCCTCACATGTTGAAGATAATTTTCGGCCTATGTTCCACTTGGCTTTGTATTCCGAGTTCGAGCTGGAGAGCTTCTTTGTGAGGGAACCAGCTGTGCTTCTCGGTCCGACGGGTAGAGAACCATCGATTTGTTTGCGTTCCTGATGGGCTACCATCCCTTCCGCCAGCGGATGCCACTTACCGCCATCTTGCGTCTACATGTGCAACAAGTGTGTGGCTTGCGGAAAGGTTACGTCAACAGTGAATATGGCTTTTGTTAGCCTTTTGGATTTGGGCCATAAGGGCATGTGTCACACAGCTCAGCTGGAGCAACTCGTTCAACAGGTGCTGACGCTGGTGCAGCCTCAGACTCCTTGCTGCTTTTTTGTCCTGCAAGCCAACCCAAAGCAGTGCTGGCCAAGCTCAACATAGCTGCCATCCAGTCACCTGGGGGTGCCATTTCAACACCAGCTGTTTTGGCAGCCATAATAATAAATCCAATTGCAATGAAACTCAAGACAGTGATGCTGCATACTGCAATGCCTGCATAATCTTTCCAAGTGTTGGGATTCTTTTTACTTTGATCCACGTGGTATCTCCAATACTAATCTAGGTGATTCAGGGTATTCAATAACTTGTTGACCTTCTTTGCACTCATACACCAGGATGCCACGCAAGCGTGCAGGGCCGCCTGGCACTGACTCAAGATCATTTATTTTGATGAGAAATTGAAAGTTTTCAAAACCATTACTGGTTTTTCCAACACTTCTGTTGGCTGAGGTTGTGATTTGATGCACAAAACCATCTTTGTCAATTATATGAGCATCAAAACTGCGCAACGGGCAGTCTTCTCTAAATTTTTTCCTGCTGGCTGTTACTTGCCAGCTGCTGTAGTTAGGCGTGGATGAAACAGTGAACCCTTCAGGATCCCAAATCAAAACTGGCAATGGGGTCTTGAAAAATCTATCGTAAATTGTGTGTGCGCCCAACAATATGGTTATTGCCACAGCCGCAAACTGGAATTTAGCCAAATGTTGTTTGATAAAATCGCCTGTTGCCAAAGTGTTCCTTACCACCAAAATGTCACCCAGCCAAAAGCAGCAGCCAGATAAAACGCTGTTGCACTGGAAAGTGCAACAAACGTTGTTATCCAAATTTTCTTGAAAGCTTGTATGGTTGCTGCCACTGGGCGTTATACCTCAAATTTATGAGGTATTTAAAATACAGTCAGATAAAATAATATACGTATGTTATTACAGGTTTTGATCTTTCCACCAACGAGCCATGCTGCCCTCAGCAACTTTGTCACAAAACTTTTCAAACTTGCCGTCAAAACCCAGCAACTGATCAAAATGGGCAGCCAACAGCATATTTGGACATGGCCTTTCCCTATGAGACCTGAGCCATGCCTCAGCATCATCAAAACGCTCTAGACCATTGCTTTGAAGCCACAGTGCCAGCCCTGTGGCAGTGCTTCTGCTTACCCCAGCAAAGCAATGAATCACAACTCGTGCATCGCTTGGCAGCCTCTGGCCAAAGTCCAACACTTGCCTAGCATGCTCCAGTGTAGGTGCATTGGGGCGAGAAGGATGCTCTTCATCATCCATGCGGAGCCACAGCCAATTTTCTGGAACGATCCTATTGGGCTTGTGGATGCTGTCACCTGGATCCAAGAGTGTAATAAGGTGAGTGGCATCAATGCATCGCACCCTAGCACGCACTTGAGATTTGGCACAAACCAAAAATTCAGGCATTGTTTTATCTCCGTTTCAAGGGCAAGATAACATTAGATACAATGTGTGTCAACCAGGGTCACAGGCTAGTTTGCGCGAGACTTTGAATTTGGCGCAGCCACAATACTTGCAGCCCACCGCAGCCCAATCCTCGTAAGGGTCAAAATGCCTTCGATACGGGTGCTCACATTCTGGATCAGCGCAAACTCGCTCATCCCCAAAATTGGGGTTGTAGTAGTATAGGGTGCGGCTTACACGGCGTTTGAAGTATGGTGGTTCACTGTTCATGTAGCCAATTTAATTGGTATGACACTTCAGTCAAGGAGAAAGGCAACACCTTTTGATGTTGCCTTTCATTGTGAGATCAGGTGGCGTCGGAAGGATTTGGGCTGCTTTCTTGAGCAGCCTTGTAAATCTCTTCACCAATCTTCATTGAGATTTCGCCAAGTTTTTGTGTTTCTTTCTCAATGATTTCAACGTCTTCTCCATCCATCACAGCCCGTAGTGCAGCTGACTGCGCCGTAGCCTCAGCACGGAGGGTTTCGGAGATTTTGTCACTGTTGTCTCGCAATGTGCGTTCCAAACTGTTGATGACACCATCAGCATTGTTGCGTGCATCAGCTCTGGCACGACGCAGCTTATCCTCAGCCTCGTTGGCCTCGGCTTGCTTGATCATCTCAATGATTTCAGCTTCAGTTAGACCACCATTAGCTTGGATTGAAATCTCCTGAGACTTACCAGTGCCTTTGTCTTGTGCGCTCACCTTCACTATGCCATTGGCATCGATATCAAATGCTACGAGTATCTGGGGAGTTCCGCGTGGTGCAGGAGGAATGTCCTTTAGATCAAATTGGCCCAGAGATTTATTATCACGAGCCATAGCTCTCTCACCTTGGAACACCTTGATTGTCACAGCTGGTTGGTTGTCCTCAGCAGTGCTAAAAACTTGTTCCTTTTTGGTCGGAATAGTAGTGTTCTTTTCAATCAGCTTGGTGAACACACCGCCCATGGTCTCAATGCCCAGGCTCAAGGGAGTCACGTCCAGCAGCAGCACATCCTTCACGTCACCTTGGAGCACACCTGCCTGCACAGCAGCACCAAGAGCCACAGCCTCATCAGGGTTCACAGAGTGGTTTGGCTCCTTGCCGAAAAACTCTCGGATGGCTTGGCGCACTGCTGGAATGCGTGTAGTGCCTCCCACAAGGATCACGTCCTTGATCTCTGATTTGCTGACTCCAGCATCCTTGAGTGCAGCCTCACAAGGTGCGATGATACGCTTCACCAGATCAGAGGTTATCTCCTCAAACTTGGCTCTAGTCAGCTTCACCAGGAGATGCTTGGGCCCAGAAGCATCAGCTGTGATATAAGGTAGGTTCACCTCAGTTTCAGTTGTGCTGCTGAGCTCAATCTTGGCACGCTCGGCAGCCTCGCGAAGTCGCTGCACTGCCATCTTGTCCTTACGTAGATCCAGGCCTTGGTCGCGCAAAAACTCCTGTGCCAGGTAGTCTGTTACTCGTGCGTCAAAGTCTGCACCGCCAAGATGAGTGTCGCCATTTGTGCTGAGAACCTCTACGACACCAGTGCCAATATCAAGAACACTCACATCGTGCGTGCCACCACCGCTGTCCACAACAATGACTTTTCCATCTCCGCCTTTGTCAGTGGAGAAGGCCAAAGCTGCCGCTGTGGGCTCGTTGATGATGCGAAGCACTTCCAGCCCAGCAATGCGTCCTGCATCCTTGGTGGCCTGTCGTTGCGCATCGTTGAAGTAGGCAGGAACAGTGATGACAGCTTGGGAGACTTTTTTCCCAAGATATGTTTCAGCAGTTTCCTTCATCTTCATCAGCACTTGGGCGCCAATCTCAGCAGGGCTACGAGTTTTGCCACGAGCCTCAATCCATGCATCGCCATTGTCTGCACGAACAATTTTGTAAGGGAGTGTCTTCAGGTCTGAGGCCACAGATGGATCGTCAAAACGACGCCCAATTAGCCTCTTGCTTTCAAAAATTGTATTTTCAGGGTTGGTTACAGCCTGGCGCTTGGCTGCTTGTCCCACCAGTTGTTCCTTGTCTGTCCAAGCAACAATACTGGGAGTTGTGCGGGCACCTTCAGCATTTTCAATTACTCGAGCTGTGCCATTTTCCATAATGGCTACACAACTATTCGTGGTTCCCAGATCTATTCCGATAACCGTCATTTGCTATCTCCTTCATAAAGCAAGATGTCTACAAGATCACATAAAAGTCAATCCTGCAACAGTATTTACAAGTTTAAATTGATTAAGAGTCAGGCGCAACTGGATTGATGAGATTGTTTAGACTTACCCACTCATTCAAATTTTCACACATGATGTCAAAGTATTCCTTGGCTATTTCAACACCTACAAAATAGCGTCCCAGTTTCAGTGCTTCGACACCAGTTGTGCCTGATCCGGCAAAGGGATCCAATACCACATCTCCAGGATTGCTCCAGCTGATGATATGATCATGTGCCATAGTTGTGGGCATTTTTGCTGGATGGGATATGCTCTTGCAAGGCCTTTCCTGACCGGCTGTTTTCATACGCCAAATGTTACCGCGCATCCCAAATTCAGAATAGCTTTTTCGAGCGCCGCGATCTTGCATTTGACCATCTTTGTTGCGCACTGTATTTTTGCCAAAAGTAGCCATACGTGCATGATCGGGGGTGTTCAAGGCAGTAGTAGGTTTGTCTTTGATGGGATTGAATGTTTTGGGTTTTCCAAGACTGAAAACAAACATCCACTCTGCGATTTGGTGATACCGATTGCTGCTGGGATTACTGAAATTGGCTTTTTCATAAATCATCGTATCATGAAGGCGCCAGCCTGCATCAATAAATTTCAATGCTTGGCGGAAACTGGTTCCAGTTTCGCTGCCGTTGATGGTTTGGTCAGCAACATTCCACATTACTACACCACCAGTCTTTGTTACTCTGGTGAGTTCATTCAGCAAGCTATCAAAATCCCAGCCGTGGCCTTTGTAATCTCTGATGTTGTCATATGGAGGACTAGTGACTGTGAGATCTACGCTGTCGTCAGCTACATGTTGTTTCAGCATCGCCACATTATCCCCCAGATGCACACTGTAGGGGAGGGAGCTCACTCTGTGCTACTCACAGCCATTCCCACACTCTCATAACGAGAATTGTTCAAGGTTTCCATCATCACATTCAACGGTGAAAACTCCTCGCACTTCAGGACACTTTTCAAGATGCTGGGCGAGAAGCCACTCACCAAAGCTGCACCTGTGGCGTGTTGACGCACAGGAAAATTTCCTGCTCGAGCATTGAGGTTCCACCAAACGATTTTTGGTGTAGTGTAGCCGTGCCTCTGAAATGTCTCTTGCGCCATGCTCCAAGCCATTTGGTTGGCATCGCTGCTGCTATCAAACTCTAGGTCACTCAGCACAAGGATGATTTTTGGCATCTCGCTGTTGGGCACATTTCCCATCACAGCCACACGCAGGATCTCACGGAAAGCTCGCTCAATGCTGGTGTTCATCCCCCAGTGTGCTTGGGACAGTTGGGTCAGCTTTTGAGACAAGTTACCTTCCAAACGTTGCAGATGGCTGTCACCTGAGAATGTCAAGATCAAGTCCTTGAAGGCACCTTGTTGCTTATCGCTTACATATAATCCCAAGCTCAAAGCCACATCAGCACAAGTGAGCGAGCTTTTGCTGTCTGCGCCTACTCGACTGAGCATGCTTCCGGAAGTGTCTACCATTGGCAGGATGTTGTCACTTCCCAACAGGTTTGGCAAGCTGTCCCACTGAGCCTGTGCCACTTGAGTGTCACCATTTCTCAGGCTTTTCAACACATCGTAAGGAAACAAAGCCCGGCTGTTCACACGCCCTGTGCCAGCTTTCAAAGTTTCTTTCCATGCATTGTAGCGTGCTGCATCATTTTTGGAGAAAGCTTTCTGATACCGTGCACCGGCCAGGGAGGGCACATGCTCATAGTGGATGTTATGCCACTGCCGGGCGCACATACTCTGCTCAACTGTGCGACACTGGTTCACCACCAGCTGTCGATATTCCTTTGGAGTTTTAAGGCCCAAAAGCTTTCTCAGCTTGTTGGCTATAGGTCCTTGGCGCGGAGCCCATTTGGATGCCAAAGCATCGCCCTTATGCAGTTCATCAGCATAATAGCCCAATACAACAGCTGATACAACTGGATGCGTGATGCTGAGTAGGTCGTCCCATCTGCCATATATGGGCACAAGTGTCAACAGCCTAATGGCCATCTTGAGGTCCAGCTCACACAAACGATTGAAAAGGATTCGGAAAGTTTCCCGTTCACCGGCGCCTCCTCGAGCATCGCGTGCCCAAAACAAAACTTTCAGGGTCAAAACTGGGTCGTGCTGAAAGGCAGCATCAAACTCTTGAGTGATGTTTTTTCCACGGCTGCTTCCAATCAATGCAAACAGATCCAGCACTGGATTGCTTGTGGTTGCGTTGGTGGGCATGCCATTGTTGGTAATGGCTGTGTTGGAGTTTGAGAGTTCAATGGCTGCGGCAAAGCTCATGCGGATTCCTCATGCACATAGGTGTAGTGAACTATAGACTACAAAAAAGATTGTGTCAAAAATGCCTCAGCTTGATTTCCACAAGCAGCTCTTGAATACTACTGCTGTCTAAATCCAAAGGCAGTTGTCTATTGTCAGCCACTGTAAAACGATAGCTTTGCTTTCGCACTTCAAAAACAATCACAAACTGATCATGTACAACGTCTTGAAGTATATCAATGTTTTCGGCAGCTACCTCATCAATGAGTTTGATGATCAACGGGGCTAACCAACGATATGTGCTGTAGTTTACGGTGTGTGAGTCGATAACGGTAGCCACAGGATCTCTCTTGTATCACACATGTTGCGATTTGAAGTTTGCGGAAGAGATCCTTTGAGGCGGGCACGGATTTGAGTGTGGAATTGAACCACTGGTTTTGAAAAACAAAACGTTATCCAAAATTTTGCTGAACCAAATCGTCAAGCCCTAGAGCAGAATGCTGTTTTTGCACTTTCCAATTGCAGAATTTTTGCTGCAAGCATTCTTCACCACAACTATATTTGACACACCCACATGTGTCAAATATCTATTTCAATTTCCACTGGCATCCAACCAAGGTTTTCACCAGGATAACCCCGTGCGTTGTTGATATAGCGCACGCCATTGATCACTCGGTCCTGACGTTGGTGGGTGTGACCAAAGCACCAGGCTCGAATGTTGCTGTTGCAGATTGATTCCATCAACGTGTTAGCATAACTTCCATTCAGTTGAGTCCAGCGTGGATTTGGGTTGCTTTGTAGCAAATCTCGGTGAGGCGCATGATGAGTCAAGACAACCACTGGTCCCGAGTGTTGATCCACAGTTTTTTGGATGTAAGCGGCGTCAGCTTGAGCACAAGCCAAAATCTCTTGCACCTTGTATTCTGTCTCCCACTGGATATATTGAGCGTCGTTCATATAATACAGATATGAGGACGACTGCTGCTCAAAGCTGAATGGGCTACCAGCTTGGAAGTCATGCCAACCAGTTGCCCCAACAAACAACACACCATTCAGTTCCACACAACCACGATGCAGAAACTTCACGTTGTTAGCCTTGCTGTAGCGACTGTAGTGGGCATAGATCTCATTCACTGAGCGAGGATATGGGTATTGACCATCAAACTCAGGGTCATGCAGCCTTGTGGTGTGAAATCCAAGGTTATAGTGGTCGTGATTTCCTGCGACCCAAATCACATTCTCAAATCGCTGACCAGCTTCGCGCAGCCAGCGACTTCCCGCGCGAACATCATTTTCAATGTCGCCACATACCACAAGAGGCGTGGTGGCATCAACGTGAGCAAGACACCCCCAATCCCAGCCACTGTGATCAATGTGAATATCTGAAATGAGAGTAAATTTCATAGCTTTGACTTTCTAAAAGAAGGGGCAGGTCACAAACTCAAGATCAAACACAGACTACAACAAAAAGCAAACAGCAACACACAACATGCAACTCACAAGCCCAGTATTTCCGCACAACAAAAAACAAATGGAGCCCGTGAGGCTTACCAGAAAAAATGCGGAGCAATGGGTTATCCATGCTGGATGTTATCCATCCTAATGTTGATCTCGTCCTGTTCGTTCCTTCACTTGTGACCTGATTGTGAGAGCCTTTTGGGCTCACACAATACCTAGAGACTCAAGCCATGTCCAGTCCTGGTCTCGAATAGTGATTTCGGTGGTGATGTTGGCAGTAATCAGCTCTTCACCAATAGCAGTTTGCCGGCGTCGCAGTGAAACCAGCTTATTGGTGAATCGCTCAATATCATTTGAGCTGAATACACTAACAGAGAAACTGTCAGTCACTCGGTAAGCAGATTTTTCATTTGCAGCAGAAATACCTTTAGCACGTTCCGCTAGCTGTGCGGACGTGGGCATTGGAGTGCTCTTGGAGAGTCGGCTGAGGCGGGAGATTTGTGCAGCCACAACAGCTTGTTCACTCAGCAGCTTGTTCACACCACACTTGACATTGGCAGCACCAACTTGCTCGCGGATGCTGCTAAGAGTCTGCTCTAGACGCTCAATCTCCTCTACCGCACGGAGTTGATTACCTCGCGCCACTGCCAAGAGCTCATCATTCACTGCCCACAGCTCCATAGTCATCTCACCAGTAAGTAGTGCTTGTCGCTCACTAATAGCACTTTTGATGCTAGTTTGCACGCTTGCAGCTTTCCGAAGATTTAGCTTCATATCTCTGTTCTCTCTCATAACGTCTTGTGCACTTACTGTAGGTGCAGGAGTGGGTTATGTCAAAAAGTTTTAGATATACAAGCTGGTTTTTTGATGCCGCAGAGTTTCAATCTTCTTGAGCCGGCACTCAAAATCAACAACATCAGTGGCCTCGCTGAGATAGCGTTCCTCGCTGCTCATGCAGTAGCGTTCCCACCACTGGCGAATTTTTTCCAAAAACATCACCTTTCTCCTGTTTTTGGGTTATTTAAAAGGAGATTGTTGCGGTGCACAAAGCTACCAGCGTGCATTTCCTGCATAGTTGCCATCCTCTAAGGCTTTTTGACAATCAAACATAGCTCGTTTGCCTTTGCCCATATATGGCCTCATGATGTTCATGACTTCAGCTGCTTTTTCGGGAAACTCAATGCTGGCGAGACTAAGGTTATTTGCCACCAATGTACGCAACAAGGGTATATCTTCTCTCCAGTCTAATCCCACATGAGACGCTTCCAACGGAAATCCTTCCAATGAGCGAATATTTGGACAGCGAATAGCAATCAATATACCATCTACTTTTTTTGGACCTCCGATGAAATTGCTGATTTGTGTGTCTTGTATGAAGAATTCACCGCGTATGTGTTCTGGTGCACCTTGCAAGGTTTGCAATGGATTTTTGTCACAAATATATGCCCCAAACACATTTGTTGGGCCACCTTCAAGTGCAACCAGTTTGTTGTCGTTACATTTGAACTTGCCTTCTATAGTGTATGGGCAACCTATCAAACTTTTGAGTCCGCTGCTGCTGACGTTGAAGTGCTTGCGCACGTAGCCAAATTTAACAGGTAGCATACTGGTGCGTTTGCCCTCAAATGTTTGAAAATTTTTGTTCAAATTGTCAACGCCAGTGGCGGATACCAATCCATCCTCATCAATATCCACTTGTCCTGAAAATGCGAAATTATTTTTCAGGGTTTGATAAATCTTGTCTTTGTCTACCACTTAGCGTTGTCCTCAAATCCCTTATCTTCCAACTCTTTTTGGCAATCAAACATGGCACGTTTTCCGTTGACTTGATGTTTTCGCAGAATCGCCAGCACTTTTTGTGCCGGGCTGTCACTGTTCTCTTGCATCTGCTGCTGTGATAGTAGGATCCTTTTGCATGTCAAAAGACGCATCATAGGCATTTGACGATACCAAGTAACGCGCACAAGCAAGTCGGGAGGCAACCCTTCAAGACTTTGGAATTCAATACCAGTAATGTTCAACACGCCTGTTATCTTTTTTGTGCATCCAGCAAGACTGGTTAATGGATTATTAGCAATATTCATGTTTCCATAAACTTCCCGAGGACTGCCTTCCAGGCTGCGTAGTCCACTGTTGCTTATATCCACATCACCTTTAATCACACCAAATCGTAGAGGCCACATGCCATCAGGCATAGTTAAACCAATTTTACTGAATAACGGACCATAAACGTGCAGTTCACTGCCATCGTCTGAAAAAGCATATCGTCCGCTTTTGATGATGTGAGCAGCTCCGAAATAGTGTTCAAAAATCCTTAACGTTATTTTTTCATCTACCATCGGGCATTCTCAGGAAATCCTGCATCTTCCAACTCTTTTTGGCACCAAAACATTTCACGTCTGCCTTTTCCTGCGTATTTGTTCAAAATAGTTTCAATTGTTTTGTTTTCTAGTGCAGGATGGAATTCAACGTGCTTTGCCAACAAGCAACGAAGCAATGGCAAAGTGGGGCTGTAGGAGAGAACTAATTTTGTTACAACTGGTAGACCTTTAAGCGTGGTGAGCTGGTTGTGGTCGCACCGGAAACTCTTACCAACAGAGGCAGGTGCGTGTTCAAGTGAAGTGAGCTGGTTGTGGTCGCACATGAAACTACCACCAACTGAAGTGGGTGCACCTTGGAGTGTTGTGAGCTGGTTGAATTCGCACGAGAAACTACCACGTACAGAGGCAGGTGCGTGTTCAAGTGTCTTGAGCTGGTTAAAGTCGCACTGGAAACTACCACCAACTGAAGTGGGTGCATGTTCTAGTGTCTTGAGCTTGTTAACGTTGCACCAGAAAAAGCCAACAACAGTGGTGGGTGAGTGTTCAAGTGAAGTTAGCCGGTTATTGCTGCACACGAAGTCACCACCAACAGTGGCAGGCGCGCCTTCTAGTGTGCTCAATTGGATGTTGTTGCAAAAGAAATTACCATCAACACGAGAGAATTTCACCGGTAGAACATTGACTTTCTTGAAAATCCTTATATGTCCAGTACAACTGACCAATCCGTTGCTGTCTACAGATATTTTTCCATTGTAGGAAAAATTGTCTTTCAACAATTTCATTATTTGTTTTTTGTCTACCATCGGGCATTCTCTTTAAAGCCAGCATCTTCTAATGCCTTTTGGCACTCAAACATAGCCCTTTTTCCTTTACCAGCATATCTATTGAGTATTTCCGCCACAGTGTCTTCCTCCTCTAAAGAGTCTCTGTAATCGTCAAACTCAACTGTGCTTGCTGCAAGAGTTCTCAACAATGGCAGATCGGTTTTATATGTTAAGATTACTTTTCCGCCCACTTTTGAGGGGAAGCCTTCCAACGTTTTCAAAGGATTCTGGTGACAAATCAAGTTACCAGGTATCACTAGCGGCAAGCCTTTCAAACTCACTAAATCGTTAAAACTACAAATATAGTCACCCGTAATTATTTTGAGTGGACCACCTTCCAAACGTGAGAGATAGTTCCCACTGCACTGAAAACTCTTGCATTCTCTAGGACTGCCATGCAAGGATTCCAACCCCATAGACCCCAAAAAGCACCACCCCAACACTTGTTTGAACACAACAGGAAGCACTGAGATATCGAGACCTGTATAGTTCTGCAGATCCCCATGCACAACAATTTCTAAATTGTCAAGGATTTCAATCTTGGTGGCAGAGGGTATATCAAAATTTTGATATACCCAATCTTCTACCTCTCTCTTGGACTCCAACATCAGAGATGACTGAAGTTTGGTGTATTTTGTCCCAATTTTGTCACAGCTTGTCGCCAGACTTGCTCAGTATCAAATATACAAAACACATTTCTTTTGTGCGGTTTCCAGAGTGCTAAAAATTCTTTCCAATTTTCTGTTTCCAAAAGTCCTTCGTCAGAAAATATCATGATGTTGTAGCCGTCTGAGGCCGCATGACTAAGCTGGCTGACAATTGTGCTGCTGAAATAGGTTCCGCCTGTGCCATGTTGTTGGAGAACATTTGCCCAACCTTTCACTTGCTTGCTTTTTTCCACAGGCTGTGAAAGTTCAGTAAGGCTGCCAATTGGAGCGTAATAGTCTTGCCCCTGGTTCAACATGAAATTTTCATAATCACCAGCAAAGAACATTACACCAAAAGGATAGTCTACCTTGCCCAACTGATTCAACAGGATTTGCGCCTCTTTCAAGGCTGTGGGGATAGCTGCCCACATGCTGCCAGAAGTGTCAAAAACAAACAACACTTTGTTCAGAGGTACAGGACGTTTCACTTGTCCTGGTTTGATAGCAGCGGCACCTAGTTTGGCTGCAATAGGAGCACCAGTGACATTTCTTCTGCTGGGTTTGACGTAACTGGTGTCTACGGCCAGTTGGCTGCTGGAAATCATGAGTTTTATCAAGGATTTCCAATTCATTTTTGGTTTGATATCCTCTAGGCGCTTTTTGGCTGATCCTACTGTCAAGTCACCAGGTGTGCGTGTGCTGGTTTTCCCGCCTGGTAAGCCAGTTGTGCCCCCAGGGGTTCCAGGATCTCTTTCTTGCTTGTCTTTCAGCTTGTCTTTCAGCTTTTCGTGGATTTCATCAGGTGTAGGACCAAGCACTTTTTTCTTTTTGCGTTTCTTTTCCTCTTCCTCGGATTTTGTAGGATCTTTACCGTTGTCCTCGCCATCCTCGCTATCCTCACCTTCTTTGCCTCCTTTACCCTCTTCGCCCTCTTCGCCCCCTTCTTGATCATCTTGGCTAGGTGGAGTTGGTGGATCTTCACCATCCATTACAGGCACTGGTGGTGGAGGGGGCTCATCTATATCTTCGGGTTCAGGAGGCTTTGGAGGCTTTGGTGGTTGGGGTGGTTGGGGTGTTGGCGGTGGCGCAGGTTTCATCCAAGTGACCTCACTGGGCTTCCAACGACCCTCCAAGATCATTCTCCGGCGGCTTTCCAGAACACTGGGCCTACGGACACTTGTGCCTTTGGGATAATTCAAAAGCTGTGTGGCTTGTTCTGGGGTCAACTGTGTTGTATCAAAAGTGCCATCAGGGTCCACTTTACTTACTTGACCGTAATTGCCATCAGGCAATCTCACTACGTCTCCCACTGTGGGCTTGTAAGGCACCTTGATGATGGGAGGAGTTTCTTTCTTGGGCTGTCGTGGTATTTTGTTGGGCTCTTCGTCAATCTCAGCCATACCTTCCCAAGTCTTCTGCAATTTCGGAGGCAATTTTTTCAATTCATCATGAACAATTTGGGCCATTTCGCTGTAACTGTTTTGCCGATCACTGTTGATGTGATCACTGAACAAACCAATGGGCAACTGACGATAATTGTTTTTCACAAGGTCATAGTTGCTCCGGAAATCGCTGGCCCAGTTGTGCACCTTGTGACTGAATTCAGGCATTTGTTTGCCATAATTGAAGTCACCATAGGCAAAGTGCATGTATTCATGCATAATAAGAAATTCCACATATACATAAGCATCAGGAATTGGACCGCCATTGCTTTGGTATTTCTTGCCTTGGCCTTTAGCCCCTTCAATTACAGCCCAATCCAGCAAGTTTTGCATGAAATGTTTGTTGAACACAAAGTCACCACGTGCAGTTGCACAAGCTGTTTTCACACCATTGAACTTTTTGTATTCTGGAAGATCACTGGGAATAATAATGGGAGTAACTCGCCAAACTCTTCTTACGGGATCAGCAGGCTGTTTCAAAGGACGAAACATTGGATGTTCTTGTTGAACCATTTTGGCCAGTTGCAAGAACGTTGTCTCATTGAAAGTCACCAAATTGGGATGGGGATTCATTTGATTGTGCCGCACAGATGAAACCATTTTGAACACAGCATTTTCCACTGCATTATGTGCAATGGTCTCATAGAGAATGGGGCTATACTGTTTGATTGCTTCAACTTCTGCCAAAGTTTTGTTTACATCATGAATAATATCAGCAACCGAGACGCCAGTTACTTCACTGGCATGCTGAATCACTTCTTGAATATGTGGATCACTCAGTGAGCTTTTTTTCCAAGGAGTTTCGCCCATCTCTCGGGCCTTCATAGTCCATGCTTCAGACAATTGAGGTTTGGGACGGGCTAAAACTCTTTTGTCCAATGCCAAAAGAGTTTTAGCTAAATTGCTTCTTACTGAAAATGCCATCGTTGTTCCTGTGCGATATTGTTACGAGCCCGCTTGCTTTGTACGGAAAATTTTGGTTTTGGCTGCGAGTTTTTGCTGAAAATTCTGCAATATCTCTTGGAATTGTTCAGCAGCTTCTTGGGCTTGACGTGCAGCTTGTGGATTGGTGCTTGCAAGGTCTTTGGCTTCCTGTTCAGCTTTTTCAATTTCATCCCAAAACACTGAGTAAAAATTCAAAGCTGCTGTGTTGATGCCCTCGCCCAGTTGACTGCTGAGATTGTGCGCCCGCAATGCCAAAATGATTTCATCAACAAGAAAGTTCACTTTGTCGGTCAAATCATCTGTTATTTTTATTACACCATTTTCAATTACTTTTCTTGGATGGGTCTTGCTGATCAACAAATTGAACTTGTCTGTTTCTTGAGATGCAAGATTTTGCATCCAACTCAAGAGCTCATTTGACCATTCAGCAGGACTGAATTGTGTGTCCACCCAATTCATGAAAGCACCGTTGTCTTTGAGATGCTTGCTGGGATTGCGGATTGCACTGTCAAAAATGGAACTCAAAGATGCCACAGTTGTGGACGCACTACTGAGTTTCTCGCGCTGTTCATCCAACCACATTTCAAGTTGGTCCACAAACATTTCTCTGTCTATTTCATGTTTGTAGAGAATGTTATCCATAGTCATCATGATCTTGGTTTTGGCCATTTTCAACAGCGCATCAATGTATTTGTCACTGTCAAAATCTCCATCAGGCAGCACAAACGAGTCTTTTTTGTCAACAACGCGATCCAGTCCTCGTTGTAGGGCCAAAAGCATGTCCGAATATTCTCGTCCACTCATGTAGACATCATCACTGCCCACTTGAATGTAAAATTCCCTACTGTCGGGATGAATATTTCTGCTGGGGTCCACTACATCCAGCTTGAATTTATCGGCAAAATTGTGAACCAACATCCGTGCAGTTTCACTTGCCTCCTCACTGAGATCAGGACGTTTTAAGGCTT
>Ga0315902_10002346_pt1 | contig 29567 bp, 26 predicted proteins | sample LakEriMetagenome_9_FD_203523 | JGI IMG/M metagenome (GOLD analysis project Ga0315902, IMG submission 203523) | Freshwater fungal communities from buoy surface, Lake Erie, Ohio, United States - Buoy 12 MA117 | ecosystem: Environmental > Aquatic > Freshwater > Lake > Lake biofilm | place: USA...
TCGGCGCGGTGGCGGGCCTGGGCCACGCGGCGTTCCAGGTTGCCGGCCAGCTCATTCACCTTGGCCAATTGATCGCGCAGCTGGATCGCGGCTTCGCGGCTGGAACCGGCGGCCTTGGCTGCGGCAAGATCGAGTGCCTCGACCGCTTCCGCCGCTCGTTCGCGCATGGCCGCATCGATGGCCGCGCCACTGGCTTCGGCCAGCCGCTCGGCCAGTGCCTTGACCGAGGCGGCGGACGCACTTTCGATTTCACCAACTGCATCGCGGGCAGATGCCAGCAACGCCTCGATCGCGCTCTTGAGCTCGGCCTGGGCCTGTTCGGCCAGGGCCAGACTTTCGCCGCGGGTAGCAGCGAGCGTTTGTTGCATGGCCACAAGTGCCGCGGCCTGCTTGTCGGTCCGGCTGGCAATCGCTGCCAGCTTCTCGTCGCTTTGCTCGATCTGGGTAAGCAAGCCGATTCCGCGCGCTTCGGCCTCGCCGGCGACATCGCGCAGTGCATTGGTGCGGGCCTCGATTTCAGCCAGCTTCGCTTCGCCCACGCCGATCGCGGCGGGCAGCTCGGTGGTGGTATTGGTTACGCTGGCCTGGATAAGTTCGAGCAGGCGCACGGCATTGTCGGTCAGGTCGGCCACTGCCCGGTCAGTGCCGACAAGGCCATCGCGGCTGGCAGCAAGTCGCTCGGCCAGGGTGGCCAGGCTCTCAGCCAGCTGGGTCTGGGCCAGTCCGCCTTGTTCAGCCGCCTCACGGATTCGTTCTCCGAAAGTTTCGATCTGGGCGGATATCTCGGCCGTGTGCGCAGCGATTTGGGCCGCGCGCGCTTCCTGTTCGCTGCGCCGTTCGGCAAGCGCGGCATCGAGTGCTTCCATCTGGGCCTTGAGCGTTTCGCCGAATTGTTCGTGCCGTGCCGCCAGGTCGGTGCGTCGACGCTCGAGCTCTTCGGCATAGAGCCGGTCGCGCTCTGCCACCCGGGCATCAACTTCGGCGGCCTCATTGGCCAGTTCGGCAAGGCGATTGCGCGCCGATTGCATCGCGTGCTCGTCAATCTCGCTGACCTGGGCGATGGCGGTCCGCAGGTCGTCGACCACACGGGTGGTCGCGGCCTGCCAGGCTTCCAGCGCGCTGGCTTCGGCTTCGCGGAGCGACCGGCCAATGGCTGCGCCTTCATCACGCACTGCGGACAAGCGGGCGCGGAGCGAGGTGAGGCTTTCGCTCTCGCTATCGTCCAGCGCGCTGCGGACGGCGGCCAGTTCCTCGCCCAGTGCAGCGGCGCGGGTCCGGATCGCGGCCAGGGCGGCCACTTCGTGGCCATCGAGTTCACCGCGGAACGCTTCACCCTGTTCAGCCAAGGCCGCGAAACGGACGGAAGCAATGGTCTCCAGCTGTTCAGCCTGACGCGTGAACTCGGCAATCGCGGTATCGACTCGCGCCCGGATTGCCTCCACCTGCCGTTCGCTAGCCTGGCCGAACTCATTGAGCTTGTTGAGGCCTACTACCAGATCCTCGATCTGGCTGTGCGCGGTGCGCCCAGCCGCACCGATCATGTTGGACACGTCCTTGGCCGAGCTTGAGATCACAGGCAGCTGATTGCGGACCTTTTCCATGTTTTCGAGTGCCGCCGCGCTAACCGTACCCAGCGTTTCGACGCGGGTGCCATTGTCCGCCACCAGGGTAGCAAGCTGGGCGGCGTGTTCCGACAAGCGCTCACTGGCCACACGGCCCAGTGATTCCAGATCGCGCGCCTGGGCGGCGATGAACTCACGGGCCAGGCTAAGCTCGCCATTGACTGTGGTGAGCCGCGCCTCCAGCGCCGCGCTTTCCTGATTGAGCAGACGGGCCACATCGCCAAACCGGCTCGCCTCGCGCCGGCTGTTGCGCATTGCCAGCAGCCAGACCACGGCCACCAGCAGCACCGGCATGGACCATTGGCTGATCCAGCCAGTCCAGTCCTGCACGGAGCCACCCGCCAGCATCGCATCGCGGTGAGCCAGAGCGTATAGCGCAGTCCAGCCAAGGATTGCCAAGATTGCCGCGATTCCGGCAACGATTGGCCACCATTGCCGCCGTGGGGCCGCTTCTGGCGCATCGACCCACTCTTCCTCGAGCGCCAGCGGGGTCTCCTCCGCCTGACTCAATTCCGCTACGGCAGGCACACCTTCCGGCACGCCCGCATCGATCGCCACGATGCGAGTTCCCCTGGTCATGGACCCTGTTTACCATGTTTGGCCTGTGGATAAACCCTGCTTTAACCAACTGGCCCTATCGTTTGTCACATGGTCTATGAAGTCGGAGCCTTGGACGCCACGCTGGCCGCTGCTGCGGGGGACGATGCGCAGCTCTTTGCCGAGTTGCGTTTGGCCTTTGTTGACAGCCTGGCGCGGCAGGTCGACCTGCTCGGCCGGGCCCGCTGCGATGGTAACTGGCAGATCACCGCCATGCGGATCAAGGGTCTGGCCGCCAGCTTTCATGCTGAACCTTTGATGGCCTTTGCAGAAGAAGCGTTAGAGGCTGCCCCCGGCGATCCGGCCGTGGTGCGGCGCATACAAGCCTTCCTCGACGATTACCGCGCCAACTGACCCGCGCGCGGCTTGTGCCGCCGTTACCCAGTCAGTAGAGTCCGCATCCAAATCCCGTCATAATGCGGAGACGGCTGCTGCGCGTAGCGCTTATCTCGATGCTTGAACATGGCGGCTCCCCGCGTGGTGCCTTGCGCGTGGGCGGCGTTTCAGTGGCAGAGGAGCAGCTGGCCGTAGCCCTCTCGCTCGGGTGCGAGCGGGTGTTCTGCTTGGCCAGCGGGATGAGCCCGTCGGTGCTGGCCCTGCAACACGCTGCCGAACGGGCTGGGGCCCGATTTCAGGCCATCCCGGGGCCACGATCCTTGCTTGGCCAATTGACCGCCACGGACGAGCTGATCGCGCTTGCCGACGGCCTGTTTGCATCGGTTACCGAGGCCCAGGCCTTGCTTGAGCCAGGCCCGGTAGTGCTGGTCCAGCCAGCGGAAGCGGGTGTCGAGGCCGGCTTTGAGCGGATCGATCAGGCGCAGGCGAGCGGCGGCGCGCTGCGCCTGCCTGGCCGATTGGTGGAGAAGCTGGCCGATGTCCCGGGCGACTGGGATGCCTTTTCAGCATTGCTGCGGATCGGGCTTCAGGCGGGTATTGCCCAACGCCCCCTGTCTCCGGCAGGTCAGGCCAGCGGTTTTTGGACACTACTGCGTGACGAGACCGAGGCACATGCACTGGAACCGCAATGGATCCGTCGGCGCACCCGCCAGTTCCGCCAGTTCAACCCTGCGCGCGGGCTTGCTCAAGTTCTGGTCCGTAGTTTCGGACCCGCTTTGCTTCATGCGGGTAGCGGGGCACGGTTTGTCGCCAGCGGTGCGGGGGTTCTGGCCGTTCTGGCGCTGGGGGCCGGCTGGTTCGGCTTTGCCGGGGCGGGATTGGCTGCCGCCGGTCTTTCCTGGACCCTTGGCGAAACGGCTGGCCTGCTGGACCGGGTCGAGACCGAGCGGTTCGCACCACCCAAGCGCAGCTGGACGCTCTACGGTCTGTTTGGCTGGGTTATTGACGCCTTGCTGGTTGCCCTGATTGGTTGGGCCATTCCCGTTGAGCCTTGGCATTCCGCGCTGGAACGCTATTTTCCGGCCCTGATGCTGATTGGTCTGCTCCGCATCCTGCCGCGCACTTTCCCGGACAAATGGACCGCCTGGCTCGAGGACCGCGCCTTGCTTACGCTGGTGGTTGGCCTGGCGATGATTGCTGGTCTGGCTGGTCCGGTAGTCTATGGACTGGCGCTTGCGCTGGCGGCGGTTGGGATCTTCGCCCCAGGCACTTCACCTAGGATAACGCCACCTTAACCAAACCGGGCTATGGCCGAAAGGATGAGCGAAGCCTTTGCCCCTGCCCGGGATGGACCCAGCGTTGAAGACGTGCTGCGCGACGAGTTGCAGCATGGCGATTCCATGATCGAGTCGGTCGCGCCGATCCTGCGTCATTTGCTAACCAACGACGATCATTCGCTATTCAGCGACGAGATCGTGGCCCGGGTCCGAGGGATGATGGACCACCTGGCCCGGCAGCTGCTGGACGCACTGATCGATGCCGGATCCGAACAGGGTAGCCGCGATCACGGCACCGAGGTGATTGCCCAGGTCATGGCCGAGCTGGTCGAGCGTTCCGCTCTGCTGACTCACGCTCATGCGCTGGCCATCGAATTCAGTCTGACCGAACGGCTGCACGCCCGGCTCTCGCTTGATCCGGTGTTGTCGCCCTTGCTGCAGTCGCTGATTGCATCGAGCGAAACCGGGGTGTCAGCAGCTGGCATGGCGTTGCTGGCTGCTCAGGCGCGGTTCGTGCAGGCGCAGCGGCGGATGCAGTTGCCGCTCACGGAACTGCCAGCAGACCTGTTCTTTGCCGCACTGCAGGCGCTGCGTGGAGTGGAAGCCGAACCTGCTGCCACCGCGATGGCCGAAACCATGTTTCGGGCGCAGTATGATGAAGGCCGCAGTCGACTGGGTCTGCTCTCCAGGCTGGTTCTGGGGATGGGCGGCGGCGCAACAGCGGCCCTTTCGGTTACCCACGCCGGCACGGCGCTCTTCCTCACCGCTCTCTCGCTGGGCTCAGGCCAGGATCGCGACCTGACGGTACTGGCCACCAACGAGGCCCAATTGGCTCGCCTGGCTCTCGCGCTACGCGCAGCCGGCCTGCGACCCGACGCGATTGAGGAGCAATTCCTTTCGCTCCATCCGGATGTTAGCATGCCGGAGGGTTTCAGTCAGCTCGGCGCTGATCGCGCGGCCGCATTGCTTGCCCGCTCCTTCGTGGTACCGGGACACTGAATCATGCAATCCGGCGGCCCCTGGCTCGCCCGCGCCCTGTGCGACGGAGCTGACTTTCTCATCGCAGCGGATGAGCCGCTGGCCGGCTTGCAACAACGCTGCGGCGGGGATCTGCCAGGACGCCTGGCCATTCCGGCCTTGCTCGATCTGGTCCACCGCGCCCGCACTATGGGACTAAAGCTTGCCCGGCGGATGGACGCCACTGACGGTCAGGATGCAATCACGGCCTGGGTGGAGGTTCGGCCTGAGATCGATGGCGCTTGCGCGATCACGGTGCTGAACTGGCAGGCCACGGCTCTGCCGGTTGAGGACCTCGGTGAGGCGGGTGAAAGGCGCGTGGCGATCGATCGCACCGTTGCCGAACTAATCGCGGTGCTGGACGCCGACCAGGGCGTGATTGCCGCTGAAGCTCAGGCTGCTGACTTGGCCGAACTGGCGCAGGCGATGCAGGGTGGGGTTGGTTGCCCCTGGACCGACTTCGTCTCCGTGATCGGCAGCGCGCACCAGCAGCCGCTGCATTGGCGCCTGCTTGATGGCGCAGAGGTGGCCGTAGCCGGTTCCGCACGAAAGTGGCGGGCAACGCTGGTGCCCAAGCAGGACAGCGCCGGATCGATCCACGGTTTCGAACTGTGCCTTACCTCGGAAACGGTCCTGCCCGAATTGCCGCAGCCTCCGCGCCCCTCATCGACGCCGATCATGCCCAGCAACGAGCCGGGTCCGGTGGGGCGCGACATTGCACCGGTGCTCCGCCAACCGATTGCGCGGATCATCGCCAATGCCGAAACGATCCGCAGTCGGCTGGCCGGACCTTTGGCGGACGAGTATGCTGACTACGCGGCAGATATCGCTGCGGCTGGCCAACATCTCTTGTCGCTGGTTGAGGACCTCGCCGATCTCGAGGTGGTCGAATCCGAGGATTTCAACACGGCGCCTGACCGCATCGACCTTGCCGACGTGGCCCGGCGAGCGGCAGGCATTCTGGCTGTGCGCGCGCAAGAGCGTGGGATCGCCATCGACGCCCCGCGGCAGGGCGAGCACTTGCCGGCCATCGCGGAGTTCCGTCGCGTGTTGCAGATCCTGCTCAACCTGGTGGGGAATGCGATCCGCTATGCGCCGGACAATTCGCAAATCTGGATCCGGCTGGAAGACGCTGGTGGCCGTGCCCGGCTTGTCGTTGCGGATCAAGGTCCGGGACTGTCGGACGAGCAGCAGGCCAAGGTTTTCGAAAAGTTCGAGCGGCTGGGCCGCAGTGGCGAGGACGGCGGATCAGGCCTTGGTCTTTACATCTCACGCCGTCTCGCGCGCGCAATGGGTGGCGATCTGACCGTTGAAAGCGCCCCGGGGCAAGGCGCGCGCTTCATTCTGGAAGTGCCGGCCGATCTCCTCGCGCTCCGTCCGAAGACGGGGCACGAGGATGATACGCCTGCGGCTTAGCGCTTGCTGAGCGGCACGTAATCGCGCTGCGTCGGGCCGGTGTAGAGCTGGCGCGGACGCCCGATCTTCTGGCCAGGATCGCTGATCATTTCGTTCCACTGCGCCACCCAGCCGACCGTACGGGCGAGGGCAAACAGTGCGGTGAACATCGTGGTCGGGAAGCCGATCGCCGAGAGGATGATGCCCGAATAGAAGTCGACGTTGGGGAACAGCTTCTTCTCGATGAAGTAGGGATCGCTGAGCGCGATCTCTTCCAACCGAAGCGCGGTTTCGAAAAGCGGATCGGTAACCTTCAGCGCATCGAACACTTCGCGCACGGTCTTTTGCATCACGGTCGCGCGCGGATCGTAGTTCTTGTAGACGCGGTGGCCGAAGCCCATCAGGCGGAACGGGTCGTTCTTATCCTTGGCGCGCTCGATATAGTGCGGGATCTTGTCCGGCGTGCCGATTTCCTTGAGCATGTTGAGCGCGGCTTCGTTCGCCCCGCCATGCGCCGGCCCCCAGAGACACGCGATGCCCGCCGCGATGCAGGCGAACGGGTTGGCGCCCGACGAACCGGCCAGGCGCACCGTGCTGGTCGAAGCGTTCTGTTCGTGATCGGCATGGAGGATGAAGATCCGGTCCATCGCGCGTTCAACGGCCGGGATCACTTCGTATTCCTCAGCCGGAACGCCGAAGGTCATCTTCAGGAAGTTGCCGGTGTAGGACAGGTTGTTGTCCGGATAGATGAACGGTTGGCCGACCGAGTACTTGTAGGCCATCGCCGCGATCGTCGGCATCTTGGCGATCAGGCGATGGCTCGCGATCTTGCGCTGCATCGGATCGGCAATGTCGGTGCTGTCATGATAGAAGGCCGACAGGGCACCGACCACGCCGCACATGATTGCCATCGGGTGGGCATCGCGGCGGAACCCGCGGTAGAACGTGGCGAGCTGCTCGTGCAGCATGGTGTGGCGGGTAATAGTGCGGGTGAAGTCGGCCAGTTCGGGCTGGCTCGGCAGTTCGCCATTGAGCAGCAGGTAGCTGACTTCCATGAAGCTCGAATGTTCGGCCAGCTGGCCGATGGGATAGCCGCGGTGCAGCAGCACACCTTCGTCGCCATCAATATAGGTCAGGGCCGATTCGCAGCTCGCCGTGCTGGTGAAGCCCGGATCAAAGGTAAACATGCCGGTTTGGCCATAGAGCTTGCGGATATCGATCACATCCGGACCAACGCTGCCGGACAGTACCGGGTATTCGAAGTCCTGGCCGTTCGCGTTCAGTTTAACCGAGTTGCCCACCTGTCTTGCTCCTTCAATCCTGCGCCGCACCGGCCGGGACCGACTGGGCGGCAATCCGCGCCAGGCTTTCGTCCCGACCAAGCAGAACCAATACGTCGAAAATACCCGGGGAGGTTGTCTGGCCCGTTAGCGCGGCCCGCAGGGGTTGCGCAAGCTTTCCGAGACCGAGGCCCAGTTCCTCCGCCATTGCTTTGAGACTGGCCTCCAGCCCTTCCAGAGTCCAGTCGTGTTGCGCGTAGATCCGGGCCTTTACCAAGCCCAGCAGCGTGCGCGCTTCATCCGTCAGCAGCGCCTGGGCCTTCTCTTCGATTACCAGCGGGCGCTGGGCGAACAGGAAGGCGGCATTGGCGGCCAGTTCGTTGAGATCCTTTGCCCGCACCTTGAGAACCGGCATGGCCTTGGCCAGCAGGGCTTCGTCGACCGGGCCGGCCATGCGCGGCGCGACCAGCGCGGCCAGCCGTGCATCGTCGGCCTCGCGCAGGTAGTGCCCGTTGAGGTTGAGTAGTTTAGCCAGATCGAACCGTGACGGGCTCTTGCCGACATGGGCGATATCGAACCAGTCGACTGCCTGGTCGCGGCTGATGATTTCCTCGTCGCCGTGTCCCCAGCCGAGCCGCAGCAGGTAATTGAACATCGCCTCGGGCAGCACCCCAAGCTCGTCGCGATAGGCATCGACGCCCAGCGCGCCGTGCCGCTTGGACAGCTTGGCCCCGTCGTGCCCATGGATAAGCGGGACATGGGCGTAGACCGGTTCCGGCCAGCCCATGTGGCGGATGATCGCGAGCTGGCGGAAGGCATTGTTGAGGTGGTCGTCGCCGCGGATGACGTGGGTTACGCCCATGTCATGATCGTCGACCACCACGGCCAGCATGTAAGTCGGCGTACCGTCTGAACGGAGCAGGACGAAATCGTCGAGCTCGGCATTGTTCACTGCGACCCGGCCCTGGACCTGGTCCTCGATCACCGTCTCGCCCGCGCGCGGGGACTTGATCCGGACAACATAGGGTTTGTCGGCGGGCCAGGTGGCTGGTGCGGCGTCCCGCCACTCGCTGTCGATGCGGAAAGTGCGGCGTTCGGTCTGGGCTGCCTCGCGGCGCGCCGATAGCTCTTCCGGCGTCAGATAGCAGCGATAGGCATTGCCGGCCTTCAGCAGTTGATGCGCCACTTCGGCGTGGCGATCAGAGCGAGCGAACTGGAACGTGGCGGGTTGATCGCCGGCCAGACCAAGCCATTCAAGCCCGTCAAAGATCGCGGCAATCGCCGGCTCGGTTGAGCGGGCGCGGTCGGTATCCTCGATCCGCAGCAGGTAAGTGCCGCCGTGATGGCGAGCATAGAGCCAGTTGAACAGCGCGGTGCGGGCACCGCCGATATGGAGATAGCCGGTCGGCGAGGGGGCAAAGCGCGTGACCACCTTGCGGCCCATCGCTGCTCCATCACTTGCCATCGCCCGTTCCATCCTGTCTTGTCCGGTCATGGCCCGCGAAGCCTTGCCCGAAATTCCCTTTGGCAGCCCGCCTGACGGCAACGCTGCAATGCAGCATGGCCATTGGCGCAAGCGCATCGACTTGGCAAGCGGACTTACGTCTATCGAGCGCTTCCTGGCCAGTGCTGGGTTTGATCGCGCACCCTGGCTGGTCGTAGGCTTTGCAGCCGGAATCGGGGCCTGGTTCGGGCTGCCCTACCAGTGGCACTGGCTGGTGCTGATTGCGATTTGCGTGATGATCGGGGCAAGCGCGCTTGGCCTGCTGCGGCCTGACGGGCGGTGGCCCTGGACCCGGCAGGCCGTGGCGGCTCTGACCCTGGCTGTCGCATTGGGTTGCGGCCACGTCTGGCTCAAGTCCGAACTGGTTGGCGCGGCCCCGATCGCGCGGCCACAGGTGGGGGAAATAACTGGCGCTGTCCTCAGTCGGCAGGAACAGCCGGCTGAAGACAGGGTCAGGCTGTTGTTGGCAACGCGCGATCCTGAAACCAGACGGGCAATCCGTGTCCGGATAAACGTGCCGCTCGCAGCGGACCGGCCAGACTTGCGGGCCGGCGCCGAAGTACGCTTGCGCGTGCGGCTGGTGCCGCCGGCGCCGCCGATGCTGCCGGGCGGCTATGAATTCGCCCGGGCCGCCTGGTTCCAGGGAATTGCCGCGACGGGCAGTGCGCTGGGACCCGTTGAAACCGTGCGCGCCGCGCCCGGTGGACAGCGGCTGGAGGACGTGCAGCGTGCTCTCTCAGCCCATGTGCGAGCGCAAGTGCCCGGCACGGCGGGGGCCATCGCCGCAGCCTATGCCAGCGGGGACCGCGGCGCCATTCCCGAGGCAGATGAAGAGGCCATGCGCAATTCCGGCCTTGCCCACTTGCTGTCGATTAGCGGGCTGCATGTCACTGCGGTGATCGCCGCGGCCTATCTACTTGTGCTCAAACTGGGAGCACTGTGGCCTTGGCTGGCGCTGCGGGTGCGGTTGCCATTGGTGGCGGCAGCGGGCGGGGCGTTGACCGGGATTGGCTATACCTTGCTGACCGGGGCAGAGGTGCCAACCGTGCGGTCCTGCGTGGCGGCTTTGCTGGTGCTGGTGGCGCTGGCACTGGGGCGAGAGGCCCTGTCGATGCGGATGGTCGCAGTCGCGGCATTTGTGGTGCTGGTGGTCTGGCCCGAGGCGCTGGCCGGGCCAAGCTTCCAGATGAGCTTTGCTGCCGTGATTGCGATTGTTGCCTTGAGCGGAACCGAGCGGGTGCGCGCGTTTCTGGCCCCGCGTGAGGAGGGCTGGTTGGCCCGCGCCGGTCGCAACCTGGTCATGCTGCTATTGACCGGGGTGGTGATTGAACTCGTGCTGATGCCGATTGGGCTGTTCCATTTCCATCAGTCCGGTGTTTACGGCGCACTGGCCAATGTGGTGGCGATCCCGCTGACCACTTTCGTTTCGATGCCGCTGATCGCGCTGGCTCTGCTGCTGGATACGCTGGGGCTCGGTGCGCCGGTCTGGTGGCTGGTCGGCAAGTCGCTCGATGCCTTACTGTGGCTTGCCCATTTCACCGCTGGCCAGCCGGGGGCGGTGACGACCATGCCGGCAATGGGGCGCGGTGCCTTTGCGCTGTTTGTCGCAGGAGGGCTGTGGCTGGCCTTGTGGCGGGGGCGGATAAGGCTGGTGGGACTGGTGCCGGCGGCAGTAGGCGCGATGCTGCTGGCAACGCTGCACCCGCCTGACTTGCTGGTGTCGGGTGATGGCCGTCATGTTGGCTTGACGGGGGCAATTCCGGGCGAGCTGTTGGTGCTGCGCGAGGGGCGGGATGGGTTTGCGCGCGACACCTTGCTGGAACTGGCAGGAATGAGCGGCACCCCGCGCAATCTCGAAGACTGGCCTGGCGCGCGTTGCAATGCCGATGTCTGTCTGGTCACGCTTGATCGCGGGGGGCGGCGGTGGACCTTGCTCTTGACCCGCAGCCGCGAACGGCTGCCGGAGCGAGAAATGGCTGCAGCCTGCGAGCGGGTTGATATTGTCGTGTCAGACCGCTGGCTGCCCCGCTCTTGCCAGCCGCGTTGGCTCAAGGCTGACCGGCGCTATCTTAGCCGAAGTGGCGGACTGGCGATTGACTTGGGTAAAGGTTCCGTCTGGCGGGTGGCTGACAGCCAGGGCCAACACGGCTGGTGGCCGGAACCTGCGCCCCGGCCACCCCGTATCAAACCATCGATGGCTGCACCGGCTGGTGGCGCTGCCGCTCAGTGATAGCGGCGCAGCAGGCCTGCCAGCTTGCCCTGAACGCGGACTTCGTCCGGGCGGTAGATCTGCGGTTCGTAAGCTGCATTGGCCGGATCAAGCCGCACCATCCCGTTTTCGCGCCGCAGGTACTTGAGCGTCGCTTCCTCGTCTCGAACGAGGGCGACGATGATCTCTCCGTCGCGGGCGGTGTCAGTCTTGCGGATCAGGGCGAAGTCGCCATCGAAGATGCCGGCCTCGATCATCGAGTCACCAGAGACTTCGAGCGCATAGTGCTCACCGGCCCCGAGGAGGGCGGCGGGCACCGGCAGGGTCGCTGCGGTTTCCAGTGCCTCGATCGGCACGCCGGCAGCAATCCGACCATGCAGCGGGATCTCGATCACGTCATTGGCCGGAGCTGGCCGCACCGGTTCGGGCCGCTTGAGCGGCACAACATTGTCGGCTGCACGAGCCGGTGCCTTGCTCTGCACGTCTTCGGGCTGCTTCAGTACTTCCAGCGCGCGGGCCCGGTTGGGCAAGCGGCGAATGAAGCCGCGCTCCTCCAGGGCCGAGATCAGGCGGTGGACACCCGACTTCGACTTGAGATCGAGTGCTTCCTTCATTTCTTCAAACGAGGGAGAGACACCGGTCTCTTCAAGCCGGACCTGGATGAACCGGATCAATTCATGCTGCTTGCGGGTCAGCATCGCCACACACCTCCCAATCGCGGCCGGGAACCAGGCAATGTTCCCGTGCCGTTCAGTGAACGAATGTGGAACAACTAAGCAACATCTGGAACCGAGTCAAGCATTGCCGCCGTTCCGGAGCAAATGCCTCTTGGGTCAGCCGTGAAGCAGCGTTCGCGTGGCTGCCGCAACGTCGGCCTGGCGCATCAGGCTTTCGCCGACCAGAAAGGTCCGCACACCGCTTTGCGCCATCCGTAGGCAGTCGGCATGGCTGCCGATCCCGCTTTCGCATACCAGCAGCACATCCGATGGCACCATCCCGGCTAGCCGTTCAGTCGTGGCGAGATCGACCGCGAAGGTCTTGAGGTTGCGGTTGTTCACCCCGATGAGCTTGGAACGGAGGTGCTTCAGCGCCCGCTCCATCTCGGCTTCGTCATGGACCTCGACCAGCACGTCCAGCCCTTGCTCGCGCGCAGCCGTCTCGATTTCTGCCATCGCCGCGTCTTCCAATGCGGCGACGATGATCAGGATAGCATCGGCGCCCATTGCCCGGGCCTCGGCGCATTGCCAGGGATCGACCATGAAGTCCTTGCGGATCACCGGCAAATTGCAAGCTGCGCGGGCGGCAATCAGGTAATCCTCGTGCCCCTGGAAGTATGGCGCATCGGTCAGCACCGACAGGCAGGCCGCGCCGCCCGCCTGATAGGCCCTGGCATGGGCCGGGGGATCGAAATCTGCGCGGATCAGGCCCTTGGACGGGCTGGCCTTCTTGATCTCAGCAATCAGGGCTAACCCTTGTGCCGCCTTTGCCCGCAGCGCTGCCTCAAACCCGCGCACCGGGGTGGGCGCAGGCCAGTGACCCAGGCCAAGCGGCTTGCGAGCGGCGACTTCGACGCGCTTAGTGGCACAGATTTCGGCGAGCTTGTCGGTCATTGTACGGTGTCGATCCAACAGTCGAGCAGAGCCTTGGCCAAGCCTTTGTCGATCGCTTCCGCCGCTTCCTCGACCCCTTCGAGCAAGTCTTCGGCTTGGCCGGCAACCAGCAAGGCGCCAGCGCTATTAAACAGCACGGCATCGCGGTAGGCACCGGTTTCGCCCAGCAGCAGGCGCCGCAGGGCGGCAGCATTGAACTGGGCATCGCCGCCTCGCAGATCATCCAGCGGGTGGCTCGGCAGACCCGCATCCTCGGGCCGCAATTCGGTGGGGAGGGGCGGTAGGCCGATCGCGGCCAGGTAGCTCGTGCCCGCGATTGAGAGTTCGTCCAGTCCCTCGGCGCCCGAAACGATCAGGGCCGCCTCAGTACCGAGCAGTTCCATCGTTTCCTTGTAAAGCGCGATCAAGCCCGGTTGGGCGACACCAACCAGCTGCCGGGTCACGCCAGCCGGATTGGCCAGCGGACCGCAGAGGTTGAAGATGGTCCGCCGGCCCAGCGCGCGGCGGATCGGTGCCACCCGCCCCAGCGCCGGGTGGTGTGCCTGTGCAAACAGGAAGGCAATGCCGAGGTCAGGCAGGGTCTGTTCGGCCAGATCCGAGGCGCGGGCAAGATTGAGGCCCAGCGCCTCCAGTGTATCGGCGCCCCCAGCCTTGCTCGATGCAGCCCGATTGCCATGCTTGGCCACCGGCACCCCGCAGGCCGCAACGACCAGCGCTACGGCGGTTGAGACGTTGAGGCTGTGCTGGCCATCGCCACCAGTGCCGCAGACGTCGATTGCGCCGTCCGGCGCGGTGACGCGCTTCATCCGCGCCCGCATCGCCCGGACCAGACCGGCGACTTCTGCAGCCGTTTCCCCGCGATCGGCCAGTTCGATCAGGGTCGCGGAAATCTCGTCATCGGCCATGCCGCCATCGAGCATTTGCCCGAACAGGACCTCGGCCTCGGTCAGGGACAGGCTCACGCCGGTTCCTTTGCCTCGATCCCGCACATCGCCAGGAAATTGGCCAACATGGCGTGGCCGTGCTCGGTGGCGATGGATTCGGGGTGGAACTGCACGCCGTGGATCGGCAAGTGCGCATGGCGGAAGCCCATGACGTGGCCGTCATCGGAACGGGCGTTGACCACCAGGCTCTCGGGAATGTCCTCGACAATCAGCGAGTGGTAGCGGGTCGCGGTAAAGGGTGACGGCAGTCCTTTGAACAGGCCGGTACCATCATGCGTCACCGGGCTCGTCTTGCCATGCATCAGCCCGCCACGCACCACACTGCCGCCGAAGTACTGACCAATCGACTGGTGACCCAGGCAAACGCCAAGCAACGGCTTGCCGGCATCGGCGCAGGCACCGACCAGATCCAGACTGATCCCGGCCTCATTCGGCGTGCAGGGGCCTGGTGAGATTAGGAAGCCTTGCGCACCGCTGCTGACGGCTTGACCGGCCGAGAGCGCGTCGTTGCGCACCACTTCAACTTCGGCACCGAGTTCCATCAGGTAATGGACCAGGTTCCAGGTGAAGCTGTCGTAATTGTCGATGACGAGAATGTCGGCCATGCCGGCGCCATAGGCGGCTCTGCTGCGATTTGCCAGACAAGGTTGAGCAATGCGGGGCATCACTTTTACCGTCACCCCGGACTTAATCTGGGCGCCAGCTTTTCGCCGGCGCAGCGCCCGGGGAGGCAGCGGGACCGCGGATCAAGTCTGGCGTGAAGAAGGGGATGAACTCAGACCCGCCCTGCGAACCGGTCCGTCGCGCGCACCAGCCCATCGGTGATGCCCGGCTCGCTGAACAGGTGGCTACCATCGGGCACGATCTGGAGCTCGACCTCGGGCCAGGCCTTTTTCAAAGCCCAGGCCGCTGCCGGCGGCGTGCAGCAATCGTGCCGCCCCTGGACGATTATTCCGGGGATGCCGCGCAGGGTTGCTGCGGCCCGTTCCAGCAGTTCGCCTTCCCTGAGCCAGCATTGGTGGCGGAAATAGTGGTTCTCGATCCGCGCGGTGGCCACGGCATTGTCACCCTCGGCCATGTGGTCAACCGTCTCCGCAGACGGCAGCAGGGTGACGGTCACGCCTTCCCAGCGGTTCCAGGCGGCTGCGGCCGCGCGGCGCACAGCGGGATCGGGATCGTCGAGCAGCGCCCAATACCCTTCGGTCATGTCCTCGCCCTCACGTCCGCCAACATGGGCGACGAAGCGATCCCACTCTTCCGGATAGAGCTCGCTGGCGCCAAAGCGGGTGAGCCATTCCAGTTCCTTGCGGCTCGACAGGAAGATGCCGCGCAGGATCAGTTCAGTCACCCGCTGCGGGTGGGTGACGGCATAGGAGAGGGCCAGGGTCGAGCCCCAGGAGCCTCCGAATACCTGCCATTGTTCGTGCCCGCACAGCTCGCGCAGGCGCTCGATATCGGCGACGAGATGCCAGGTGGTATTGGCTTCCAGGCTGGCAAAGGGGGTGGAGCGCCCGCAGCCGCGCTGATCGAACAGCAGCACGTCATAATGCGCCGGATCCCACTGGCGGCGATGATCCGCGCTACAGCCGCCGCCGGGGCCGCCGTGCAGCATGACCGCCGGCTTCGCGCCGGGCGTACCGCAGCGCTCCCAGTAGAGCGTGTGGCCATCGCCGACATCGAGCATCCCGCTCGCGTAGGGTTCGATCGGCGGGTAGAGCGTGCGGCGTTCGGTCATTTGCGGGCCATAAGCTCGGCTAAGTCCTTTTTCCAGAACCGCGCCCAGGTGTGGGTGCCGTGGCCCTTGGTATCGGGACTGAACGGCAGGAGCACGAACTGCGCCTTTGGCATCAGCTTCGCGTGCTGCTGTGCCAGGCCAAATTCGGGTGGGTTGATGAAATCGTCCGCGCTGTTGATCCACAGCACCGGCACCGTGATTTTCGCCAGGTTCGGCGCGGGGTTGTAATCGCGCGAGCTGTCGATCTGGTAGATCTGGTCATTGGCGTCGGTGTCGCCAGCCGAACGCGCGGCATAGGCAGCCTTCAGGGCGGCTTCGGCCTTTTCGCGGGTCGGGTACTCGTTCTGGAGCGCCCAGGCATTGGCCCCGGCGAGGATCGACAGATTGCGCGCGGTGCGCAGGCCGCTTTCGGGCGGGCTGGTGTAATTGCCGCCGTTCCAGGCCGGATCGGCCCGAATCGCGTCGATCGTCATCTGCCGCCACATCCGGTTGCGTCCGGCGATTTCCATCGCGTTGCAGGCAAACGGCGCCAGCCGCTCGGCAAAGCCGGGGCGGGTGGTGGCCCAGACAAAGGCGTGCATGCAGCCCATCGAGGTGCCGAGAATCAGCTGCAGCTTCTTTACGCCCAGCGCCTCGGTCAGCAGGCGGTGCTGGGCGCTGACCATGTCGGCATAATTGTAGCGCGGGAAGGTCATTTTCATGCCATCGCTGGGCTTGCCGCTTTTGCCATGGCCGATGTTGTCCGGCAGGATCACATAGTACTTCGCAATATCCAGAGGTTGACCGGGGCCATAAAGCTCGTCGGCAAACTGCGGGCGGAAGAACTGGTGGCCTGAGCCGCCGGTGCCGTGCAGCACCATCACCGCATTTTCGATCTCCCCGGCCGCATTGCGGCGCGGGGTGCCCAGAGTGGTGACGTGCAACTTGAGATCAAGCTTGCCGCCCTCGGCAAAGGTGAAGTCCTTGAGCACGAAAGTGCGCTCGGTGGACTGGCTGCGCCAGTCTCCCTGCTGGGCTAAGGCGGGGCTGCCGATCAGGGCAAGGAGGACGACTAGCAAACTGCGCATGATGGCACGCTAGATGAGCGTGGCCACGGGTCAAGCTGGGCGGACTATTGCCCGTATTCGGCTTCGCCCGCCACCCGCACCGCTTCCCGCGCCGCCGCAATCAGGGCGCCGGCCTTGGCCTCGCACTCGCGCTGCTCGTACTCGGGCGTACTGTCCGCAACGATACCAGCCCCGGCCTGGACGTGGAGCAACCCATCCTTGACCACCCCGGTGCGCAGGACGATGCAGGAATCGAGGCTGCCGTCAGGCGCGAAGTACCCCACACCGCCGGCATAGGCACCGCGCGTTTCGGGCTCAAGCTCGGCAATGATCTCGCACGCGCGGACTTTGGGGGCGCCGCTGACCGTGCCGGCGGGAAAGCCCGCGAAAACCGCATCAAGCGCATCGTGCTTTGCCGCGTCAAGCCGCCCGACCACGTTCGAGACGATGTGCATGACGTGGCTGTAACGCTCGACAGTGTAGCTTTCGGTCACTTCGACCGTGCCGGCTTCGGCCACCCGGCCGACATCGTTACGCCCCAGATCGAGGAGCATCAGGTGCTCGGCCCGTTCCTTGGGATCGGCCAGCAGGCTGGCCTCATTGGCCCGGTCTTCCTCCGGGGTCGCGCCCCGAGGCCGGGTACCGGCGATTGGGCGGATCGTCACTTCCCCATCGCGGACGCGGACCAGGATTTCAGGGCTCGATCCGGTCAGCGCAAAGCCGGGGAGGTCGAGGAAATAGAGGAAGGGCGATGGGTTGACCCGGCGCAGGGCCCGGTAAAGGTCAAAAGCCGGCAGCGTGAAGGGCGTGGTAAAGCGCTGGGCCAGCACGACCTGGAAGATGTCGCCAGCCGCAATGTAATCCTTTGCCTTGAGTACCATCGCTTCGTACTGGCCGGGAGCCAGTACTGGAGTAAGCGCCGGTTGCGGCGAAGCTGGACTGCGCGTTGCCGGCGGCGCGGGGGAAGTCAGCCAGGCGAGGGTCGTGTCGATCCGCTCTCCGGCCCGCTCGATCAGGCGGGAGGGACCTGCATCGCCCGGCCAGACCGGGGCAATCGCGAACAGCTCGTCCGACAGCCGGTCGAACACCAGGATGACAGTGGGCCGGACGAACAGCATGTCCGGCAGATCCAGTGCATTGGGCGCGGGACGCGGCAAGTGCTCGATTAGACCATAGGTTTCGTAACCGAAGTAACCCACCAGCAGGGCTAGCGCTTGCGGGAGTTCCGGTGGCATGTCGATCCGACAGGCCGAAACCAGTGCACGCAGCTCATCCAGACTGCCACCGGGCAGGGGGGCGAAGGCCGCACGGTCTTGCTGCCAGGAGCGATTGATCTCCGCCGCATTGCCGCGGGCGCGGAATACGAGGTCGGGATCGAGCCCGAGCAGGCTGTACCGGCCGCGTACTTCGCCGCCCTGGACGGATTCCAGCAGGAAATCTCCGCGGCCCGGTTCGATCAGCTTAAGCGCTGCGCCAACCGGCGTTTCGGTGTCGGCGATCAGCCGCTGCCAGACCAGCGCCGGTTTCCCGGCGGCCAGCGCCGACTGCGCCGCTTCGCGATTGTTCAGTCCCGCCACTGTCCTGCCGCGTCAATTGTTGCCGGACAGGCGCGTCTTGACCGCATTGATCGCGGTTTCATTGCGCTTCACGCCCACCGCCGCGCGCATCGCGGCGCGCAGCTGCTGCGAATATTCCTGACTGGTAACCTGGGCCAGCGTCTGGCGGAATTCGGGCAGGCGCGGATCGTTCGGTGCGATCTGCCCCGGCGTCACGGTGTTGACCTTGACGATGTACCAGCCACGGTTGCGTGGTGCCCCCATCAGCTTGACCTGGCCCTTGGCCAAGGCAAACAGCATGGCCAGCGGCGGCGGGGTCTGCTGACCCATCGCCTGGACCTGCTGGCGTGGCAAATCTACCCGGTCGACTGGGGGAAGCGGGAGGCCCAAGGCAGCCATGGCGGCACCCAAATCGGCCCCTTGCTTGACCTGCGCTTCGATCCGGGCGGCAGCAGCCTTGGCTGCAGTTGCGCCCTTGGCCAACTGGTACTCGGCAATCGCCTGCTGTTTGACTTCCGCGAGCGGGGCCGGAGCGGCCGGGGCAATCGCGCCCACATCGAACACGATGAACTGCTTGCCCGGCTCGATTTCGGCAAGCTGGGGCTGGCCCTCGCTTTCCATCAGGAAGGCGGTCGACAATACCCGCGCCAGCACGGCGGGAGCCTGGGCCCCGTCCTGCCCGAACACCTGACCATTGGCCAGTAGTGGCGGGGTTTCGGCAAGGGTCAAGCCGAGCGTCTTGGCAACATCTCCCAGGGTTGAGCCATTGTTGAACTCGTCTTCGATTCCGGCCGAGAAATCGGTCAGCGCTGCGCGGCGCTTTTCAGCGGCGATTTCGGGGATCAGTTCAGCCCGGGCCTGATCCAGTGTCTTGCCGGCCTTGCCCTCGATGGCATCGACCCGCAGCAGGATCCAGCCAAGCGGTGCCCGCAGCGGACCAATCACCTTGCCCCGCTGTGCGGAAAAGGCGGCGTCGGCCAGGCTGGCGGAACTCTGTGCGGAGAACGCTCCCTTGGTCATGGGCGCCAGTTTGGCGACGCTCAGCCCCTTGCCGGCGGCCACGGCTTCGAGCGTTTTACCTGAGGCTTCGGCCAACGCCGCCTTGGCTGCGGCTTCGGTGGGGAAGACCAGCTGGCTGATCACGCGGCTTTCGCTGGCTTCGTACTTGGCCTTGTTGGCGTTGTAGCGGGCGGCAATTTCTGCCTCGGTCGGGGCCGGGACTTCCTTCAGCACGGCATCGGTGAAGGTCGCGTAGCGGATCACCCGGCGCTCGGGGCGGGTGAAGTCTTTCTGATTGGCGGCATACCATGCGGCCAGTTCGGCGTCGCTGGGCAGAGTCTTCGGTGCAAAGACGGTCGAAGGCAGCAAGCCTATCACGCCGCTGCGGCTTTCGGTAATCACGGCTGCGTAGCGCCGCACCACGTCCTGCGGCACGGCCACGCCGAAATCGGCATTGGTGAGCAGTTGCCTGGCCATCAGCGACTGGCCCAGCTCCTGACGAAGCTGAGCGTCGGTCAATTGCCGTTGTGACAGGAAGGCCTGATAAAGCTGGTCGCTAACCTTGCCGTCGGGACCCTGGACGTCGGGAATCTTGGCAATTTCGCTATCTATCAGGCGATTGCCGACGACCATCCCGTGGGTCCGTCCGAATTCTCGGATCGCGGCAAGGTCGATCACGTTGCGGAGCACCTGGTCAAACCCGCCCTCGGCCATGAAGCTGCGCATGGTCAGCGTCGGCTCCTCGCGCCGCAGGTTTTCAACCGCGCGGCTTACCGCCCGTTCGAGCTCCGACGTGTCGACCCGATCCTTGCCCACGGTCGCCGCCCGGTCGCCCCCGGCGACACCGCCGAAGTTGCCGGTGTTGGCGATGTCGCCGCCAGCAAAGGCGACAGCAATCAGGGCGAGGAAACCCATCGCCAGACCAAGACCGATTTTCGAACCGAAACCCTTGCGAAAGAACGATAGCATGCCAACTCGCCAGCTTGAAAAGATCGGCACCGCAATTGTGCGGCGCTCTGGCGCGGCTTTAGGCAGCATTTGCCGTGCGGGCAATGGCGCAGGGGTGCCACATTGCATTTGGCGCGGCACAATTCGCACAGAATGGTACATCACCGGCTTTGACAAGGCCCATGGCGCTGCCTTAGGCGCAAGGTCAGCTCGGGCCGCGCGCCCCAAATCACAAGATTAGGCAGGACACCCCATGGCCAAGCGCCCCTATATCGTCGGCAACTGGAAGATGAACGGCACCCGGGCCATGCTCGCCGAAGCCCGGGCGATTGATCGTGGTGCAGCTCGCCATGCAGGCGTTGATGTGGCCATTGCCCCTCCGTTTACCCTGATCCAGGCCATGGCCGAAAGCGCCGAAACCATGGCGATCGGCGGACAGGATTGCCACGCCGAAGCCGGCGGGGCTTACACGGGTGATATCTCGGCGGCGATGTTGGCCGATTCCGGGGCATCGTTCACGATCCTTGGGCATAGCGAGCGCCGGGCCCGTCACGGTGAGGGTGATGCCCTGGTCCGCGCCAAGACCGAAGCGGCACTGGCCGCGGGCATCGATGCGATTGTCTGCGTGGGCGAGACCGAGGGTGAACGCGATGCCGGGCAGGCTGAAGCTGTGGTTTGCGGCCAACTGGACGGCTCGCTGCCCGTCGGCGAAGGCTTTGCAGCGCGGATTACCGTAGCTTACGAGCCGGTTTGGGCGATCGGCACTGGTCGGGTCCCCTCTGTCGCAGATGTCAGCGCCATGCACCGCGCGATCCGCGATCGTCTGACCGCAATTTACGGTGAGGAAGGTGCGGAGATCGCAATCCTTTATGGTGGATCCGTCAACGCGGGCAATGCCGCTGAGCTGCTTGGTGCGGACGAAGTGGGCGGGGCGCTGGTCGGCGGAGCCAGCCTTTCGGCCGAAAGCTTCCTTGCCATCGTGCTGGCTGCGGCAGGGCCGGGCGAAGAATAGCGCCGCTCCGGCGCTGCCAGGCACGCTTGCAACCAAGGCGCTGCGCGCCTAGATGCGCCTGCAATCTTTTACTCCAGCGGAAAGCCGCCATGTCCTTGTTCATCTTTCTCACCGTGGTGCAGGCGATCATTGCACTGCTGCTTGTCGTCGTCATCCTGATGCAGAAGTCCGAAGGTGGCGGCCTGGGCGTGGGAGGTAACCCGTCTGGACTGATGTCAGCGCGCGGCGCCGCCGATTTCCTGACCCGCACGACTGCCGTTCTGGCAACTGTCTTCGTGGCGCTCAGCATTGTCTTGGCGGTTCTGGCGACGGGTGCGACCAGCGGCGGTGAATTGGATACTTCGCTTGATCGCACGGTTGCCCCGGCGGCGGTGGATCCCCTGGCAGTGCCTTCTGTCCCGGCAGGCGCGGCACCCGCTCCGGCGGCCAGCGTTCCGGCCCCGGCCAGCGATCCGCTCGGCACTCCAGCCAAGCAGTAACCGCCGCCCGGAAGCGGGCACCCAATTCTATTTGTGGATTGCGGCAGGCAGCGCTTGCCCGCTCCCCCCAATACGGCTTAAGGCGCGACTCCCATGGCGCGGTTCATTTTCATTACCGGCGGCGTGGTCTCCTCGCTTGGCAAAGGTCTCATGGCGGCGAGCCTCGCAGCATTGCTGCAGGCGCGCGGATTCAAGGTCCGTATCCGCAAGTTCGATCCCTATCTGAATGTCGATCCGGGGACGATGAGTCCCTATCAGCACGGCGAAGTCTATGTGACTGACGACGGGGCCGAAACCGATCTCGACCTCGGCCACTATGAGCGCTTCACCGGCGTTTCGGCCCGTCAGGCCGACAATATCACCTCTGGCCGGATCTATCGCGATATCATCGCCAAGGAACGCCGCGGCGATTACCTGGGCGCGACGGTTCAGGTCGTCCCCCACGTCACGGATGAGATCAAGCGGTTCGCCCTGGCCGATACCGAGGACCTCGATTTCGTGCTGTGCGAAATCGGCGGGACCGTAGGCGACATCGAAGGCCTTCCGTTTATCGAGGCCATTCGCCAGCTGCGCAACGAGCTGGGGCGCGAACGGTTCTGTTCGGTCCACGTTACGCTCGTCCCTTATGTTTCGGCAGCGGGTGAACTCAAAACCAAGCCGACCCAGCACTCGGTCCGTGAACTGACCAGCCTGGGCGTGCAGCCTGATGTCCTGCTCTGCCGGTGCGAGCATCCACTGCCAGAGAACGAGCGCGCCAAGATCGCCCTGTTCTGCAACGTTCGCAAGGAAGCCGTGATTCAGGCGCTCGATGCCAGCAGCATCTATGCCGTTCCGCTGCAGTACCATGCCGAAGGGCTCGATGCAGAGGTGCTGCATCACTTCGGCCTGACCAGCCCCGCACCGGATCTTTCACGTTGGATGGATATCGTCGATCGCTACCAGCATCCGGAAGGCGAAGTGACGATCGGCGTGGTCGGCAAATATGTTGGCTTGCCCGATGCTTACAAGAGCTTGAATGAGGCGCTGATTCACGGTGGCATGGCCAACCGGGTGAAGGTCAACATCAAGTGGATCGACGCCGAACTGTTCGAGGCAGGCGACGATGAAATCGTGACCCGGCTTGAACCGATGCACGGGATCCTGGTGCCTGGCGGCTTCGGGGTGCGTGGCTCGGAGGGCAAGATCGCCTCGGTCCGGTTTGCCCGCGAACGCAAGGTGCCGTTCTTTGGCATTTGCCTGGGCATGCAGATGGCTTGCATCGAGGGTGCCAGGAACACGGCCGGGATTGCCGGTGCCGGATCGACCGAGTTCGGCGAGCCGGCTGAACCGGTGGTTGGCATCATCACCGAGTGGATGAGCTCCGAAGGCCTTCAGCAACGCGGTGCTGATACCGACCTGGGCGGCACCATGCGTCTTGGTGCCTATGAGGCCAAGCTGGGAGCCAACAGCCACGTCTCGGCGGTCTATGGCGGTGCGACGAGCATTTCGGAACGTCACCGCCATCGCTACGAAGTGAATTCGGCCTATCGCGAGCGGCTTGAGGCGGGCGGGCTGGTCTTCTCGGGTATGTCGCCCGATGGCTTGCTGCCCGAAATCGTTGAGCGGCCTGACCATCCCTGGTTCATTGGCGTGCAGTTCCACCCCGAACTCAAGAGCCGTCCGTTCGAGCCGCACCCTCTGTTTGCGGGCTTTATTGCGGCGGCTGTGCAGCAGGCCAGATTGGTCTGAGGAATTGGCCACAGGAAAGTGAAATTACGGCACGAATTGGCTTGCCAGCCAGCCGTACGTTCCCCTAGCAGCCCCGTCAGTGCGAACCATTCGCAGACTTTGATTCAGGGCTTGTCTGTGACCTGATCGTCTATTGCGACCCGGACGATCTGCGACGCGACAGGGCGGTGCGCAAGCATCGCGGGGGTGGAGCCGCAAGGTTCCACCCCCAATCACTTCCGGTCCGTGATGTTCAGATCAGGCGGCGGCGCTGTCTTCGCCGTTGTCGCTGACGACGGTCAGCGTCTTCTGCGTGCCGACCGGGATCTTCTTCGGCTTCATCGCCTCGGGTACCTCACGCACCAGATCGATGGTCAACAGGCCGTCTTCCAGATTTGCGGCATCGACGCGGACATAGTCAGCCAGTTCAAAGCGGCGCTCGAAGCCGCGCTGGGCAATGCCGACGTGCAGGAACTGGCCCGGAGGCGTTTCCTCGCCCTTCTTGCCCTGAACCACAAGCAGGTTTTGCTGCGCCGTGATTTCAATGTCGCCAGGCTTGAAACCGGCCACCGCCAGGGTGATGCGATAGGCATCTTCGCTGCGGCGCTCGATGTTGAACGGGGGGTAATTGTCGCCGCTGTTGAAACGCTGCTGGTTCTCGAGCAGGTCAAACAGCCGGTCAAAGCCGACCATCGTGCGGCGATAGGGGGTAAAGTCAAAACGGTTCATCGCAAAATCCTCCAATGAGCAATTCTGGTTGGTGCAGGACCCGATGTGGCACCCTGCGGGTTGGTGTCATCCCCTTTGCGGACCATGACACCGATCCCGATGTATGATAGCCCCGGTCCGTTTCAAGAGGAGCAATGATGTCCACCCCGAAAGTCGATATCTACACCAAGTGGGGCTGCCCCTTTTGTGTGCGTGCAAAGGCCCTGCTGGATCGCAAAGGTGTGTCCTACACCGAGATCGACGTGACCTTCGGCGGCAAAGACCGTGACGAGATGCTGCGGCGTGTGCCTGGTGCCACCACGGTCCCGCAAGTGCTGGTGGACGATCAGGCGCTGGGTGGATGTGACGATATCCATGCACTCGATGCTGCGGGCAAGCTCGATCCGCTGCTCGGTCTGTAGCGAGCTGTCATGACCAGAATCGCCGCCTTGCAAATGACCACTGGCATTGACCCGGCGGCCAATGCGCGGACCCTGGTCAACGCGATCGGCGCGGCGTCCAGCGTTGGTGCGGCAATGCTGTTTACGCCCGAGATGTCGGGCTTGCTTGACCGCGATCGGGCCCGCAGCAGCAATCATATCGTGATAGAGGATCAGAACCCCGTGCTTGCCGCGGTGCGAGAGGCCGCCGCCGCTGCCGGGGTCTGGGTCGCGCTCGGCAGCCTGGCTGTGGCGCGTCAGGATGGCCGGAGGGCCAATCGCAGTTTAGTGATCGACCCCGCCGGTGCAATTGTCGCGCGCTATGACAAGATCCACATGTTCGATGTCGATCTGGCAACAGGCGAAAGTTGGCGGGAATCCAGCGCCTATGCACCTGGCGAAGCGGTTGTGACGGTTGAGGGCACGCCGCTGGGCCGGCTGGGCCTGACGGTCTGTTATGACTTGCGCTTTCCTGCCTTGTTCGAGGCGCTGGGCCAGGCGCGGTGCGACGCGATTGCCATCCCCGCCGCGTTCACCCGTCCGACCGGGGCGGCGCACTGGCACGTGCTGCAACGCGCCCGGGCAATCGAAGCGAGTGCTTATGTTGTGGCCGCCGCCCAGGTCGGTCAGCACGAGGATGGGCGGGAAACTTATGGCCACAGCCTGGTGGTGGACCCTTGGGGCGAAGTGCTGCTCGACCTTGGGGGCGAAATGCCGGGACTGGGCTTTGCAGAGATCGATCTGGCCCGCATCGCCGAGGTTAGAGCGCAATTGCCGAGTCTTGCCAATCGGCGACCAGTCCACACATAGGACCGGCCATGATCGTGTTCGACCTGTCCTGTTCGCCGCTGGGGCACCGCTTCGAAGGCTGGTTTGCCTCATCCGACGCCTTTGCCGACCAGCAGTCGCGGGGTTTGCTCAGTTGCCCCCAGTGCGGGTCAAACGCGATCGGTAAGGCACCCATGGCCCCCGCCGTGCCGAAAAAAGGCAACCAGTTGCCGGTTCCAGCGACAACGGCAGCCGCGCCTGTGGCGGGTGGAAAGCTCCCGGCCGAGGCGGCCGAAATGTTGGTCAAGCTCGCAGAGATGCAGGCCGAGGCGCTTAAGCAATCCCGCTGGGTTGGTGGGGATTTTGCCGAAACCTCGCGCGCGATCCATTATGGCGAGCGAGAGCCTGAAGTCATTCACGGTCAGGCCAGCCTGCAGGAGGCGAAGGAATTGCTGGAAGAAGGGGTACCGGTCATGCCGCTGCCGTTCCCAGTCGTGCCGCCGGAGCAGGCGAACTGATTGCCAGCCGTGGCGCCGCCCCCTAAGGAAAGCGCGGGCGCCCGTAGCTCAGCAGGATAGAGCACCAGATTCCTAATCTGGGGGCCATGGGTTCGAATCCCGTCGGGCGCACCATCTCCACATCGCTGATTTCGAGTCACAATTTTTGATCAGACGCGAATCCAACGGAATCCTCATCTTTTTCGCTTGAAACCCTGATTCGATTGTGATTCTAAGGGTGCGTGGTTGGTTGGAATGAGCCTAGAATCGTAAACAACAACGTCCGGCAGGTGTCGCCGCTGGTTGCGCTGTTGTTTTTGCTGGGAATTGCCCTTGCTGGGCCCAGCGGCGTCCTGGCGTGGAGCGAATACAACCGCACCCTTGGCGAGCAGCAGGAAGAACTGGCGCAGTTGCGGGCCGAGCGCGATGAGCTCAAGAACCGTGTCGCCCTGGTCAATCCGCGCAATGTTGATCCTGACATCGCCGGGGAACTGCTGCGCAAGGACCTTAATGTGGTCCACCCTGACGAGATGGTGATCCTGCTCGACTGAGCGGCATTGGACCTTGTCTCAAAAATACGAATGCACTGGTTTCCCTTACGGCGCTCGCGCCCTATAGGCGGCTGAGAGGATTCCACCCCAGGGGACCACAATTGGCCAAGAAACCGACTGCCACGAAGGGCAAGACTGCGGCTGCGGCGCTCGATGAGGGCTTCGCACTGCGCAGCCTCCAGGACGCTCATTCCGCCAAAAAGCGTTACGCTGCCAGCGACGAAGAACTGCTCAACTTCTACGAGCAGATGGTGCTGATCCGCCGCTTTGAGGAGCGGGCGGGGCAGCTTTACGGTCTCGGCCTGATCGGCGGTTTCTGCCACCTCTACATCGGCCAGGAAGCGGTCGCGGTCGGCTTGCAGTCGGCCTTGGATGGAGAAAAGGACAGCGTCATTACCGGCTATCGCGACCATGGGCACATGCTGGCCTATGGTATCGATCCCAAGGTGATCATGGCCGAGCTGACTGGGCGCGCCGCCGGCATTTCCAAGGGTAAGGGCGGCTCGATGCACATGTTCAGCGTCGAGCATAAGTTCTACGGCGGCCATGGCATCGTCGGTGCCCAGGTGCCACTGGGAACCGGACTGGCCTTTGCGCACAAGTATCGGGGCGATGGCGGGGTCTGCATGGCCTATTTCGGCGATGGGGCGGCCAACCAGGGCCAGGTCTACGAAGCCTTCAACATGGCGGCGCTGTGGAAGCTGCCGATCGTTTTCGTGGTGGAGAACAACGGCTATGCCATGGGCACCGCAGTAAAGCGCGGTTCGGCCGAGACCGAGTTTTACCGCCGCGGCACCGCTTTTCGCATCCCGGGCATGGATGTTAACGGGATGGACGTGCTCGAAGTGCGTCAGGCGGCCGAGATCGCGCTCGATTATGTCCGCGCGGGCAATGGTCCGGTGCTGATGGAGCTCAATACCTATCGCTATCGCGGCCATTCAATGTCCGACCCGGCTAAATACCGCAGCCGCGAGGAAGTGCAGGAAATGCGCGACAAGCACGATCCGATCGAAGGCGCCAAGGCCGAACTGCTGGCCCGCGGCGTGGCCGATGACCGGATCAAGGAAATCGACAAGCGAATTCGCAATATTGTGGCAGATGCCGCTGATTTTGCAGAAAATTCTCCGGAGCCTGATATGACCGAACTCTACACCGACGTGTTGGTGGAGAGCTACTGATGGCTATCGAGCTCAAGATGCCCGCGCTGTCCCCGACGATGGAAGAGGGGACACTGGCCAAATGGCTGGTCAAGGAAGGCGATGAAGTGAAGTCCGGCGATATCCTCGCCGAGATCGAGACCGACAAGGCGACGATGGAATTCGAAGCCGTGGACGAAGGCGTAATTGGCCAGATCCTGGTTGCCGAGGGGACCGAAGGGGTCAAGGTCGGCACCGTAATCGCGGTAATCGGGGGTGAGGCCGCTGACGTGCCTGCTGCTCCGCCGCAGGTGGCCGAGCCAGCCGCTCCAGCTGCACCGCCGGCTATCGCTGCCCCGCCGAAACCTGCACCGCGCAAGGCCGACCCGACGATCCCGGCGGGAACAAACATGAAGGTCTCGACCGTGCGCGAAGCCCTGCGTGACGCCATGGCGGAAGAGATGCGGCGAGACGACCGCGTCTTCGTAATGGGCGAGGAAGTGGCCGAGTACCAGGGTGCCTACAAGGTTACCCAGGGCCTGCTTGAGGAGTTCGGGCCGCGCCGGGTGATCGACACCCCGATCACCGAATATGGCTTTGCCGGGATCGGGGCCGGGGCGGCGATGGGTGGCCTGCGCCCGGTCATCGAGTTCATGACGTTCAACTTCGCCATGCAGGCGATTGATCACATCATCAATTCGGCCGCCAAGACCAACTACATGTCGGGTGGCCAGATGCGGTGCCCGGTCGTGTTCCGCGGCCCCAATGGCGCGGCGAGCCGCGTTGGCGCGCAGCACAGCCAGAACTTTGGCCCATGGTATGCCAGCGTGCCGGGTCTGGTCGTGATTGCCCCATACGACGCAGCCGACGCCAAGGGGCTGATGAAGGCCGCGATCCGTTGCGAGGACCCGGTGGTCTTCCTTGAGAACGAACTGGTCTATGGCCGCAGTTTCGAACTCCCTGAACTGGATGATCACGTGCTGCCAATCGGCAAGGCGCGGATCATGCGTGAAGGGAAGGACGTGACGATCGTGTCCTATTCGATTGGCGTCGGCCTGGCGCTCGAGGCTGCCGAGATGCTGGCAAGCGAGGGGATCGACGCTGAAGTGCTCGATCTGCGGACGCTCCGCCCGCTCGACAAGGAAGCTGTCCTGACCTCGTTGGCCAAGACCAACCGCCTGATCGTGGCAGAGGAAGGCTGGCCGGTCTGCTCGATTGCTTCGGAAATCATGGCAATCTGCATGGAGGAAGGTTTCGACCACCTCGATGCGCCGGTTCTGCGCGTCTGCGACGAAGACGTGCCGCTACCCTATGCCGCGAACCTGGAAAAGGCCGCGATTATCGACGCACCGCGGATTGCTGCGGCCGCGCGCAAGGTCTGCTATCGTTGAAGCTTGGCTTTCAGCGGCGGATGATCAGTTCATCTCGCCGCTGGAGCTGATCGAAATAGGTCCACTGTAGGCGTTGCAGCGTTGCACCGGATCGGGCGATCCGGGGTCACGCTGATACAACTGCGAGATATCGCGATCGTCGCGCACCGTGAACGAGGCGATCGAGCTGATCTCCGGGTTGGTCACGAACCGCTGCGAAACGATCGGCTGATACGTGTAGCGCACCTCGACGAAGATGACTGCATCATCGGCCTGGGCGATGACTTCGGCGCCGGTTGGCCCCATGCCATTGGGCAGTATTTGGCCCTCGTCGCCATAGCTCGAGCCAACTGGCTTGACCCCGCGGCAGCGCTGCCAGTGAATGTACTGCCTGCCGTTGCTGTCCACCTGCAGGCTGGAAATGATCACGCGGCCGTGGCGAAATAGCTGCATTCCGCCAGCCTGGACTTGCGCGCCATAAAGCACATCGTTGATGTCGTACTCATAAACCCGGCGGTTCTGCAGGGTTGAGAGATCGCCCACGCGCGAGGAATTGTCGGCGATGTGGACGGCCAGCTGCCCGACCTTCATGTTGGTCAGGGCGAAGTTGGCCGTCTCCGTGCCCCACAGCCCGGCCATCAGGACGAGTGGTGCGCCAAGCGCGAATTCGGTCATGGCCACGCCGGACCGGTTGCGGCGCAGTGCGGAGAGTAAGGTCATGGGCAATTCCCCGTGGCCGGAGCCGTGGTCGAGCTGGCGCCAAACGGCTGGTTGCGCAGGACAGTGATGGCCTGCATCTGCATCCGCTCGGACTGTCCCGGAAT
>Ga0315902_10002347_pt1 | contig 29566 bp, 28 predicted proteins | sample LakEriMetagenome_9_FD_203523 | JGI IMG/M metagenome (GOLD analysis project Ga0315902, IMG submission 203523) | Freshwater fungal communities from buoy surface, Lake Erie, Ohio, United States - Buoy 12 MA117 | ecosystem: Environmental > Aquatic > Freshwater > Lake > Lake biofilm | place: USA...
GCCTCGATCCGCCGGGCGGCGGGGCCGAAGAAGTCGGCGGCGAACATCTCCGCATAGGACTTGTCGGACATCTCTTTGATGTCCGCGCCGGCGGCGAAGGCGCGCTCGGAGCCGGTCAGGACCAGGCAGCGGACGCCGGGATCCGCCTCGGCGGCGTCGAGGGCCTGGCCCAGCTCCTCCAGCAGGCGGCTGTTGAGGGCGTTGAGCGCCTCGGGCCGGTTCAGCCGGATCAGGGTGACGGCGTCGTGCGCTTCGACGATCAGGGTCTCGTAGGCCATGGGGATCTCCGGCGGGATGATGGCTCCGGTTTAGGCGGCGCGGAGGCAAACGCCAAGGTCGGCGGGCCCGGCCGGCTCACCTCTGGCAGGTGGGGCACCAGAAGGTCGAGCGGCCCGCCTGGACCTTCCGGCGGATGGTCCCGCCGCAGCCCGGGTTGACGCAGGCGGCGCCCTCCCGGTCGTAGGCCCTGAAGCTGTGCTGGAAATAGCCCAGGGCGCCGTCGGCCGCAGAGAAGTCGCGCAAGGTCGAGCCACCCGCGGCGATGGCCCGCTCCAGGACGGCCTTGACCGTGCGCGCCAGCCCCTCCAGGCGACCGGCCGAGATCCGGCCTGCAGGCCGGAAGGGCGAGATGCGCGCCTCGTGCAGGGCCTCGCAGACATAGATGTTGCCCAGCCCGGCCACGGTCCTCTGGTCCAGGAGGAGTGTCTTGGGGCCCTGGCGGCGATCGCGGAAGGCCTCGGCCAACCGGGCGCCGCCGAAGCCGTCAGACAGGGGTTCAGGCCCCATGGCGGCGAACCAGGGATGCTGGTCCAGGCCCTCCGTGGACGTCAGCCCCATGAAACCGAACCGGCGCGGGTCGTGATAGACGATCCGGGCGCCCGTCTCGGTCTCGAGGACCACGTGATCGTGCCGGGGATCCTCGCCGGTGGCGTGGTGAAAGCGCCCAGGCGCAGCGGGCCCGGGCCCCTCGATGCGGAACCGCCCGCTCATCCCCAGGTGGGCGATGAGGGTCTCGCCCCGGTCGAGGTCGGCCAGCAGGTACTTGGCCCGACGCCTCAGGGCGACCACTCGCGCCCCGGCCAGGCGCTGGACGAACCCCTCAGGGAAGGGAAACCTCAGGTCGGGTCTGCGGGCCTCGACGCGCGCAAGGCGGCGGCCCTCTAGCACGGGCGCCAGGCCGCGGCGGACGGTCTCGACCTCGGGAAGCTCAGGCATGGGGCCTGCCTCGCACGGCCGGGGCCGGCGGGCAACCGGGGCGGATTCGCGGGAAGCGGCTTTCCCGGCGGCCTGCGGCGTTCTAAGAGCCCGTCATGAGCGCGACCTTCGGATTTCGAGATGTCGATCCCCGGGAGAAGCCCGGCCTGGTGCGCGGTGTCTTCGACCGCGTGGCGAGCCGCTACGACCTGATGAACGACGTCATGAGCGCCGGCGTCCATCGGCTCTGGAAGGACGCCACCGCCGCACGCCTCAATCCCCAGCCTGGCGAGATCATCATCGACTGCGCCGGCGGCACGGGCGACATGGCCCGGCGCTTCGCCGACCTGGCCCGCAGGGCGCGGGACCGGCGCGGCGGCGAGGACGCCCGGATCCTGGTCGTGGACTACAACGCCGAGATGATCGCCGCGGGCCGGGCCAGGGGCCTGGAGCCCGAGATCAACTGGGCCGTGGGCGACGCCCAACGCCTGCCCTTGCCCGACGCCTGCGCCGACGCCTACGTGATCAGCTTCGGCATCCGAAACGTGACCGACATTCCCGCGGCCCTGCGCGAGGCCCGGCGGGTCCTGAGGCCCGGCGGGCGTTTCCTTTGCCTGGAGTTCTCCCGGCCCCCCGCGCCGGCCCTGGCGCGGCTCTATGACGCCTATTCCTTCAAGGTCATTCCCTTCATGGGCGAGCAGGTCGCCGGGGACAGGGAGTCCTACCAGTACCTGGTGGAAAGCATCCGCCGCTTTCCCGACCAGAAGACCTTCCAGGCCATGATCGAGACCGCCGGCTTCCGCCGGGCGGGCTACACCAACTTCACCTGCGGGGTCGCGGCGCTCCACCACGGCTGGGCGGCCTGACCGTGCTGGCCAGCCTGGGGGCGGCGGCGAGGCTGGCGGCGGCGGGCTGGCGCCTGGCCCGCGCCGACGCCCTGCTGCCCCGGGAGCTGAGGCCCCTCTACCCGCCGGCGATCCACCGGCTCTCCCGGCTGGCCGGGGTTCTGGCCGGACCCGGCGCCCGGCGCGGACGTCCGGGCGAGCGCCTGGCCCGATGCCTGGAGGGCATGGGCCCGGTGGCGATCAAGCTGGGCCAGCTGTTGTCCACCCGGGCGGACATCTTCGGGGCGGAGTTCGCCCAGGACCTCGCCCGGCTGAAGGACAGGCTGGAGCCCTTTCCCACTGAGACGGCCCTTGAGGAGATCGCCACCAGCCTGGGCCGCCCGGCCGACGACCTCTTCGCTGAGTTCGGACCGCCCGTCGCCGCAGCCTCCCTGGCCCAGGCCCACCCGGCCCGCCTGAAGGACGGGCGCAGGGTCGCGGTGAAGGTCCTGCGGCCAGGAATCGAGCGCCGGGTCGAGGCCGACGCCCGGGTCATGGACCTGGCGGCGGGACTGGCCGAGCGGTTCGCCCCGGACGCCAAGCGCCTGGAGCCCCGGACCCTGGCCGCCTCGGTGATCGAGTCGGTCCGCCGGGAGCTGGACCTGCGGCTGGAGGCGGCCGGCGCCGACGAGCTGGGGGCGATCATGGCCCGGGACGGCTACATGTCCGCCCCGGCGGTGGTCTGGGAGGGGGTGGGACGCCGGGTCCTGACCCTGGAGTGGGCCAGGGGGACGCCGCTCTCCGATCCCGCCAGCCTGGCGGCGGAGGGCGTCGACAGGCAGGCCCTGGCGACAGGGCTGATCCGCGCCTTCCTGGCCCAGGCCCTGGACCACGGCGTCTTTCACGCCGACCTCCATGAGGGCAACCTTTTCGTCTCGGCCCCCGACCGGATCGAGGCGGTGGACTTCGGCATTGTCGGCCGGCTGGGCCCCGAGCAGAGGCGTTACCTGGCCGAGATCCTCTGGGGCTTCCTGCAGCGCGACTATGAACGGGTGGCCCGCGTCCACTTCGAGGCCGGCTACGTCCCCGCCCGCCACGCGGTGGGCGACTTCGCCCAGGCCCTTCGCGCTGTCGGCGAGCCGATCTTCGGCCGGACGGCCCGGGATGTCTCCATGAGCCGGGTCCTGATCCAGCTCTTCGAGATCACCGGCCAGTTCGACATGCACCTGCGGCCTGAGCTGGTCCTTCTGCAGAAGACCATGATGACCGCCGAGGGGGTCGCGCGGTCGATCTGGCCCGACCTCGACATCTGGACGGCGGCCGATCCGGTGGTGCGCCGATGGATGACCCGCGAGCTGTCTCCCTCCGCCCGCCTCGCCCGGCTGGGCGATCAGGCCGGCCGCCTGCTGTCGCGCCTGAACGCGCTGGCGGAGAGCCCCCCGTCGCCATCCGCGCCGCTCCGGGAGCCCGGAGCGGTCGTCATCCTGGCGGGGAGCGCCCTCGTCACGGCCCTGGCGGCCCTCATTCTGGCCGCCTCAGCCCTCTGAGGCGCGGTCGCTCCCGGCCCGGGCGGAGCGCGCCTGGGTTTCCCTCGCCTTCTGGGCCTCCCAATAGGCGCCGCCCTGGTCGGGGTGGAAGAAGGCCCGGGGTTGTCCCTCCCGGCTGGCCACCGCGAAGGTGTTGGACCCCGGATGATAGATCAGGACGTCGCCGTTCCGGCGGGTCAGCCGCTGGGCGCCCTGCGGCGGGTCATCGATGAAGGTCCGCGCCTTGCGTACATAGGCCTCAAGGCTGGAGGCGCCGAAGCTTTCGCCATTCCGCGCGAAGGCGCGCTGGGCGTTCTCCTCAGCCGAACCGCGGCGGCTCGACGTCCAGAGGGGTCTGCCGTCCAGGAGGGGCGCCGGGGCCTCGGCGCGGTCGCCAGACCGACCCCCGTCATAACGGTTGTTCCTCTCAGACGTATCGGCCGGTGTCGGCGGCGAATAGGCGGTGTCGGCGGCGGAGGCGGCGGCCCCATCCGCCCGGACGGCGGAGGGGCGCTCGCAGCCCGCGAGGGATAAGGCCAGGGAAAAGGTCCCCAGAAGCAGGACGGCAGGGGTGCTGATGGACCGGACGGTCATTGTGGTCTCCGATTGCGCCCGCCCAGGCTGGAACAAATTAGGAACATCTTGTCCGGTTTGTCGAGTCCCGATGTTTTGGCGTAAGAGGCGGGGCGTTGTTGGAGGCGCCGGGATCGTGTCGGACAGACGAGTGCTACTGATCGTGGGCGGCGGAATTGCGGCCTATAAATGTCTGGAGCTTGTCCGCCTGCTGCGCGGACAGGGGATCGCCGTGCGCCCGGTCCTGACCCAGGCGGGCGCCCAGTTCGTGACCCCCCTGTCCCTGGCCGCCCTCTGCGAGGACAAGGTCCACACCGACCTCTTCTCCCTGACCGACGAGGCCGAGATGGGCCATATCCGCCTGTCCCGGTCGGCGGACCTCATCGTCGTCGCGCCGGCGACCGCGGACCTGATGGCGCGGGCGGCGGCGGGCCTTGCCAATGACCTGGCGACGACTCTGCTCCTGGCCACCGACACCCCGGTGATGATGGTCCCCACGATGAACGTGCGCATGTGGACCCACCCGGCGACCCAGAGGAATGTGAAGATCCTGCAGTCGGACGGCGTCCGCCTGGTCGGCCCAGAGGTGGGGGACATGGCCTGCGGCGAGACGGGGCCGGGCCGTATGGCCGAGCCCGCCGCGATCTGCACCGCCATCGTGGAGGCGCTGTCAGGGTCGCCCGAACAACCGCTGGCGGGTCGCCGGGCCCTGGTGACCGCCGGCCCGACGGCCGAGCCCGTTGATCCCGTCCGTGTGCTGACAAACCGGTCCAGCGGCAAGCAGGGTTTCGCAATCGCCGGCGCCCTCGCCGCCCTGGGCGCCGAGGTCACCCTGGTGGCCGGCCCTGTGGCCGAACCTACTCCGGCGGGCGTCCGTCGGGTGGACGTCGAGACGGCGCGGGAAATGCTGGCCGCCTGTGAGGCCGCCCTGCCCGCCGATATCGCCGTCTGCGTCGCCGCCGTGGCCGACTGGCGCCCCGCCGAGATCGCGGCGGGCAAGACCAAGAAGGTCGCAGGGGCGCCGCCGCCCGAGATCCGGCTGGTGGAGAACCCCGACATCCTCGCCACCCTGTCCCGCAGCCCCGGACGCCCGACCCTGGTCATCGGCTTCGCCGCCGAGACCGAGACCGTCGAGGACCACGCCCGGGCCAAGCTGGCGCGGAAGGGCTGCGACTGGATCGTCGCCAACGACGTGTCCCAGCCCGGCGTCATGGGCGGGACCGAGAACACGGTCTCCATCGTCACCCGCGAGGGGATCGAGCGCTGGGAAGAGGCGCCCAAGGCCGAGGTCGCACGCCGCCTCGCCAGCAGGATCGCCGCCGCCCTGTCCGGAGGCGCCTCTTGACCCCTGTCGTCGATATCGTGCGCCTGGCGCACAATCCGGACCTGCCCTTGCCCGCCTATGAGACCGCCGGGGCGGCTGGAATGGACCTGAGGGCCGCCGTGCCCGAGGACGAGGCCCTGGTCCTGCGCCCGGGCGCCCGGACCGCCGTGCCCACCGGCCTGGCCTTCGCCCTGCCCGACGGGTTCGAGGCCCAGGTGCGGCCGCGCTCAGGCCTGGCGCTGAAGTCCGGCGTGACCGTCGCCAACGCCCCCGGCACCATCGATGCGGACTATCGCGGCGAGCTGAAGGTGCTTCTGATCAACCTGGGCGAGGAGGATTTCATGATCCGCCGGGGCGACCGGGTCGCCCAGCTGGTCATCGCTCCCGTCGTCCAGGCCGCCTGGCGCGAGGTGGGCGAGCTGGACGCCACCGCCCGCGGCGCCGGCGGCTTTGGATCCACCGGCGGGCGCTAGGCCCACACCCCCCCTGCACGGAGAGACCCCATGGAGCTGATCCTGGTCCGCCACGGACGCCCCGCCCGAATGGAGACCACCGCCGACCCGCACCTGAACGAGGTGGGGCTGGAACAGGCCCGCCGGGCCGCCGCCTGGCTGGCCCTGGAGCCCATCGACGCCACCTGGTCCTCCACCATGCTCCGCGCGGTCCAGACCGCCGAGGCCTTCGCCGGACTGGTGGGGCATGAGGTCCAGCAGCACCCGGGCATTGTCGAGTTCGACCGCAACTCCGGGGTCTACATCCCCACCGAGGAGCTCAAGAAGGAGAACTTCGCCGCCTGGCAGGCCATGGCCACCGGCGGCCACGGGGTCGACATGGCCGAGTTCCAGAAGATGGTGGTCGACGGCATGGAGGAGATCATCGCCGCCCATCCCGGCGGCAAGGTGGCGGTCTTCTGCCACGGCGGCGTGATCAATGTGTGGGCGGCCCATGTCCTGGGCATCGAACCCCGGGTCTTCTTCGAGGCCGACTACACCAGCCTCAACCGGTTCCTGGCCGCCCGCAGCGGCCAGCGGGCCGTCGTCAGCCTGAACGAGCGCGCCCACCTGCTGGACGACGTCCGGCGGCCGGCCTGACCTGCGGCGAGGTCAGGCCATCCCGGATCCCTTGGGCTCGGCCTCCCAGCCGAAGACCTCCTCGACATCGACGCCGAAGACCCGGGAGATCCGGAAGGCGCTTTCCAGGGAGGGGGAGTAACGTCCCTGCTCGATCGCAATGACCGTTTGGCGGGTCACGCCGATGGCGTCCGCCAGCGCCGACTGGCTCATGTTCCCGGAGGCCTCCCTGAGGGCCTTGACCCGGTTGGTGATCGGCGGCGGCCTTGCCATGGAGCTTCACCCTAGCGCCGAAAGAGCACGACCTGGGCGCCGTACTCGATCAGCCCGGAGACGAACAGGCCCAGCACGATCACGTTGAACATGACGTCGCCATCCGCGTGGACGACGTAGTGCCCCAGCGCCGGAAGCACCGCCGCCAGGAACACCAGCCCAGCCCAATGACCGGCGCGGGCAATGATCAGGCGCTCGCGTTCGTCCGGCGGCGCATCCGCCTTCTTCGGGAAGAAGATGGCCAGGACGACCTCAAGGATGATGACGCTCGCAACGACCGCCGGCGCAGAGGCCACGACGGACGGCTGGGGAGGCGCGTCGAACCCGGCGCGCAGGATGGAGACCAGGCAACCGGCGCCCACGACGCCGAACACCAGAACCATGACCCAGGCGGAGATTTCACGGACAGACATCTCGGGGCTCCTCATCTGGAGCGGAAGGTAGTCGAAAATTTCTGACATGTCAAAAATTCTCGACACTTTGGGCGCGATGGGCTGTCGGAGCGAACTGGCTCAGCGACGGAAGCCCAGGACGTCCTGCATGTCGTAGGCGCCGGGCTCGCGCGAGACCACCCAGCGGGCGGCGGCCAGGGCGCCCCGGGCGAAAAGTCCCCGGTCCCGGGCCGAGTGGCTGAGGGTCAGGATCTCGTCCTCGCCGGCGAAGAGGACCGAGTGCTCGCCGATCACCCCGCCGCCGCGCACGACGGAAAAGCCGATGGCGCCTTCAGGGCGCGCCCCGGTGATCCCGTCCCGGGCGCGGATCGAGGCCCGGTCCAGGTCTACCCCGCGCCCCCGCGCCGCGGCCTCGCCCAGCATGAGGGCCGTACCTGAGGGGGCGTCAACCTTGCGGCGGTGGTGAGCCTCGAAGACTTCAATGTCGAACTCGGCGGGCGAGAGGGCGGCGGCGGCCAGCTCGACCAGCCCCATGAGCATGTTCACCCCAAGGGAGAAGTTCCCGGCCCTGACAATGGGAATGCGCAGGGCCGCCTCAGCCAGGGCGTCGATCTCGCCCGGCGAGAAGCCCGTGGAGCCGATCACCAGGGCCGGGCGACCGAGGGTCGCCGCCTCCCCGGCCAGGGCGACGGAGGCCGCCGGCGTCGAGAAGTCGACCACCACATCGGCGCCTTCGAGCGCGGAGGCCCGGTCCGTCAGGATCGGATCCACCGCATCAGGGCGGTCGAACCGGCCGGCGAGGACAAGATCAGGCGACGCCTCCACGGCTTCGGCCACGGCGAGCCCCATACGGCCGAGGGCGCCGGAGACGGCGATGCGGATGGGTGGGGTCACGGGGGCCTCCGGGGCTCTGGCGGACCCCCTTGTCCCGCGTCGGGGTCCCGTGGGTCAATGCCCTCTGGGTCCTGCGAGGTTGTCCGGTCCGCAGCCGGCCTGTAGGTTGCCGGCCTTTCGGGGCCTGTCCGGCCCGAACCCAAGGAAACGCCGCCCCGATGAGCGACGCCAGGAAGCGCACCTTCACCGACGAGGAAGCCCTCAGCTTCCATCAGTTCCCCACGCCCGGGAAGCTGGCCATCACGCCGACCAAGCCCATGGCGACCCAGCGAGACCTGAGCCTCGCCTACTCGCCGGGGGTGGCCGTGCCGGTGCTGCGCATCGCCGAGGATCCCGAGACCGCCTACGACTACACCTCCAAGGGCAACCTGGTGGCGGTGATCTCCAACGGCACGGCCATACTGGGCCTGGGCAACCTGGGCGCCCTCGCCTCCAAGCCGGTGATGGAGGGCAAGAGCGTCCTCTTCAAGCGGTTCGCGGACGTCGATTCCATCGATATCGAGGTGACCGCCACCGACCCGGACGAGGTCATCACGGTGGTCAAGAACATCGGCGTGACCTTCGGGGGCATCAACCTGGAGGACATCAAGAGCCCGGAATGCTTCCGGATCGAGACCGAACTCCAGGAACTGCTCGACATCCCGGTCTTCCACGACGACCAGCACGGCACGGCGATCATCTCGGCCGCCGGCCTGATCAACGCCTGCAAGATCACCGGTCGCGAGCTCAAGGACGTCAAGCTGGTGCTCTGCGGCGCCGGCGCGGCGGGGATCGCCTCCCTGGAGCTGGTCAAGGCCATGGGCGTGCGGGCCGACAATTGCATCGCCGTGGACAATACCGGGGTCATCTACCGGGGCCGGCCCTCCGGCATGAACCAGTGGAAGTCGGCCCATGCCGTGGAGACCGACGCGCGCACCCTGGCCGACGCCCTCAAGGGCGCCGACGTCTTCTTCGGATTGTCGGTGAAGGGCGCCCTGACACGCGAGATGGTGGCCTCCATGGCCCCCAACCCGATTATCTTCGCCATGGCCAATCCGGACCCGGAGATCACCCCGGAGGAGGTCGCCGCCGTGCGCAGCGACGCCATCGTCGCCACCGGGCGCAGCGACTATCCGAACCAGGTCAACAACGTCCTGGGCTTCCCCTACATCTTCCGCGGCGCCCTGGACGTGCGCGCCCGCCGGGTGAACATGGAGATGAAGGTCGCCTGCGCCAACGCCCTGGCCCAGCTGGCCCGGGAGGACGTGCCGGACGAGGTCGCCGCCGCCTACCATGGCAAGCAGCTCAAGTTCGGGCCGGAATACATCATCCCCTCGCCCTTCGATCCGCGGCTGATCTCCTACATCCCGCCCTTCGTGGCCCAGGCGGCCATGGACTCCGGCGTCGCCCGCACCCCGATCGCCGACATGGACGCCTACCGGGCCTCCCTGGCCCAGCGCCTCGACCCCACGGCCGGCTTCCTGCAGAAGATCCAGGGCGTGGTCCTGAAGTCGCCCGAGAAGCGCATCGTCTTCGCCGAGGGCGAGGAGCCCAGCGTCATCCGCGCCGCCTTCGCCTTCCAGAACGCAGGCCTCGGCCGCGCCATCCTGGTGGGCCGCGAGGACCTGGTGGAGGAGAACATGCGCCTCGCCGGCCTCGATCCCGCCGAGGCGGATCTCAAGGTCGTCAACGCCCGGGTCTCAGAGCACAATCCCGAGTTCGTCGAGTTCCTCTATGGACGGCTGGCCCGCCAGGGCTACCTGAAGCGCGACGTCCTGCGGCTGATCAACCAGGACCGGAACTCCTTCGCCGCCTCCATGGTGGCCCTGGGCCACGCCGACGGCATGGTCACCGGCGTGACGCGGTCCTACGATCAGGCCCTGGAGGAGATCCTTCGGGTGATTGATCCGTCTCCGGATGGCCGGGTCATCGGCATGAGCGTCCTTCTCGCCAAGGGCCGGACCCTCTTCATCGCCGACACCAACGTCACCGAGATGCCGGACGCCGACGAGCTGGTCGATATCGCCTGCGAGGCGGCCCGGGCGGTCAAGACCCTCGGCTACCGGCCGCGGATCGCCTTCCTGTCCTACTCCACCTTCGGTAACCCCATGGGCCAGAGGTCCGAGAAGGTCCGCGAGGCGGTGGCCATGCTGGACGAGATGGACGTCGACTTCGAGTACGAGGGCGAGCTGCCCCCGGACCTGGCCCTCGACACCTCCAAGTGGGCCAACTACCCCTTCATGCGCCTCAGTGGCCCCGCCAACGTCCTGATCATGCCCGCCATCCACTCGGCGGCCATCTCGACTCTTCTGGTCCAGGAGCTGGGCGGAGCCACCGTCATCGGACCCCTGCTGCTTGGCTTGCAGAAGTCCGTGCAGATCACGCCCCTGGGGGCATCCGTCTCCAAGATCCTGCAGATGGCGACACTCGCCGCCTACGAGCAGGACGTGGTGGAAGACCAGGCCTGATCAGGCGGGCTCGGCGGGCGCTGCACGGGAGGGCTCTCCGGGCTGGCCGTCCTCGGACAGGAGGATGGCGACCCACCGGGACCCGGGGAACTGGGCGCAGATCACCATCACGATGACGGTGAGCGGCGTCGACAGGAACATGCCGACCACGCCCCAGAGCCAGCCCCAGAAGGCCAGGGACAACAGGACCACGAGGGGGTCCATGTTGAGGCTGCGCCCCTGCATGCGCGGGGCGATGATGTTGCCCACCACGAAGTGCAGGCCCTGCAGGATCACGTAAAGGAAGACCGCCTGCCAGTGGCTCTCGAACTGCAGGAGGGCGAAGACCGGCGCGACCACGACGCCGAGGGCGGCGCCGAGGATGGGGATATAGCAGGCCAGGAAGATCAGGATGGCGAGGAAGGTCGCCCCGTCGAGTCCCACCGCCGCCATGGCCGCCCAGGAGGCTGCGGCGATGATCAGCCCGGTGACGGTCTGGACCCACAGGTACTGCTCCACCGACGTGATGATGGCGCGATAGGCCGCCGCCACCGCACGCCTCTCCTCGCGGATGTCTGACAGGTTCAGGACCTTTCGCTCCAGGCCCCGCCGCGAGGCGAGGATGAAGCCAAGGTAGACCAGGATCAGGAAGGTGTCGGCGGCCATGCTCCGGACCACGCCGGCGGCGCTGGCCAGGTAGCGGCCGGGGTCCAGCTGCGCCAGCATCTCGTCCAGGGTGGGCGCCGCCGCAGTCGGGGCGGCCTGGGCGAATTCGGCGAACAGGGCGTTGAGCCGGGGACCATAGCTCACCAGCTTGGCGGCGAAGGCCGAGGCGTTGTCGATGGTCAGGACCAGGAGGCCGGTGAAGAGAAGACCGGTCAGGACCAGGGCGACCGGCATCCCGAGGCGAGGTCGGCCCGGCAGGAGGCCGCCCAGGCGCCGCTCCAGCGAGCTGGCGAAGCTCCCCAGCACCACAGCCAGGAAGAGGGCCATGGCGAAGGGCGCCAGGACCCCCGAAAGAGCCTTTGCGGCCGTAGCGGCCGCGATGACGGTGAGGACCACGAGGCAGGCGCGCTCAAGGCCGCGCCCGCGCTCGGGCGGGGGAGAGGGGAGGACTTCGGTTTCGACGCGGCTCATCGCCCCATCCTGCCATGGCGGGCCGGCTTGGCGAAGGCCCGACCGCAGGCCATACAGGATCGGCGGGGGCCGCGGGCGGCCGCGCACCGCTTCGGGAGGGTGGAGAATGACGCAGACCGCGCCGGCCGGCGATGTCCTGATCGGGGGATCAGGCCAGCCCGAGACGCTCCGCCTGGATCGCGCCAACCGGCACGGACTTGTCGCCGGGGCGACGGGGACCGGGAAGACCGTCACCCTGCAGATCCTGGCCCAGGGGCTTTCGGACGCCGGGGTGCCGGTCTTCGCCGCCGACGTGAAGGGCGACCTCAGCGGCGTCGCCGCCCCCGGCGAGCCCGGGGAGAAGATGCTGGCGCGGGCGCGCTCCATGAACCTGGAGCTGGTTCCCCAGGCCGCGCCGACCCTGTTCTGGGACCTCTTCGGCGAAAAGGGCCACCCCATCCGGGCGACGGTCTCGGAGGGGGGGCCCCTGCTCATCGCCCGCATGCTCGAACTCAATGACGTGCAGGAGGGCGTGCTGTCCGTGGTGTTCCGGGCCGCCGACGAGGAGGGCCTGCTGCTCCTGGACCTGAAGGACCTGCAGGCGGCCCTGACCTTCGCCGCCGAGAACGCCGCCGCCCTGGGCGCGCGCTATGGCAATGTCTCGACAGCCACGGTGGCGACCATCCAGCGCAAGCTCCTGGTCCTCGAGGACCAGGGCGGCGCCCGCCTGTTCGGGGAGCCCGCCCTGGACCTGGGCGACTTCATGCGACGGGACGAGACCGGCCGGGGCTATGTCAGCATCCTGGCCGCCGACCGGCTGATCACCTCCCCCCGCCTCTACGCCACCTTCCTGCTCTGGTTGATGTCCGAGCTCTTCGAGGTCCTGCCCGAGGTCGGCGACGCCGACCGTCCCAAGCTCGCCTTCTTCTTCGACGAGGCTCACCTGCTCTTCCGCGATGCGCCGAAGTCCCTGCTGGAGAAGATCGAGCAGGTGGTGCGCCTGATCCGCTCCAAGGGCGTCGGGGTCTATTTCGTCACCCAGAACCCGGCCGACATCCCCGACGCGGTCCTGGGCCAGCTGGGCAACCGGATCCAGCATGCCCTGAGGGCCTACACGCCCGCCGACCAGAAGGGGCTCAAGGCCGCCGCCAGCAGCTTCCGCACCAATCCCGAGTTCAACACGGCCGAGGCGATCCAGGCCCTGGGCGTGGGCGAGGCCCTGGTGTCGGTCCTGGACGAGAAGGGCGCGCCGACCGTGGTGCAGAAGACCCTGATCCGGCCGCCGGTCTCGCGCCTGGGGCCCTTGACCCCGGCGGAGCGGGCCGCGGTCCTGGGGGCCAGCCCCCTTCGCGGGATCTACGAGGCCGCCATTGACCGGGAGAGCGCCTTCGAGGTCCTGAGGGCCCGTACCGAGGCCCGCACCCGGGCGGAGGCGGAGGCCCGTTCCCTCCCGCCGGCCCCCGCGCGGGCGCCGGCCAGCCCGAGGGCGCCCGCCGCCGGGCGCGGACGCCAGACCCTGACCGAGACCTTCGCCAAGCAGTTCCTGCGCACCCTCGCCTCCGCTGCGGGGCGGGAGATCCTGCGCGGCGTCCTGGGGGGCATGCGTCGTCGCTGACGGCCGCCGCCCACGAAAAAGGGGCCGGCCCCGAAGGACCGGCCCCTCTTGTCGTCCAGTTTCGCGATCTAGCGCGGCGCCATGCGGATGGAGCCGTCGAGACGCACGTCCTCGCCGTTGAAATAGCCGTTGGTGATCATGGTCAGGGCCAGCTGGGCGTACTCTTCGGGATGGCCGAGACGCTTGGGGAAGGGCACCGAGGCGGCCAGGGCTTCCTTCACCTGGGGCGGGGCGCCGTTCATCAGGGGCGTGGCGAAGATGCCCGGCAGGATCGTGTTCACCCGGATGCCGTCGCCGGCCAGGTCGCGGGCGATGGGCAGGGTCATGCCGACCACGCCGCCCTTGGAGGCCGAATAGGCTGCCTGGCCCATCTGGCCGTCCTCGGCCGCCACGGAGGCGGTGTTGACGATGGCGCCGCGCTCACCGTCCTCGAGGGGCGGAAGGTCCAGCATGCCCTTCGCCGACTTGGCGACGCAGCGGAAGGTGCCGACCAGGTTGATCTGGATGATCAGGTTGAAGGCGTCGAGGGGGAAGTGCTTGGTCTCGCCGGTCTGCTTGTCGCGGCTGGCGGTCTTGGCGGCGTTGCCGGTGCCGGCGCAGTTCACGAGGATCCGCTCCTGGCCGTGCGCGGCGCGGGCCTTCTCGAAGGCCGCGTCGACGTCGGCGTCGGAGGTGACGTTGCATTTGCAGAACACGCCGCCCACTTCTTTGGCGACCTGTTCGCCCTTCGCCTCGTTCATGTCGAAGATGGCGACCTTGACGCCGTGCGCGGCCAGGGCGCGGACGGTGGCCTCGCCGAGGCCGGAGGCGCCGCCCGTCACGACGGCGGCGATGGAGGAATCGAGTTTCATGGACGCTGAGCTCCCGTGCTCGTCTGAGGAAAACCTTGTATCCTTGCCTTTAGCCCGATGAACCCAGACTCAAAAGCATCACGTGACGTCAATTCCGGAGGAATCGGCCCGGAGTCGCCGATTGCGCCGGAGCGCGCCCTGGTTCCCGAGGTCGTCCGGCTGAACACCGAGCGGGTGGCGCGGGGGTTCTGGCCAAAGATCCGGCGGGTCGCGACCCGGATTCCCTTCGCCGCAGACGCCCTGGCGGTCTGGCGGTGCGCCCGGGATCCGGCCACCCCCCGGGCGGCCAAGGCCATGATGCTGGCGGCCCTGGCCTACTTCGTCCTGCCGACGGATGCGGTGCCCGACATCCTGGCGGCGGTCGGGTTCACGGACGACGCCGCGGTGTTCGCCGCCCTCCTGGCGGTGATCGGCAAGCACCTCAAGCCCGAGCACCGGACGGCGGCCGAGGCCGACCTGAAGCGCCTGCGCGGCGAGGACTAGCGCCCGATCTGGCCGTCCAGCATCTTGCGGATGCCGGGGCCGAAGGGCGGGCGAAGCATCTTCAGCGGGCCGATGTCCTTCTTCATCTGGCTGAAGACGGCCTTGCGGTGGCTGAACTCCCGGAAGCCGTCGACCCCGTGATAGCTGCCCATGCCGGAGGGACCGACGCCGCCGAAGGGCAGGTCCTCCTGGGCCACGTGCATGACCACGTCGTTCACGGTGACGCCCCCGGCCGTCGTCCGGCTGAGCACCTCTTCCCGCTCGGCGGCATCGTCGCCGAAATAGTAGAGGCCCAGGGGCCGGTCGCGGCCGTTCACATAGTCCAGGGCCTCGTCGAGGGTCTGATAGCTCTTCACCGGCAGGACCGGGCCGAAGATTTCCTCCTGCATCACCTTCATGTCGTCGGTGGGCTCCAGGATCAGGGTCGGCGCGATCTTGCGGTGCGGCTGCTGGGTGAGGTCCTCGCCCTCGGGCTTCAATTCGATCACCCGGGCGCCCTTGGCCCGGGCGTCGTCGATATAGCCGGTGATCCGGTCATAGTGCCGCTGGGCGATGATGGCGGTGTAGTCGGGATTGTCCTTGATCGTCGGGAACATGGTGGAGACCGAGGCGCGGGCGGCGGCGACAAAGCCCTCCACCTGGTCCTTCGGCGCCAGGACATAGTCGGGCGCCAGGCAGATCTGGCCGGCGTTCAGCGTCTTGCCGTTCATGACCCGGGCCGCAGCCACCGAAAGGTCCGCAGACTTGCCGAGGATGACCGGGCTCTTGCCGCCCAGCTCCAGGGTCAGGGGGACGAGGTTCTCCGCCGCCGCCTTCATGACGTGGCGGGCGATCGAGGTCGCCCCGGTGAAGATCAGATGGTCGAAGGCCAGGCGCGAGAAGGTCTCGCCCACCTCCGGCCCGCCGGTGACCACGGCGATCTCCTCCTCGGAGAAGGCGCCGGCGAACATGGTCCGCATCAGCTCCGAGGTGGCCGGGGTGAACTCGGACGGCTTGATCATGGCCCGGTTGCCGGCGGCGAGGATGCCGGCCAGGGGGGCGAAGGTCAGGTTCACCGGGAAGTTCCAGGGGCTGATCACCCCCACCACGCCCTTGGGCTGGAAGCGCACCTCGGCCTTGGCGCCGAACAGGCCCAGGATGGCCGGTGTCGGCTTGCGCTTCTCCGGGCGCATCCATTTGGCGAGGTTGTCCCGGGCATGCTGCAGGGGGCCGATGGAGCCGGCGATGTCGGTGAAGGCCGTGGCTTCCCGGGACCGGGAGCCGAAGTCCGTGTTCAGCGCCTCCTCGATCTCCCGGCGGTTCTCGCGCAGCAGCCGGATGCAGCGGTCGATGCGCTCGATCCGCAGGGCCGCGCTGGCCTCGCCATCGCGCAGGTGGGCCGCCTTCTGGCGCTCGAGAATGGCCTGCATGTGCATGGGGATCCCTCCGACTTTACACTGTATAACAAAATACAAGGATGATGATCCCGTCAAGATAGGGCGGTGGACGTGCGCCGCCATCCCCTCGGGCTCAGAACGACCGGGCGGAGCGCCCGGCCGCCACCAGGGGCGTGAAGGCGCCGAGGATCAGGCGGGAGGCGTCGAAGGGCGGGGCCCCGGCGCTGTCCATCCGGGGATCCCGGTGCATGCGTTCCTCGGCGGCCTCCAGGAAGGCCTTGCTGGGCCAGACCTGCCAGGCGAAGACGATCTTCTCCCCGGGCCGGGCGGCGACCGCCCTGCGGAAGTCGGTCTGCTTGCCGTCGGGAACGAAATCCTCCCAGCTCTCGACGATCTCGAGGCAACCATACTCAAGGAAGAAGGCCGCGCTGGCCTCCGCCCACTGGCGGTAGTCGTCCAGCCGGTCCTCGGGAACCGGGATCACCATGCCGCAGATGTGCATCTCGCCCTGCCTCCGGTGTTGCGACTTTAGGCTACTGGAGGGCGGGAGGGTCGCCTAGACCCAGGGGCCGCAGGCTCGTCCTGGCAGCTGCGTTTCCAAGGGCCGAGAATGGCGCACCCGACACGATTCGAACGTGTGACCTTTGCCTTCGGAGGGCAACGCTCTATCCAGCTGAGCTACGGGTGCGTCTTCAGCGGAGGGGCCTTCTAGCCGAAAGGCGGGCGGCTGGCTACTGCGACGAGACGCTGGCGCGGAACTCCCGTTCGGCGAGGGTGCGGCGGTCGGCGGGGGACAGGTCCGACAGGCGCTCCAGGGTGACGGTCCGGATGCGCGCCGTGCACGGATAGGCGTGGGGATAGGGGCCGACCGGGGCGCCGGTGTCGAGGCCGACGTCGAAGGTCTCGCCGCTCATGGAGAAGACCACCGGCACCGTACGCTCGATGCGCGCCGCGCCGGACGGTTCGCCGTCCACCGACAGGGTGAGGACGCCGCCGGCGCCGAGGCCGCCGTCGTAGGCGAAGCCGACCTCCAGCACGTGCGGCCCCGGGGCCAGGGGTCCGGCCTCGCCGACCAGGGTCAGTTCGCGGCCGAAGTAGTTGTAGAGGAACCGGGGCGCGCCCGCGTCGTCCAGGTAGAGGCTCCAGCCCGCCATGTTGCCGCCCTGGCAGGCGATGACGCCCAGGGCGGGCGCTTCGCCCACCTCGATGTCCGCCGTGATCCGGTAGGAACAGTTCTTCAGGTTGACGACGATGCTCTCGGGGATCCGCACGTGGGCCGTCGTGTAGGTCATGGACCGGGCCGACCCCAGGGCGGTGGGTACGGCCAGGCCCGGGTCCGCGCGGCGGGCCGGGTCGCGCATCGGATAGACCCCGTTGCGCCGGGCCTCGGCGTCGAAGACCGCCTTGAGCGCCTCCAGCTTCTGCGGGAACTGGGCCGACAGGTCGCGGCCCTGCGAGAAGTCCTCGGCGATGTTGTAGAGCTCCCAGCGCTCCTGCGGCCCGTCGAAGGGCGTGGCCAGGAAGCGCATCCAGGGCACGCGGCCGTGGAAGCAGGAGGCCATCCAGCCCTCGTGGTAGACGGCCCGGTTGCCCAGGATCTCGAAGTACTGCGTCGTGCGCCGGCCGGGGGCGTCGGGCGCCTCGAAGCTGTAGGCCATGGACACCCCGTCCATGGGGTCCTGGTCCACCCCGTTGACCCGGGTGGGCGCCTCCACCCCCGCCGCCTGCAGGAGTGTGGGGGCGATGTCGATGACGTGGTGGAACTGCGAGCGGAGGCCACCGGCCTGGGCGATGCCGGCAGGCCAGCTCAGGGCCATGGCGTTGCGCGTCCCGCCGAAGTGGGAGGCCACCTGCTTCATCCACTGGAAGGGGGCGTCCAGGGCCCAGGCCCAGCCGGCGTTGAAGTGGTTCTCGCAGCGCGCCGTGCCGAAGTCGTCCATGTGGGCGAGCATCCACTCGGGGTCCTCGGGCACGCCGTTCTGGAAGGAGGGCGCGGCCCAGGCGCCGTTCAGGGTCCCCTCGGCGGAGGCCCCGTTGTCGCCGGTGATGTAGACGACGAGGGTGTTGTCGGCCTGCCCCGAGGCCTCCACGAACTGCAGCAGCCGGCCGATGTGGTGGTCGGTGTGGGCGAGGAAGCCGGCGAAGGCCTCCATCAGCCGGCTGGCCATGGGCTTGTAGCGGTCGGGATAGTCCTCCCAGGCCGGGATCTCGTCCGGCCGCCCGGTCAGGACCGTGCCCTCGGGGATGACGCCGAGGGCGCGCTGGCGCTCGAAGATGGTCTGGCGCAGGACGTCCCAGCCGGCGTCGAACTGGCCGGCGAACCGGTCGATCCAGGCCTTGGGCGCATGGTGCGGCGTGTGCACCGCAGGGGTCGGCAGATAGAGGAAATAGGGCTTGCCCGGCGCCGTCGCCCGCACCCGCTCGATCCAGGCGATGGACTGGTCCACCAGGTCCTCGGTGAGGTGGTAGTCGGGCTTGCCGAGATAGGGGAAGACCGGCGTGGTCTGGTCGTAGACCGGCGGCTCGTACTGGGAGGCCTCGGCGTTGATGATGCCGTAGAAGCGCTCGAAGCCCATGCCCGTCGGCCAGCGGTCGAAGGGACCGGCGGGGCCCTGCTCCCAGGTCGGGGTCAGGTGCCACTTGCCGAAGCAGCCGGTGGCGTAGCCATTCTGCCGCAGGATCTCCGCCACCGTGGCCGAGGACCGGGGGATCAGGCTGTCATAGCCGGGAAAGCTGTTGGCCCCTTCGGGGATGCCGCCCATGTGCACGGCGTGGTGGTTGCGCCCCGTCAGCAGGGCCGCCCGGGTGGGCGAGCAGAGGGCCGTCGTGTGGAACTGGTTGTAGCGCAGGCCCCTCGCCGCCACGGCGTCGAGGGCCGGGGTCGGCACGGGCCCACCGAAGGTCCCGAAGGATCCGAAGCCCACGTCGTCCAGCATGATCAGGATGATGTTCGGGGCGTCGTCGGGGGCGCCGTCCTTGCGCAGGCGCGCCGCCTGGGACGCGTCCAGCAGCCGCTCGATCCGGCCTTCGAAGGGCCGCGGGGGCCTGGGAAGCTCGGTCATTCCGGGTTCTCGAATCCAGGGTGGGAAAAGAACGTACGCGAACCGCTCAATCGGCAAAATGCATTCAAGGAATGATGGCCTTCAACCCAATCCAGAAGCCCACTCGCAGGTGATTTCCCGGGGTGAGATGAAATCCGCCTGGATCAGGATCTGAATTTGCGCTGCCTCAAGGTGGTCCGAAGAGGAATTGGGGAGTCTCCGATCCGATGGACGCAAACACCCCGGCGGCCCTGAACCGAAAGCTTTCGGCCTTCGTCGCCTTGTCAGAGGCCGAGTTGGGCGTTCTGGACCGGCTCCAGCACAGGCGCCGGAGGTTCGCCGCCGGTCACGACCTGGTCCAGCAGGGGCAGGCCCCGAAGAGCGTCTACCTCCTGACGTCCGGATGGGTGTGTTCCTACAAGGTTCAGGCGGACGGGACGCGGCAGATCGTCGACTTCCAGGTCGCCGGGGACTTCCTGGGTCTGCGCAGCCTGCTCCTCCGCACCTCGGACCACAGCTTTGAACCCGTCGTGGATAGCTATGCTGCGGAGGTGTCCGCGGGCGACCTGCTGGCGGCCTTCGGGGAGGCGCCCCGGCTGGCGATCGCCATGCTCTGGGCCGCCTCGAGGGACGAGGCCATGGTGGTCGAGCACCTGGTCGGCGTTGGACGCCGGGACGCGGACGCCCGCATGGCGCACTTCCTGCTTGAACTGGGTTCGCGTCTGGCCCTGGTCGGCCTTGGGGATGGCGACGGCTATGACTGCCCGCTCACCCAGACCCATCTGGCGGATGCGCTTGGCCTCACCGCCATCCACGTCAACCGCACCTTGCGGCGACTGCGGGAGAGAGGGCTCATGACCTTCCGGGACGGTCGCGTGCAGTTCGAGGATCGTCAGGGGCTCGTGACCCTTGCAGGATTCGATCCCGCCTATCTCGACCAGACCGGTCCGCTCCTGGCCTAGCGCCGCCGTCTTCCGGGAGTTGGGAGCGGGCGCGTGCAGGAGCAAGGCCGCCCCGGTCCTGGAACCGGGACGACCCTGGGTCGTTCAGATCACAAGGATCAACCGAGCGCGAGCTTGGCGGCGTCGAGACACCTGTTGGTCTCGGTCTCGTTGTTCTCCTTGTGAGCCTTCTCGGCGGCCTGATAGTGCTTCAGGGCGTCGTCCTTCTTCTGACCGGTCGGCGCCTTGTCCCAGGCGCTCTTGACGGAGATCATCTTCTCGGAAGTCTTCGTTTGTTCAGGCGTCATGGTGATTTCCTTCTTGTCCTCAGGGTCAGGTCCAGAGGATCTTGTTTCGGGATAATGTTTTCCAACCCCGCAAATAAAACACGCCTTCTTGGAGCGCGTACTGCTTCAGGTTAGGAGGCCGCCCTCTTTCTCTATTTGGAGAATAGTTGGAAGCTGCCCCCCCGCGGCGGACTCAGCCGGCGGGGGCCACCAGGGTCTTGCCCATGCCCTGGCCGGACAGGGCGAACTCCAGGGCCGCGCCATAGTCGGCCAGGGGGAAGCGGCGGCCTTCGGGGGGCGAGAGCCGGCCCTCCGCCACCCAGGCGAGGAGGCGGTCGAGGGTCTGCGCGGCGCGCGGGCCCTCGAACAGCAGGAACTGGCGCACATCCACCCCGGTGAGGGACGCGCCCTTCATGAGGGGCAGGTTGGCGGGCAGGGCCGGGATGGGGCCGCCGGCGAAGCCCACCACCAGGTGGCGCCCGCCCCAGGCCAGGGAGCGGAAGGCCGGCTCGAACAGGGCGCCGCAGACGGGGTCGAAGATCACGTCCGGCCCCTTGCCGCCGCACAGGGCCTTGAGCCGGTCGCGCCAGCCCTCCGCCGCCGTATCCAGGGTCTCGTCCGCGCCACAGGCGGCAGCGAAGGCGCGCTTCTCCGGGGTGGAGGCGCAGGCGAGGACCCGGGCGCCCAGGATCTTCCCCACCTGGACGGCGGCGGTCCCGACGCCGCCGGCGGCGCCGACGACCAGCAGGGTCTCGTCCGGGCGCAGGGCCGCCCGGTGCTCCAGGCCGTGCAGGGCGGTGAGGTGGTTGATGCGGAAGCCGGCGGCCTGGCCGGAGGTCATGGTGTCGGGCAGGCGTGCGCAGGCGACGGCAGGCGCCAGGGCGCAGTCGGCGAAGCCTCCCGCCACCGTCGCCATGACCCGGTCGCCGGGCGCCAGGCTCGCCACCCCCTCGCCGAGGGCGTCGACCACCCCGGCGACCTCCTGGCCCGGGGTGTGCGGCAGGGGCGGCTTGACCTGGTAGCGGCCGAGGGCGACCAGGGCGTCCACGTAGCCGAGGCCGCAGTCGGTGATGCGCAGGCGCACCTGGCCCGGGCCGGGTTCGGGGACCGGCGTCTCGACGAGGCTGTAGCCGGCCAGGCTGTCCAGGCTTTCGCCAACGACCTTCTTCATGGCGCGCTCCTCAGGCCAGGCCCAGCATACGCGGCAGGTCGGGCTGGCCGGTGTGGGCGGTGACCCCGCCGTCCACCGCCAGGATGGAGCCGGTCATGTAGCTGGCGTCGTCCGAGGCCAGGAAGGCGACCACCGCGGCGATTTCCTCGGGTCGGGCGAAGCGGCCCATGGGCACCCGGGCGTCCCAGGCCTCGCGCACCCCCTGCAGGTCGTTGATGCCGGCGATGATCGGCGTGTCCACGGGCCCGGGGCAGACGGCGTTGACGCGGATGTTCTCCCGGGCGTGGTCGATGGCCACGGCGCGGGTCAGGTTGATCACCCCGGCCTTGGCGGCGTTGTAGGCGACGAAGGAAAAATCCCCCGCCAGGCCGGAGATGGAGGCGGTGTTGATGATGGCCCCGCCGCCGCGGGCGCGCAGGGCGGGGATCGCCGCCTTGCAGCCGTAGAAGACCGAGGACAGGTCGACATCGATCACCCGGCGCCAGTCCTCCACCGGCAGGTCGACCACATTGGCGAAGCTGCCGATCCCGGCGTTGTTGAACAGGATGTCGAGGCCGCCAAAGGCCCCGACGGCGTCGGCCACGAGGGCCTCGACCTCGCCGAACTCGGCCACGTCGACCCGGCGGAAGCGCGCCCGGCCCTCGCCCAGAGCGGCGGCGAGGGCCTCGCCCGCCTCTGCATTGAGGTCGGCCAGGAGCACCGAGGCGCCTTCGGCGTGGAACCGGCGCGCCGCAGCGGCGCCAATGCCGGAGGCCCCGCCAGTGATCACCGCGACCCTGCCTTCGAACCGTCCCATGGGCGCCTCCCGCTGTCATCCCGGCCCCTACCCTGCCCCAGGGAGGCGAGGGATGCACCCCCTCTCGACCGAACTGGCGACCCTGAGACAAGAGCCCGAGAGAGGTGATGCTCTCGCCCGAGACTTACGGGGCCAGACACCCCCCATCAGCTCTAAGGCGAGACAAGATTAGAGCAATTCTGACGCATCCGGGTCGGTGAAAACATGAATATAGACGACTCAAGACACACGTATTTGCAGGAATGCCCTGACTTTCAGCTCTGAAGCCTCCGATGCTCTGTTAATACATGATTAACCCTAATTTTCACCACGCTCCCATGCGAGATTTGATTCGAGGCTTCCCGCTCCTGGGAGGTCGACAAGGCGGGGCGCGCCCCGGGAAGGGATCAGTCATGCAGATACAATCGAGCCAGGGGCCTGCCTCTGGCGGGCCAGGGCAGATGCTCTCGGCCCTCTTGGGAAAGGCCGGGGGGGTCGGCGGCGCCGGGCCTGCCGGAGCCCAGCCGCCACAGGGTGGGCCGGGCGGCGCCGGGCCCGCGGGCGGCCCGCAGGGCCAGAAGGGGCCGCCGCCAGGTCTGGCGGGTGGGCGGATGTCGTCGGGTACGATGTCAGGACTTCTGAACGCCCAGGAAATGAGCGCCGGCAAACTTGGGAACTCCGACGATCCGGTCAGCAAGCTCATGCAGGCCGCAGACGCTGACGGGAACGGCGGCCTCAGCACGGAGGAGCTGAAGTCGGTGCTGGGCGATGAGGCTCCCGATGACATCAGCGAGAGTCTCGCCAAGATCGACCGGGACGAGGATGGCGAACTGAGCGCCGAGGAAATCGGCGGCGCCCTCAACGAAATGCGTAAGGGCGGACCTGAAGGCGCCGGATCCCCATCCGCCCCGAAGCCAGCCCCGCCGGCCGGAGGCCTGGCGAGCCTCATGACGGCCGCCGGCTCCAATGAGGCGGAAGACAAGGGGGAGTGGTGGATGAAGGCGGCCTGACGTTCCCCGGACGGAGCGCCGGCGGCGAGACCGCCTTAGCGGTCGCGCCGCCGGCGCATCCCGACGGCTTTACCGATCCTTGACGTCCACGGTCTTTCCTCATTTCAGGCGCAGGTTGAAGCTTGTGCGTCTTGGAAGGAATGCGCGGAATGAGGCTCCGCCTCGCTCACCAGGTGTTTCTGCTGATCATGGTCGTCGCCGCGGCGACCACGACGGTCATGGCCCTGGCCATGGCCCTGAACCTGCGACAGGGCTTCCAGGACTATCTGCTGGCGCGGGACCTCGCTGACCTCAAGGCCTATGTCGCCAACCTCGAGCGCAGGCTCTCCGCCCTGCCAGGTCCGGTCAGACTGGCCGACCACCCGGACCTGCTCCGGGGCCTGCCCGGTATTGACCTGCCCATAGAGAACCGTCCGGATCCGCCGCGCCCAATCCCTGGGTCGCCTGAACGACTCGCCCCACCCATGGAGTTCGCGATGCGCCTGGTGGTGCTCGATGACCAGGGCCGGACGTTACTGGGTCCCTCGGGCGCGCTTCCGATCGCCGATCACGCCGTCCTGCCGAGGGCGCCCATTGTGGTGCAGGGGATGCAGGTCGGCGAGGCCCGCCTCATCCTGCCGCCACGACTGTCTACGCCTGCCGATGCTGGCTTCCTGGAGCGCCAGCTGAGGCATGTGATCCTGGCCGGCGCATTGATCCTCGGGGTGGGGAGCCTGGCGGCGTTCTGGATCGCACGGGCCTCGGGAGAAAGCCTGAGGGAGATCCGGCGGGTCACCGACTCCATCGCCAGGGGCGAGTTCCGGACCCGGCTCCGGGAGCAGGGACCCGTCGAAGTGGCCGAGACCTTGGGCAACATCAACAAGATGGCGGCGGAGCTCGAAGCCATGGACGCGGCGCGGCGGCGATGGCTGGCGGAGATCTCGCATGAGCTGCGCACCCCACTGACCGCCCTCCGCGCTGAAATCGAGGCCCTGCAGGACGGTGTTCGCCCCCTCACGCTGGACGCCATCGGATCCCTGGCCGAAGAAGCCGCCCGCCTTTCCGGGCTCCTGGAAGACCTGCATGTCTTCGCCGTCGCCAGGCTGTCCGGGACGCCGGACCGCAGCGACAGCATCGATCTCGTCGACCTTCTGAAGGAGGCTGCGGAACGCTTCGAGCTCCTGGTGCGAGGCGCGGGCCTGACTCTCACAATTGATGTCGGAGGGCTCCAGAGCGCGCCCTGCCAGGGAGATCGCCGGTCGTTGGAGCAGATGATCGCGAACCTGCTGACCAACAGCGTCAAGTACACCCGGTCCGGAGGCCGAATCCTCATCGCCCTTCGACGGACCGAGGGCCAGGGATTCACCATTACCGTGGACGACACGGCTCCCGCCCCCCCGCGGGACGCCCTCGGGCGCCTGTTCGAACCCCTTTACAGGGTTGAGCCGGACCGCAACCGCCAGGCGGGCGGGAGCGGCATGGGGCTCGCCATATGCGAGGTGATCGCCCGCGCCCATGACGGCGCCATCCGCGCGCTGGTGTCAGAGCTCGGAGGCCTGAGGGTCGAAGTCTACCTGCCGGATGGGGCGGCGGCGTGAGCGCGCCCGGCCCCGCCGCCTGCATCTATGTGGTCGAGGACGATCCGAAGATCAGCGCGGTGATCGCCGACTATCTGCGCGACGCCGGTCATGAGGTCCGGACCTACCGGGACGGCGGGCGAGCCCTGAGGGCCATGGAGGATGAGCCTCCGGACCTGATCATCCTCGACTGGATGCTTCCCGGAATGGAGGGGCCGGCCGTCTGCCGGCAGCTTCGCCGGTTCTCCACCGCTCCGGTGCTGATCCTCACGGCAAGGGCGGAGGAGGCGGACAAGGTGGCGGGTCTCGAAGCGGGGGCCGACGACTATGTCTGCAAGCCCTTCGGGATGCGGGAGCTCATGGCCCGGGTCGCCGCCCTCCTGCGCCGGTCAGGCGGGAGGGTGGGCGCCGACCCGGCCGCCGCCCCCTATGTGGTGGATCCGGCGGGCCGGCGGATCGCCTGGCGGGGCCGCTGGCTGTCCCTTTCCGGCTCGGAGTACCAGATCCTCGCCGCCCTCATGCGGCGCCCGGGCTGGGTGTTCACGCGCGACAGCCTTCTGGACCAGCTGGGGGCCGAGTTCCGTGATGTCAGCGACCGGTCGATCGACAGTCACATCAAGAACCTGCGCCGGAAGATCGCCAAGGTCGATCCACAGGTCCAGTGCATCGTCTCCGTGTACGGGGTGGGCTACCGCTTCGAGGTCTGAAACCCTCGGCGCGCGCGCCGGATTCAGCCGGAGACCAGGCGCTCGACCGTGAGGACCAGGCCGAACACCAGGGCAAGTCCGGCGGCGGCGGGCGTCGCCGCGGCGCGAAGGGCGGGGGGCGCGCGCCGTCCCAGGAGATGTCCCGCGAGCAGGACGCCGCCGAGGAACACCAGTTGCCCCACCTCAACGCCAAGGTTGAAGCCGGCGAGGGTCGAGAGTCGCGTCGAGGCATCGAGGGGCAAGGCGCCAAGACCCGAGGCGAACCCCAGCCCGTGCAGCAGGCCGCAGCCGACGACCAGCACCAGCCTGAGACCGATGGGAGGGGTCCGTCCTGCGAGGTTCAGCCCCGCCATCATCACCAGGCTCGCCCCGATGGCGGGCTCCACGAGGCCCGGATCCAGCCTGACGACGCCCAGGGCGGCGGCGGAGAGCGAAAGGCTGTGCGCCAGGGTGAAGGCTGCGGTCACCGAGGCCCAGTATCTCCAGCCTGCGCCCGCCAGGAGCAAGGTCAGGAGGAAGACCAGGTGGTCCGGCCCCCGCAGGATGTGCGCGGATCCTGCGACGACATTGTCCAGAAAGACCCGGACATGACTTCGGAAGAAGACGTGGCGCCGCGTGAGGGGGCTGAAGACCGCCGCCTCCGAGACCTGGCCGCGGGCGGCCGTGAGGGTCATGTCCCCTCCGTCCGGACCAGAGCCGAAGAGGTCCACCTCCACAGCCAGGGTTTCCGGCGCCGCCGGGAGACGGGATCTTTGCAGGATGATCACGTGGTCCACGGCATGCCCCGCGCCGCCGGCCTCGGAGGCCAGGATGAGAGTCCCGACCGGCTGGGCCGCGCGACCCCCGCTCGAGATGCGGAACCGGGCGGCGAAATCCGACGCGATCCCCGGCTGGCCGCGGGACACCTCTCCGGAACTGAGGCGACCGTCCCGGTCGGTGTCCCAACGGGTCAGGGCGGACACGGGAATGGAGGCCGCGGTGTAGACCTCCGCATTCACGACGTTCAACGTCACCGTCCGATCCGGCAGCATGTGCGCCTCGGCGGGAAACAGGGCGAACCCCCAGGCCGCGAGGGCGAGGGCGAGGAGGCGCAGGCCGGCCCTCATTGGCACAGGCTTCCGAGGACGATCACGGGAGCGCGCCCTTCCAGCAGTTGGGGAGGTACGGAAAGGCGTCGGTGGCGTAGTAGTGGTAGATCCCCTTCGGAAACTCCGGAGTGACCCCGAACCGGCCATTGCATTCGTCGAGGTCGCCGAGGCCGGGAACATACTCGTAGTCGACCGTGAAGGCGCCCATGGGGATCACGGAAACCGCGGGACGACCCGGGTCCGGGTTCGCCTTGAGCCGGTAGCTGGAGGCGAGGGTCTTGAGGCCGCTCGAAGCCTCCGTCGCCTTGGCGTAACCGAAGCGGGCGTAGATCGGGTAGCCATCCGCCGCGAACCCGATCAGGACGATCTTGGGCGTCGCGGCCGAGGCCCCGGCCGCGGTCAGGGTGGCCTCCGGGACGCCGTGGTAGTGGTAGGCGCCGTCCGGCTGGACATGGCCATTGTTCTGGTCGACCCCGAACCTGAAGAGGGACTGGCCCAGCGCCAGGAGGCCGAACTGACTGGGCGGCCCGATAAAGGTGCAGTCGCTGACGGACTTGGCGTTGGCCGGGCATGAGCCCGCTGTCAGCGGATCAAACCTCACACCGTTGAGATGGTAACCCACCCGCGAGGGGGTGACCATCTGCGGGGTGCTGGCGGTGGGGGTCAGTGTGGCCTTGAACTGAACAGCCTGGGCGGTGATCGTGTTCGGGTTCTCCGGGTTCGGGAAGACGCCCACCGCATGGTCCGGAATCCCATTGGCCGATAGGGTCCGGTCGCCATTGGCGCAGCTCCAGGTCGCCTGGCTTGTCACGCCGAGCGTGGGATTGAGCACAACCTTGCTGAGGCCGCAGACAACATCCGCTGTTGTGATCGGCATGGTCCCTTCCCCGGGGTTTCCGCCGGAGTCCGGGGCCGGCGCCCCCGAACCTTCGCTGCTGCAGGCGGAACAGAGGAGTGCGATCGCGAACGCCGCAGTGCTGATCCTGAGGGCGGCGGGCCAGGGTGGACTCATCTTAGACATTCCTACGGGCATCGCCATCGCGACGGTCGGTCTCATCGCCTAGCGCCGGAGTGTGGAGGGATCATGTGCGTCTGCCCGGGCGAGAGAAGCGCGATGGCCTGAGGCGCCCCCGCAGGGACCCGGAGATTGCCTCGGTCGCCCTAGAGCCGGATGATCACCGGCGGAGGCGCCATGCAGCTGACCGTCCGGCCCCTGGCCATCGACACCTTCCGCGAGAACACCGTGCTCCTGTCGCGGGACTGCCGGGCCCTGCGGCCCGAGCGGCTGGAGTGAGAGGGCTGAAGGGCGCCGGCGCGACAGATCGACGCCCGGCGAATCCTGGCGGGCCGCGTCCGATAGCAATGAGCACTATGAATTCGCCATAGCTCTACCGGGCTCAGTTTGAAGGCTTGCAGCGGAGCTTCGACCTCATTCGCGCGCCTGATAACACGAGCTGACGAAGGCCAGAATGCGAGGGAGGAAAGTCAGTCAAGCTATGCCAAATCGGAATTCAATAGGGTGTGCTTTCGTCAAGAAGGACTTTGGCCGTGATCCTGAAATTGTAGCGGCTTTTGGAAGTGCATGATTTTTCGGGCTTCCGGTGGGGAAAGGCTTGGCCGTGCGGCCTTGAGATTGCTGTGGCGCCCTGGCTAAAGTCTTGGTTTGTTCCGGAATGGGGACCAAATAGCCATCATTGGTAGGTATGCTCGCGGCTTTGAATTCGGGAGGTCCATGCCGCGCATCGAGAGCAGAGTTTCGCCTGCGGCTTCGGGGGCCCGGGATGCGATCTCGGCCATGGCGAAGGGGCTCATGCCGTCAGCTTGCTGGCGGGCATCAGGGGGCGGTCGCAGATGCGCTCCATAAGGTCCGCCCGCTTCGGCTCCAGTTCGACCAGCAGGCCAGTCAAACCTAGGCCGCATTGCGGGGGTTTTGCAGGCAGATTACGCCCGGGAACGATAGTCTGCGGCAGCTTTCGGGCTTGCCGCCTTTCGTCCTGAATGACCGGTCGTGGGTGGGAACCTGCCCGGCAGGTTTTGGCTTAGCAGGAGCCGAAAGCGGCCATCTGATGGAGGCTAGCCTTTTCCGAAAAGGATCGGGAAACGGGAATGCTGGGTGATCTGCCCGGTTAGCTTCCCTTTTTACGACCGTAGCGTTACAAATGAAGCATTATGACAGAAACTGACCGGCTCGTGCTTCGCCCGTATAACACAGGCGACTTTAAAGATTATCTAAAGATGGTTTCTGATCCCAATGTCGTCCGGTTTCTCGGCGGTCAACCAATGCCTGCGGAGGATGCTTGGAACAGGCTTCTACGCTATGCCGGACACTGGGCGCTCTTCGGTTTCGGGATGTTCGCTGTCTTTGAAAGGCCTACTGGTCTCTTTATCGGGGAGACCGGCGTGGCTGATTTTCATCGAGGATTGGGCGAAAACTTTGACGGGGTGGGTGAAGCCGCATGGGTTTTCACTTCTAAGTCCCAAGGTCGTGGATTTGCTTATGAAGCGGCAATGGCGGCTCTAAATTGGTACAGCAGCTGCGCTGACCGCCGACGAACCGTCTGCCTGATCGCACCTGACAATCGGCCTTCGTTGGTCCTCGCGGAGAGACTGGGTTACGTCCCGTTTGGCAACGTCGTTTACAGAGGCGGTCCGTTCGTGAAGCTAGAACGCACCTTGATCGACTAACCCCGCCCCCTTCTTCTAATTCTCTGCTCTAGGATGCTAGCCGTTCCCGACTAGGAACATTCAATAGTAGAGTGCAGGCCGATTGGCTTTTCAAGACAAGAGATGGAGATGTTTTCCGAAGGCCTCTACGCGAATAGATTTTCCCGGAATTGCCGGTCAAAGATGCAGAAGCGAGAATGCCGCGGGCGACTGTAGTGACCGGATTCGAGATGTTCTCGCGATTTTTCGAACGACCACAAAGGGGTCGGTTGCTGAAGGGCAGGAATTCTTCGCAACCGGCGTCGAGCCGCTGTGCTGCTTTCGGGATCGCTCGCGGGTCCGGTTCATGGCCGAGAATGGGTGGAATTCGGAATGGCAGTTCCTGTTGC
>Ga0315902_10002348_pt1 | contig 29564 bp, 14 predicted proteins | sample LakEriMetagenome_9_FD_203523 | JGI IMG/M metagenome (GOLD analysis project Ga0315902, IMG submission 203523) | Freshwater fungal communities from buoy surface, Lake Erie, Ohio, United States - Buoy 12 MA117 | ecosystem: Environmental > Aquatic > Freshwater > Lake > Lake biofilm | place: USA...
CCGAGGTGGCAGCGCTGCGCCAGGGTGACCATGGCGCAGGGGCGGTGGTCACCTTCACCGGCACGGTGCGCGACCGCGACGGGGCCATGGATGGCATCCGATCGCTGGAGCTCGAGCACTACCCGGGCATGACCGAGGCGTCCATCGAGGCCATGATCGACGAGGCCCATCGCCGCTTCGACATCCGGGCGGCGCGGGTGGTGCACCGTGTGGGGCTGCTACAGCCGGGTGAGCAGATCGTGCTCGTTGCCGTCACCTCCGCGCACCGGGGCCAGGCCTTCCAAGCCGCCGAGTTCCTGATGGACTACCTGAAGACCCAGGCCCCGTTCTGGAAGAAGGAGGCCACCGCCGAAGGCTCGCACTGGGTCGACGCCCGTGTGGCCGACGACGAGGCCCTGCGGCGCTGGGGCATCGAGGCCCGCAACGCCGCCTGAAGGAGAGCCGAGTGACCGGCGCCACGCGCATCGAAGGCAAGTGGATAGACCTCTTCGCCCGCGTGTTCGATCGCTGCGGCGTGCGGTCAGGTGACGCCTGCGCCGTGCTGTCGGAGACGCAAAGCCGCGCCGACCTGAGCCAGGTGTCCGAACTTGCCCTGCTGCGCCTGGGCGCGCGGGTGTTCCATATCGTGCTGCCCATGCGGCCGATCTCTGCTCCGGTACCCATCCGCTCCACCGGCGCGTCGGAGGCCATAGGCGGTCTCGGCCCAGTGGTGTCCGCGCTGTCCGGTTGCGTCTTCATCGCCGACTGCACCGTCGAGGGCCTGCAGCATGCGGCAGAACTGCCGGCCATCCTGGCAGGCGGCGCGCGGGTGCTGGCCATCAGCCAGGAGCACCCGGAGACGCTGGAGCGTTGCGAGCCCCTGCCCGAGGATGAGGCGCCGGTGCGCGAAGCCATGCGCCGCCTGCGGGGGGCGCGCCGCATGACGGTGGCCTCAGCCGCTGGCACCGACCTCACCATCTCCTTGGAAGGCGCCCGCATCGGCGGGGTCTGGGGCACGACGGCCAAGCCCGGCACCCTGTCGCACTGGCCTGGTGGGCTGGTGCTGGCCTTTCCGGCCGCAGGCTCGGTCAGCGGCACGCTGGTGCTGGACCGGGGCGACGTGAACCTCACCTTCAAGCGTTATCTGGCCGACCCGGTGCGCCTGCATATCGAGGACGACCATGTGGTCGAGGTCGCCGGTGACAGCCCCGACGCCGAGATGATGCGCGGCTACTTCGAGGCCTGGGGCGACCCCGCGGCCTACGCCGTGTCGCATGTCGGCTGGGGCCTGAACCGCCGCGCACGGTGGGACGCCATGCTGTTCCACGACAAGGCTGACTTCAACGGCACTGAACTGCGCGCATTTGCCGGCAACTTCCTGTATTCCACCGGTGCGAACGAGGTCGCTGGCCGCCACACCGCCGGGCACTTCGATCTGCCGCTGCGCCGCTGCACGGTCGAGGTGGACGGACAGGTGGTCGTGGAAAGGGGCCGCCTGCCGTGACGCCCCTGGCCGTGGACCACCGAGGCCACGGCCCGCTGGCTGTGGTGATGCTGCACGGCATCGGGGGCGGCAAGACCCTGTGGGACGACGCCCATTCGGGCACCCTGGCGGCGCTCGCCTCGGCCGGTTACACCGCCCTGGCGATGGACCTCCCGGGCTACGGCGCGTCCGCCGCTCCGGCCGAAGACTCCATCGCCGGCATGGCCCGCGCCGTGGACGACACCCTGGCTGCCCTGGGGGTGAAGGACGCCGCGCTGGTGGGCCACAGCATGGGCGGTATGGTCGCCCTGGAAATGGCGCTGTCCTGCCCCGGCCGGGTGCGGGGCCTGGTGTTGGCCTGCACCTCGGCCGCCTTCGGCCCGCCAGGGGGCGACTGGCAGCAGGCCTTCCTGCGCGACCGGCTGGGCGTGCTCGAGGCCGCCGGCAGCATGCGGGCCATGGCGCAGTCGCTGGTGCCCACGTTGCTGGGTGACGGCCCGCGTGCCGAGGCCGCCGAACAGGCGGTGGAGGTGATGTCACGCGTGCCCGAGGCCACCTACCGCCGCGCGCTTCAGGCCCTGGCCGGGTTCGACCGTCGCGCCGGGCTGGCGCAGGTGTGGGTGCCCGCCCTGTGTCTGGCCGCCGGTCGTGACCGCACCGCACCGCCGGAGGTGCTGTCGCGCATGGCGGCCCGCCTGCCCCACGGCGAGTACGCTGTCGTCGAGGGCGCGGGCCACCTGGGCCCGGTGGAACGTCCCGGCGAATTCAACGCCCGCATCCTGCAATTCCTGGCCGCGAGGCTGACCTGAGCTCACGCAAGATGGCCCTTATCTCCAACGCCCCCCACATCGCCGGCAACCCGGCGCTGTTGACCGACCTGCAACGTGAGCTCATCGGCCGCGCCGCTCAACTGGGGCGCGAGCGTTTTGCGCCGCGCGCCACCGACATCGACCGACAGGCCGTCTTCCCCTTCGACAACTATGCCGACCTGCGCGAGGCCGGCCTGCTGGGCATCTGCGTCCCGCGTGAGCACGGCGGGCTGGGCGCCGATTTCGCCACCTACGTGATGGTGGCCGCCGAGATCGGTCGCCATTGCGGGGCCACGGCGCTCACCTGGAACATGCACGTGTGCTCCACGATGTGGGCCGGTTTCATCGCCGACGCGCTGGACATGACGCCCGAGCAGCGCGCCGAGCACGGGCGCATCCGTGAAGTGCACTTCGACCGCATCGTCCGCCAGGGCAAGGTCTACGCGCAGCCCTTCTCCGAAGGCGGCGCTGCCGCGGCCGGCAAAGCCCCCTTTGGCACGCTGGCGCGCAAGGTCGACGGCGGCTATGTGGTCAATGGCCGCAAGATCTTCGCGTCGCTTTCCGGCGCGGCCGACTACTACGGCGCGCTGTGCACGCTGGACATTCCCGGCGCCACGCAGCGCGACTCGCTGTACCTGGCAGTACCGGCGGATGCCCCCGGCGTGGTGGTGAGCGGCGAATGGGACCCCCTGGGCATGCGCGGGACGGTGTCGCGCAATCTCACCTTCACCGAGGTCTTCGTCCCGGATGAGGCGCGGATGATGCCCGAGGGCCTGTACTTCCAGGCGGCCAGCCGCTACCCGCACATGTTCGCCACGCTGTCGCCCACCTATATGGGGCTGGCGCAAGCGGCCTACGACTTCACCGTGAAGTACCTGCGCGGCGAGATGCCGGGCACGCCTCCCGTGAAGCGCCGCATGTACCCCACCAAGCAGATCGCCGTGGCCCAGATGCGGGTGCAGCTCGAACAGACCCGCGCCCTGTTCCTGCAGAACGCCCGCGAAGCCCGGGTCGACCCCGACCGCGACACCCGCATGCGCCTGTACGCCGCGCACTACACCATCATGGAAGGCGCCAACGACATCGCGCGGCTGGCCATCCGCACCTGCGGCGGGCAGTCGATGCTGAAGAGCCTGGCGCTGGAGCGCATCTACCGCGACTCGCGCTGCGGCTCGCTCATGCTGCCCTGGACGGCCGAGCTGTGCGTCGACCGCCTGGGCCGCGAGTGCCTGTACGAGCCCGGCGAACGCGACGAGGTCGACGCGTGAGGCAGGGCGTCGGCCCGCTGGAGCTCCGCTGGCGCCGGCTGCTCGACGCGGCGCCGCAGGCCACTGCCATCGACACGTCGGAAGGGGTCTGGTCACGTCAGGCCTTCGAGCAGCTGATCCAGGAGCAGGCGCAGAACGTGAACGACCCCGCCTGGGGCGACTGTCGGGTGCGACCCTGGCTGGGGTGGAACTCGCCGGCCCTGCTGGCGGCCTTGCTGGCCTGCGAGCGCACGGGCCTGGTGTTCAGCCCGCTGAACTGGCGACTGGCCGACGAGGAACTCATTGCGCAGTTGCGCGATGCGGGGGCTTCGCGGGTGCTCGGCGAGGGCGACTGGAGTGGCCGTGCGCGGGCCCTGACCGAGAGGCTTGCTGCCGAAGCAAAGGGCAGCCTCGGCGCGAGTCCTGCGCCCGCGGACGCCTTCCGAGGAGGCGACCTGATGCTTGTCTACACCTCGGGTACCACCGGCATCCCCCACGGCGCGGTGCACACGGCCACGGGGATGTCGGCCAACGCCGATGCCGCCATGGCGGTGCAGGGCCTGGGCATGCACGACTGCGTGTTGTCGGTGCTGCCGATGTTTCACGTCGGGGGCCTGTGCATCCAGACGCTGCCTGCCCTGCTGGCCGGCGCGCGCATCCGTCTGCACGCCCGCTTCGATGCGCAGGCCTGGCTGGACGACGTCGCCCAAAGCCGCCCCACGACCAGCCTCCTGGTGCCCGCGACGATCCGTGCCCTGCTGGGCCATCCCGGCTGGCCGCAGGCCGACCTGTCGTCGCTGCGCTTCGTGAACACCGGCTCGTCCATCGTCCCCATCCCCCTGATCGAGGCCTTTCATGCGCGCGGCGTGCCGGTGGCGCAGGTCTACGGCTCCACGGAGACCGGGCCGGTGTCCATCGCCTTGCGGCCGGAGGAGGCGCGGCAGCATCCCGGCCGCGTCGGGCGCCCCGCTCCGGGCATCAGCATCCGGCTGGTGAGCCCAACCAGCCTGCTGGACGTGGCGTCGGGCGAGGTGGGCGAGGTCTGGGTGCGAGGCCTCAACATGATGCGCGGCTACCTGCGCCGCGGCGGTGACAACGGTGCAGATACCGGCCTGGTCGACGGCTGGTTCCGCTCGGGCGACCTGGCCCGCCAGGACGCCTTCGGCCTGTACGAGATCGTGGGGCGGTCCAAGGACATGATCATCTCGGGCGGAGAGAACATCTACCCGGCCGAGATCGAGAATCTGGTCGAGGCGATGGACGGCGTGGCGCAGTGCGCGGTGGTGGGGCTGCCCGACCCGCGTTGGGGCGAGGTGCCGGTGCTGGCGGTGGTGCCGCAGGTTCACGCCACGCTGGACCCCGCGGCCCTCGCCTCGGCACTGCAGGGGCGCCTGGCGCGCTACAAGCAGCCCCGGCGCATCGTGGTCATGGACGACCTGCCGCGCACGGCCTTGGGCAAAGTGCGCAAGGCCGACCTCGCGTCTGCCCTCGCCGGGTCCTGAGCCCCCCTCGGCACCCGCGGACTCTGGGCAGCGGCGATGGCGGAAGCGAAGGTCGGTACCCCCTGGCTCACGGTGCTGCACAGTGGGTGGGCGACTCCCCTGCGCCGCAGCGCGGTCCTGTACGCGGTGGTGAGCCTGGCCTTGCTCGCCTTGTGGACCTTGCCTTCGGTCCAGGACTCGCCTGCAGCCCAGCTCGAGCGCAGGGCCTTCGACTGGAAGGTGCAGACCCTTCGGGACCACTGGCCCCGGGCGCTGGAGACCGAAGTGGTGCTGGTGGGTATCGACGAGGGCACCGAGACTGCGTTCCCCGAGCCCTTCGCCTTGTGGCACCGGCGCTTCGCCGGTCTGCTGGAGGCGCTGAGTGCGGCGGGTGCCACGGCGGTGGGCGTGGACATCGTCTTGCCCGAACGCTCGTACGACGAGATCGCGCCCGGCTCGGACATGGTGCTGGTGCGGGCGCTGCTCCAGGCCCGGCGCGATTCGGCCGTGGTCTATGCACAGTCGGTCGATCGCCTCGGGCGCGTGGCACCGCTGCACGCGCCGTTCGCCCGCGTCATCGGCGAGGCGGGACTGGGGGTGGACCGCCAGATCCAGGACGCCGATCTGGTCTCAAGGCGATTCAGCGAGACCGACCTGGGCAGCGGCCAGCCCGTGCCCACGTTGGCGGGTCAACTCCTGCGGCGGCTCAAGGTGTCGGTCGGAGAGGGATACATCGACTACAGCATCGGGCCGACGGTACGCCATGTGCCCATGCAGGAGGTCATCGCCTGGCACGCCCAGGGCGACGCCGCGCGGCTGAGGGAGACCTTCGGCGGGCGCATCGTGCTGGTGGGCTATGTCCTGGAGCGCACCGACCGCTGGGCCCTGCCGGTGAGACTCTTCGACGACCCCGGGGCGCAGGCGGGCCTTGGTCAGCCAGGGGTCATCACCCACCTGCAGGTGGTGCGCTCGCACCTGGCCGGCGGCCTGTTGCAGCCCGCGCACCCGGCGCTGGCCTGGGCCCTGTGCGCCCTGGCCGTCGCGCTGGTCTTCCTGCGGCAGAGACCCAGGATCTCGATCGCCCTGGTGGTGTCCGGCACGCTGGCCTTGCTGGCGGCCGAACTCTGGGCCATACGTGAGCACCGGCAGATGCTGCCCACCACCGCCTTCGCCTGCGCGGCGGTCCTCGCCTTTGCGGTGCGTGCCACGGCAGATGGGATCGAGGGTGTGATCGAGCGCTCGCGCCTGAAGCGCAACTTCGCTGGGCAGTTCAGCCCGGCGGTGATGCAGCAGATGCTGGAGGGCCAACTGCTGCCCGGCATCGAGGGCCGACCGGCCCACGCCTGCGTGCTCTTCAGCGACCTGCGTGGCTTCACGACGATGTCCGAGCGCCTGCCCCCGGAGCAGATTCCCCTGCTGCTGCGGCGCTACTTCGACCGCATGGTCGAGGCCGTGCACCGCGTCGACGGCACTGTCATCGCCTTCATGGGCGATGGGCTGATGGCCTGTTTCGGCGCGCCCAACGAACTCAAGGACCCCTGCCGAGCGGGCTTGAAGTGCGCCCTGGAGATGCAGGAGGCTCTGGTCGGGCTCAACCGGGAGTTCCAGGCTGAAGGCCTGCCCACGCTGGCCATCGGCATCGGGCTCAACTTCGGGCGTGTCACCTCGGGCAATGTCGGTTCTTCGCAGCGCCACAACTTCTCCACCATCGGCGATCCCGTCAACGTGGCCGCGCGTCTGGAGGGCCTGACCAAGGACCTGGGCCGCACCGTGCTGGTCACCGATGCCGTTGTGCAGCGGGTGCCTGATGGGTTCTCCTTCGAGCCCATGGGCCTTCAATCGGTCAAAGGTCACACTCCGGTCGAGGTCTGGGCGCTCCTCGGTCGCGCGAACGAACAGAATTCCGCATGAAGGAGGGGGCCCCATGAAGATGCTGCGCGAGTTGCTGACGGCCTGGGTGCTGGCGATGTCGCTCCCTGGTGCGTTCGCTTCGCCTCTGGTGGCTTTCGTGGCCGACGTCCAGGGCCAGGTGTCCATCGGCGGCAAGGCCCGGCCGGTGCTGATGAGCGAAGTGGCCAGCGGCCAGAAGATCGACCTGGGGGCCGACGGTCGCCTGTCGGTGATGTACCTGCAGTCGGGCAAGGAGTTCACCTTGCGCGGCCCCGGTCAGTACACCGTGGGCAACACCGACATTGCCGTGGTGGCGGGCGCGGCCCCGGTGTCGCGCGAGGTGCCCAGACCCGTCAACTCGCAGGTCGTGGTCAACGTCGCACGGTCGGCGGCGGCCAGCACCCGCATGCGCGATCTGAACTTCATCCCCGGCCCCGACTACCCCCGGCGCGGCGCCATCGCCACAGCCCAGCCCACCCTGCGCTGGCGCTTCGATCCCGCGGCCATTCCCGCCGAGGTGAAGCTCACCGTGCTCGGCGAAGACCAGGCGAAGTTGCTGGAGACCCGCGTGGCGGGCACCGAACTGCGCCTGCCGGCGCCTCTGGAGCCTGGGCGCCGCTACTTCTGGATGCTCGATGCCGGCGGTCAGGCCCTGGGGGAGGGCGCTTTCCGCGTGCTGCCGGCTGAGGCGCTGGCCCGATTGGCCCAGGCGCGCCCGTCGGCCGACGCGCCCTTCGCAGACCGTTTGCTGTACGCGCTGCAGCTGCAAGACGCAGGCGCCGATGCCGACGCGCGGGAGGCCTGGGCTGCGCTGGCCCGCGAGCGCCCGGACCTGGCCGAACTGCAGCGTCTGGCGAGCCGATAGCCAGAGCCCGTCCCGAACCGCATATCAGATACCCGATACGCGGACAACAGGGCCTTCAGTTCAGCACTCTGGGTGGCGTCGCCTCTTCGCCCGGAGTCGGCGTCGGGTCCGCCTTGGGCACAGCCAGCCCCCAGTCCGACAGGGCGAGCGCCTTTTCCAGCAGCCTGAACAGTCCTGTGGCCAGGTCATCGCCCAGGCGCATCTCGAGATGACGGCCCTGCGGCTCACGCAGCCGCAGCATCAGCCCACCCGCCTGGGCCCGCGAGAGGTTTACCGCCTCGGGCAACAGCGGGGTCGGGCCCAGCGGCTCGGCCACCGGACGCGACTGGAAAGGGGTCTCGAAGTCGGTTCTGGGCAGAGGGCGCTCGCGCGCCGCCTGCGAGAGCATTTCCCGGGCCTCGGGCGACACGGTGGCGTTGGGGGCGGCACGTGCCACCTGCAGGGTGGACACGAGCTCCAGGAAAGGCCCCCACAGCCGCGCGACCATGCGCCGCGTGAGCCAGATCGAAAACAGTTCGCCCGATCGGGTGCGGATCTGCAGCAGCAGCCGGTCCTCAACCGGGTCGTACCGCACCTGCATCTGGTGGATGTCCATCGTTTGATTCTAGGCAGGGGGCTTTCGCCGCCGAGGGGCCGATGGCAAGCGCGATTTGCCCGCACCTTGACGTGCCTCCGCTTGAAATCGCCGCCGAGCACCCAAGGTACGGGGCTGTTCCGGAGGACACGATGCGACTGGACAAGCTCACCACTGCGTTCCATCAGGCCCTGGGCGAGGCCCAGAGCCTGGCGCTGGCGCGAGACAACCCCTACATCGAGCCGGCCCACCTGCTGTGGGCCATGCTGGCGCAGGATGATGGGCCCAAGGCCCTGCTGGACCGTGCTGGCGCCAAGACCGCAGCGCTGAAGACCGCCATGGAAACGGCCGTGGCCGGACTGCCCAGCGTGCAGGGCGGCGGGCAGATCCAGGCCGGGCGAGACCTGGTGCAGTTGCTGCAGGTCGCCGAGAAAGAGGCGGGCAAGCGCGGCGACCCCTACATCGCCAGCGAGATGTTCCTGCTGGCGCTGGCCGACGCCAAGACCGACCTGGGTGGTGTGGTGCGGGGCCACGGCCTCACGCGCAAGGCGCTGGAGGCGGCAATCGAGGCGGTGCGCGGCGGCCAGAAGGTGGACTCGCCCGAGGCCGAGGGTCAGCGTGAAGCCCTGAAGAAGTACACGCTGGACCTGACCGAGCGCGCCCGCATGGGCAAGCTCGACCCGGTGATCGGGCGGGACGACGAGATCCGCCGCGCCATCCAGGTGCTGCAGCGGCGCAGCAAGAACAACCCGGTGCTGATCGGCGAGCCCGGCGTGGGCAAGACCGCCATCGTCGAGGGCCTGGCCCAGCGCATCGTCAACGGCGAGGTGCCCGACACCCTCAAGGACAAGCGCGTGCTGGTGCTGGACATGGCGGGCCTTCTGGCTGGCGCCAAGTACCGCGGCGAGTTCGAGGAGCGGCTGAAGGCCGTGCTGAAGGAGGTGGCCGCCGACGAGGGCCGCATCATCCTCTTCATCGACGAACTGCACACCATGGTGGGCGCTGGCAAGGCCGAGGGCGCCATCGATGCCGGCAATATGCTCAAGCCGGCGCTGGCCCGCGGCGAGTTGCACTGCATCGGCGCCACCACGCTCAACGAGTACCGCAAGTACGTGGAGAAGGACGCGGCGTTGGAGCGGCGCTTCCAGAAGGTGCTGGTGGACGAGCCCAGCGTCGAGGCCACCATCGCCATCCTGCGCGGGCTGCAGGAGAAGTACGAGGTGCACCACGGCGTGGAGATCACCGACCCGGCCATCGTGGCCGCGGCCGAACTCAGTCACCGCTACATCACCGACCGCTTCCTGCCCGACAAGGCCATCGACCTGATTGATGAGGCGGCCGCCAAGATCAAGATCGAGATCGACTCCAAGCCCGAGGCCATGGACAAGCTCGACCGCCGGCTCATCCAGCTGAAGATCGAGCGTGAGGCGGTGCGCAAGGAGAAGGACGAGGCCTCGGTCAAGCGCATGGCGCTGATCGAGGAGGAGATCGGCAAGCTCGAGCTCGAGTACGCGGACCTGGAGGAGATCTGGAAAGCCGAGAAGGCCACGGCCCAGGGCTCGGCGCAGGTGAAGGAGGAGATCGAGCGCATCCGCGCGCAGATCGAGGACCTGAAGCGCAAGGGCAACTTCGACAAGGTCGCCGAGCTGCAGTACGGCCGAATCCCCGAACTCGAAAAGCGCCTGAAGGAGGCGCAGGACAAGGAGGCCGGCAAGAAGGGCGGAGCGCAGGGCCCGCAGCTGCTGCGCACGATGGTGGGCGCCGAGGAGATCGCCGAGGTGGTCTCGCGCGCCACCGGCATTCCGGTGTCCAAACTCATGCAGGGCGAGCGTGACAAGCTGCTGCAGATGGAGACCAGGCTCCACGACCGGGTGGTGGGCCAGGACGAGGCCATCGTGGCCGTGGCCGATGCCATCCGCCGCTCGCGCGCCGGTCTGTCGGACCCCAACCGCCCGCTGGGCAGCTTTCTTTTCCTCGGCCCCACGGGCGTGGGCAAGACCGAGCTGTGCAAGGCACTGGCCGGCTTCCTCTTCGACAGCGATGACCACATGGTGCGCATCGACATGAGCGAGTTCATGGAGAAGCACTCGGTGAGCCGCCTGATCGGCGCGCCCCCCGGTTACGTGGGCTACGAGGAGGGCGGCACGCTCACCGAGGCCGTGCGCCGCAAGCCCTACAGCGTGCTGCTGCTGGACGAAGTCGAGAAGGCCCACCCGGACGTCTTCAACGTGCTGCTGCAGGTGCTGGACGACGGGCGCCTGACCGACGGGCAGGGGCGGACCGTGGACTTCAAGAACACCGTGATCGTCATGACCAGCAACCTGGGCAGCCACCTGATCATGCAGATGGTCGGGCAGGACAGCGGGGCCATCCGCGACGCGGTCTGGGGCGAGGTCAAGCAGCACTTCCGGCCGGAGTTCCTCAACCGCATCGACGAGACGGTGGTGTTTCACGCCCTGGACCGGGCCCACATCGAGTCCATCGCGAAGATCCAGCTCAAGGCCTTGGAGGCGCGCCTGGCCAAGATGGACATGCAGCTCGACGTGGCCCCGGCGGCGCTGGCCGAACTGGCCAAGGTCGGCTTCGATCCTGTGTTCGGTGCGCGTCCGCTGAAGCGCGCCATCCAGCAGCGCATCGAGAACCCGGTGGCCAAGCTCATCCTGCAGGGGCGGTTCGGGCCCAAGGACGTCATTCCGGTGGACCTGGAGGGGTCGGAGTTCGTGTTCGAGCGGGTTGTCCATTGACCTACCGAAGCCGTGCGGAAGGGGCGGCTTCCTAAAATCTCGAGATGAACGCTCCTGTCTCGGCTCCTGTCTCGGACGGTGACCCACGCCCCGTCGTCATCGTCGGCGCCGGCCTTGCCGGCCTGACCGTCGCCCTGCAACTGGCTGAACAGGTACCCGTGGTGGTGCTGGCCAAGCGCCACCTCGACGAGGCGGCCACGGCCTGGGCGCAGGGCGGCATCGTCGGCGTGCTGGGACGCGACGACAGCGTCGAGTCGCACGTCCACGACACACAGGAAGCCGGCGCAGGACTCGTCGACGAGCACACCGCGCGTTTCATCGCCGAGCGCAGCGCCGATGCGGTGCGCTGGCTGGTCGAGCGGGGCGTGCCCTTTTCCGAAGACCCGTCGGGGCCGCTCGGCCTGCACCTCACGCGCGAAGGCGGGCACGCCGTCAGGCGGGTGGCCCACGTCGCCGACGCCACCGGCAAAGCCATCCACGACGCCCTGCTTGCGCAGGCCCAGGCCCACCCGCGCATCACCCTGCGCGAGCGCTGGATGGCGGTGGACCTGATCACCCACCGCCACCTCAAGTCCGGTGAGGAGCCGCGCTGCCACGGCGTCTATGCGCTCGACCTGGAAACCCGCCGCGTGGAGGCCTTGTCGGCCCGTGCCGTGGTGCTGGCCTCGGGCGGGGTGGGCAAGGTCTACCGCTATACCAGCAACCCCGACACGGCCACCGGAGACGGCATCGCCATGGCCTGGCGGGCAGGGTGCCGGGTGGCCAATATGGAATTCATCCAGTTCCACCCGACCTGCCTGTACCACCCGCAGGACCGCAGCTTCCTCATCACCGAGGCCTTGCGCGGCGAGGGGGCCTTCCTTCGGCTGCCGATGGGGAAGGGGCCTGGCGAGCGCTTCATGGCGCAGCACGACCCGCGCGGCGAACTCGCGCCGCGCGACGTGGTGGCCCGGGCGATCGACTTCGAGATGAAGAAGCACGGTCTGGACCACGTCTGGCTGGACGCCACGCACCTGGGCGAGGACTTCCTCATCTCGCACTTCCCCACCATCCATGCCCGCTGCAAGGCCTTGGGCATCGACATCGCCCGCCAGCCCATCCCCGTGGTGCCGGCGGCGCATTACACCTGCGGCGGCGTGGTCACCGATCTGGAAGGCGCCTGCGACCTGCCGGGCCTGTTTGCCGTGGGCGAAACCACCTACACCGGCTTGCACGGTGCCAACCGCCTGGCCAGCAACTCGCTGCTGGAGTGCGTGGTGCTGGGCCAGTCGTGCGCGCACCGCATCCTGGCCCAGCCGTTGTCGTCGGGGCCCCAGTTGCCGGCCTGGGACGAAAGCCAGGTCGAAGACGCCGACGAGCAGGTGGTCATCGCCCACAACTGGGACGAGCTGCGCCTGCTGATGTGGAACTACGTGGGCATCGTGCGCACCACGCGCCGGCTGGAGCGGGCCCTGCACCGCATCCACCTGCTGCGCGGCGAGATCGACGACTACTACGCCAACTTCCGCGTCACGCGTGACCTGCTGGAGTTGCGCAACCTCGTGGAGTGCGCCGAGCTCATCGTGCGCTCGGCGCTGATGCGCCACGAAAGCCGCGGCTTGCACTTCAGCCGCGATTTCCCGCACACGCTGCCGGTGAGCTTCCCCACGGTGCTCACCCGGCCGGCCCGCAGCGCCGACCACCGTGCCGAGCGCAGGCCCCTGGCCTGAGCGCGGTCCGGACGACCTGCGGCTCAGCCCTTGAGGCGGGCGGCCCGTCTCGACAGCACGAAGCCGAAGGCGTAGTCGATCGCCTCGGAGATGGCCGTGTCGTTGTCGGCGCGCTCCTGCTCGGTGAGAAAGAAGTAGAAGTCCGCGTCGTGGCGGATGTAGCGGGGCGGCAGCCGGTTCAGCGCCACGCAGGCCACGTCCAGCAGCGCATCGGGTGAGACGCTGTCGCCGCCTCGGGCGGTCGCTTTCTCGGCCACTTCGCGGAACACCACTTGCTCGTAGTAGTTGCGAACGGAGCTGAAGTCCACCTGCATATCGCGTCCCCCGGGTTCAGGTCAGTCTCAGAGAAAAGTCCACCGCGACCACGTCCTTGGTCAACTTGCCCACCGAGATGCGGTCCACCCCGGTGGCGGCGATCTCGCGCATGCGCTCCAGCGTCACCCCGCCGGACACCTCCAGCAAGGCCCGTCCGCCGGTCAGGCGCACAGCTTCGGCCATGTCCTGCAGGGTGAAGTTGTCCAGCAGAACGCTCACGGCCCCGTGGTCCAGTGCCTCTTGCAGTTGCGACAGGGTCTCCACCTCGATCTGGATGTCCACGCCGGCGTTCAGAGAACGGGCTGCGGCCAGCACCGGGCCGATGCCGCCTGCCGCGGCGATGTGGTTTTCCTTGATGAGGATGCCGTGCCACAGCGCCAGTCGCTGGTTGCGGCCGCCGCCGACTCGCACCGCGTACTTCTGCGCCTGGCGCAGGCCCGGCATCGTCTTGCGCGTATCCAGCACGGCGCAGCCGCGCGGGTTGGGCGAGGCGCCTTCGATCGCGCGGACGTGGGCCCGTGTGACGCGGGCGGTGCCCGACAACAGTTGCAGGAAGTTCAGCGCCGGCCGCTCGGCGGTCAGCAGCGCACGGGCTGCCGCGCGAATCTCGCACACCACAGCACCCGCACGCAGATCGGCCCCCTCCGCGTGCTGCCAGGCCACCTGCGCCTGCGGGTCCAGCGCGGTCATGCAGCCGTCGAACCAGTCGCGGCCGCACAGCACCGCGTCCTCGCGCACCACCACTCGGGCCGTCACGGTGCGATCGGCGGGCACCAGCTGGCCCGTCCAGTCGCCCCGGCCGATGTCCTCGAACAGGGCGTCGCGGATGTTGCGTTCGCGCGCCTCGTCCAGCGTCTCGTCGCGGTCGAAATGCATCACGCCACCCCGATCTTCGGCACGAAGCCCGAGCTCGGCTGGGCGACCGACTCGGGGTGCCGCTTGACGAAGTCGAGCATGCGGTCGATGCACCCCAGGGCCTTGCGGCGGATGCCTTCTTCCACCTGGATCTCGCCCTGGCCGAGTTCCAGGCAGTCGATCACGCCCTGCAGTCCGTTCATCGCCATCCAGGGGCAGTGCGCGCAGCTCTTGCAGGTGGCACTGTTGCCGGCGGTGGGCGCTTCCAGCAGCGTCTTGCCCGGCGCCAGCTGGCGCATGCGGTGCAGGATGCCGCGGTCGGTGGCCACGATGTAGGTCTGCGCCGTGCCGTCCACCACGGCCTTGAGCAGTTGCGAGGTGGAGCCGATCACGTGGGCCTGTTCCACCACGCTTTGGGGCGACTCCGGGTGCACCAGCACCTGGGCGTCGGGGTGGTCGCGGCGCAGGAGTTCCAGCTCCAGGCCCTTGAACTCGTCGTGCACGATGCACTCGCCGTTCCACATCAGCATGTCGGCGCCGGTCTGCTCCTGGATGTAGCGGCCCAGGTGGCGATCGGGCGCCCAGAGGATCTTCTGGCCCTGGTCCTTGAGGTGCTTGACGATGGCCAGTGCGCACGAGCTGGTCACCATCCAGTCGGCCCGCGCCTTCACGGCGGCGCTGGTGTTGGCATAGACCACCACCTGGCGGTCGGGGTGGGCGTCGCAAAAGGCCGAGAAGGCCTCGGGCGGGCAGCCCAGGTCCAGCGAGCAGGTGGCCTCCAGGTCGGGCATCAGCACCCGCTTGTCGGGCGAGAGGATCTTGGCGCTCTCGCCCATGAAGCGCACGCCCGCCACCACCAGGGTGCGCGCGGGGTGGTCGCGGCCGAATCGGGCCATCTCCAGCGAATCGGCCACCAGGCCGCCGGTCTCCAGCGCCAGGTCCTGCAGGTCGCCATCGACGTAGTAGTGCGCCACCAGCACCGCCTGCTCGCGCGCCAGCAACTCGGCAGCACGTGCCCTGGCCCGCGCGCGACCGTCGGGCGTGAGCGGCGCCGGCACCTTGGCCCAGGCGTGTGCGGTGCAGGACTCGCCGGAGGCGTCTTGCCGCGTGTAATCGAACATCACCGAGGACATGGTGCGGACAGGGGCGGTGTGAGAGGGCGCAAATCCTAGCCCAGGCGAGGCTTGAGCGAGCGCGGCGCATCGGCACGGGCTGGGCGGGGCTGCAGCACAATCTCTTCACAGGACCCGAGGGTCCGTCTACCGCGCAGGAATCCGATGAGCGAACTCAAGTCTTCACGCCCCGCAGGACACGCCCTCGTCGAGGCCCTCGTGGCGCAAGGCGTGGACACCGTGTTCGGCGTGCCCGGCGAGAGCTACCTGGCCGTGCTGGACGGCTTTCACGTCCACCGCGACCGCATCCGCTTCGTCGCCTGCCGGCAGGAGGGGGGCGCGGCCTACATGGCCGAGGCCCAGGGCAAGCTGTCCGGCCGGCCTGGCATCTGCTTCGTGACCCGCGGCCCTGGCGCGACCAACGCCAGCATCGGCCTGCACACCGCCTTCCAGGACTCCACGCCGCTGATCCTCTTCGTCGGCCAGGTCGCCAGCGACCAGCGCGACCGCGAGGCCTTCCAGGAACTGGACTACCGGCAGATGTTCAGCCCCGGCACCCTGGGCCTGGCCAAGTGGGTGGCCGAGATCCAGAGCGCCGACCGCGTGCCCGAGTACGTGGCCCGCGCCTTCCACACTGCCATGCAGGGGCGGCCCGGACCGGTGGTGCTGGCCCTGCCCGAGGACATGCTGACCACGCCCACCGCCTCGTCCGTGCTGCCCCGTGCCGAACCGGCGCTGGCCTGGCCCGCGCCCGGCGCCCTGCGCGACCTGCGCGCCATGCTCATGGCCGCGCAGCGCCCCTTCGTGATCGCCGGCGGGGGAGGGTGGAGCGTCGAGTCGGTGCGCGCGCTGCAGCGCTTTGCCGAAGCCTGGAGCCTGCCCGTGGGCTGCGGCTTCCGCTTCCAGGACACCTTCGACAACCGCCACCCGCTCTACGCGGGCGACGTGGGCATCGGCATCAACCCCGCACTGGCACGCCGGGTGCAGGAGGCCGACCTGGTGCTGGCCATCGGTGTGCGCCTGGGCGAGATGACCACGGGCGCCTACACCCTGCTGAAGGCGCCTCGGCCCGACCAGAAACTGGTGCACCTGCACGCCGGGCCCGAGGAACTGGGCCGGGTCTACGCTGCCGACCTGATGCTGCAGTGCTCGCTGGCCTGCGCCGGCAAGGCGCTGGAAACCCTGGCGGCCCCCACCACCGTGCCCTGGGCCGACTGGGCCCGCAGCGCCCATGAGGACTATCTGGCCAACCAGGTGGCCCCGGCGGTGGAGCCGCTGGACATGGCGCAGGTGATGAAGACCGTGCAGTCCCTCGTTCCCGAGGACACGGTCTACACGAACGGTGCGGGCAACTTCAGCGGCTGGCTGCACCGCTACGTGCCGTATCCGGGGCTGCAGCACCACGGCCGCACGCAACTGGCCTGCACCTCAGGTGCCATGGGCTACGGGCTGCCGGCGGCGGTGGCGGCGGCCATCCTGCAACCGCACCGCACGGTGGTGAACGTGGCCGGTGACGGCGACTTCCTCATGAACGGCCAGGAGTTGGCCACCGCCATGGCCTACGGGGCCAAACGATTGATCAGCCTGGTGGTGGACAACGGCAGCTACGGCACGATTCGCATGCACCAGGAGCGCGAGTACCCCGGCCGGGTGAGCGGCAGCGACCTGCACAACCCCGACTTCGCCGCCCTGGCCCGGGCCTACGGCTGGCACGCCGACCGCGTGGACACGACAGCGCAGTTCGAGCCGGCCTTTCGAGCGGCGCTGCAGGCGGGCCAGCCGGCCCTCATCCACCTGAAGCTCGACACTGACGTGATCACCTCGCGCACCACCCTGGGCGCGATCCGCAGCGCGGCGATTCAGCGGCTTTCAGCGGGGCAGTGAGGCGAGGCCCGGCAGCCAAGCCTCGATCGACCGCGCGCCGCAGGCCCCGGGTGCCTACAATCCTGTTCACGTCGGGGTGTAGCGCAGCCTGGTAGCGCAACTGCTTTGGGAGCAGTGGGTCGGATGTTCGAATCATCTCACCCCGACCACCGGACGCCTGCCGTCGGTCCAGACGGTTTCCACCTGCCCGTAGCTCAACTGGATAGAGCAGCTGCCTTCTAAGCAGCAGGTCGGGGGTTCGAGTCCCTCCGGGCAGGCCACCCCCGGGTTTGTCCCCCCCTGTTGGGACCCCGGCGCCACGTTGTGCAGCGCAGTCACCTTGGTTATGGTGCTGGTAAAGAGCACCCAGGGGGGATCGTTCGGTGCAAATTCAATGGTTCGGCAAGGTCCTCCGGTCTGTATCGGCGGCGGCCTGCATGGTCGTGGCATCGCCCGCGTGGTGCGCTTCCCCCCAGGCCGATCTCGCGGCTGAGATCGACCGCTTCGACGTCCAGGGCAACACGCTGCTGAGCGCTGAGGCCCTGGCAAGAGCGCTGGGGCCCACGCCGGTGCGGCTGCGGATGGAGGACATCCAGAAGACCGCGCAAACGCTGCAACAGGCTTATCGGGAGGCCGGCTACGGCGCCGTGGTGGTGCGTCTGCCGCAGCAGTCGCTGCAGCAGCGGGTGTTGCGTCTGGAGGTGGTCGAAGGCCGGGTCAGCCAGGTGCAGGTGGCCGGCAACCGCGCGTTCTCGCGCGAACATCTGCTGCGCACCCTGCCGGCCCTCAAGCTGGGCCAGACCCCACACCTGGGCACGCTGGACGCCCAGCTGCTGATGGTCAACGAGAACCCCGCCCGCTCGGTGCGCGTGGTCTTCCAGCCTGGCGAGAAGCGATCCGACGTCGAGGCGCTGGTGGTCGTGGAGGAGCGGCCCATCACCCGTTGGCAATGGACCCTGGACAACACCGGCACCCCCAGTACCGGCGAGTTCCGCCTCAGCCTGGGCTACCAGAACGCCAATCTTGCCGACTCCGATGCCGTGCTGGCCGCGCGCTTCAGCTTGTCACCCACCGATCCCTCCCGCGTACTCGTGATGGGCGGCACGCTGCGCGGCCCGCTGTACGGGCCGCAGCTGTTCCTGGAGGGCTCGCTGCTCGGCTCCAATACCCGCGACGCCACCAACACCACGCCCGCGGGTGATCTGCGTTTCTCCGGCAAGGGCCAGGCGCTGGGCCTGCGTGTGCTGCGCGTCATGCCCTCTTTGCAGGAGGTCAAGTCCAGCCTGGCGCTCGGGCTGGAGGCCCGGCAATACCGGCGTGACTGCACCGTGGGTGGGCTGGGATCGGCCGCCTGTGGCACCGCTGCCGCACCGGTGGACGTGCTGCCGATGACCTTGAGCTTCGGCATGCAGAAGATTGGCCGCTGGTCGGCCGATCTGCGCTGGTCGGTCAACCTGCCGGCCGGGGCCGCCGGTGACGACGCTGCTTTCGCCGCCAGCCGGCCGGGGACCGACAGCCGCTACCAGCTGCTGCGCGTGTCCGCCAACCGCCAGACCTTGCTGGGCAGCAGGTGGTCACTGGCCGGGCGGCTGGAGGGGCAGTGGACCGCCGATGGACTGGTCTCGGCAGAGCAGTTCGGCCTCGGCGGTGCCACATCGGTGCGTGGATACCGCGAGCGCGAACTCGGCGGCGACATCGGACTCTCGGCCTCGCTGGAGCTCACCACCGCCGTGTCGAACCTCTTTCCGGTCCCTCCCCGTGGTGGTCGCGAGCCCCTGCTCAGCGCCTTCGTCGACGCCGGCGCCATCCGCAACCGCCTGGGCACCCAGTGCCTGACCGGCACCACCCACTGCACCCTGTGGGGCGCGGGTATCGGCTTGGCGTACTGGTGGAGCGAGAAGACCGTGCTGCAGCTGGAGGCCGCCCGGGCCGGCCGCGCCGCATCGTCCACCGCCCAGGGCGACTGGCGAGCCCATTTCAGCCTGAACCACACCCTGTGAGGTAGCCGGTCATGAACCGCAAGAAGCAAGTCGCCGAGTCCCGCAAGGCGGCGCGCGCCGGCCGGTTCTCGATGTCGCTGCGGCCGCTGTGCGTGGCGCTGTGCACCGGATTGCTATGGTTCGGCGCGGCCGACCCCGCCAGAAGCCAAGCCACCGCTGCTGCCGTGCTGCCCCAGGGCGGCCGCGTGGTCCACGGACAGGCCACCATCAGCACCACCGGCTCGGCCCTGCGTGTGACCACCGGCACCGACAAGACGGCGCTGGACTGGCAGAGCTTTTCCATCGGGCAGGCCAACAGTGTGTATTTCCAGCAGCCCGGCGCCAACAGCCAGGTACTCAACCGCGTGCTGGGACAGGACCCCTCCCGCATCCTGGGCACCCTGCAGAGCAACGGGCAGGTGTGGCTGCTCAACCCCAATGGCGTGATCTTCGGCCGCGAGGCGCGGGTGGACGTGGCGGGGCTGGTGGCGTCCACCTTGGACCTGAGCACCCAGAACTTCCTCGACGGGCGCTACAGCCTGCGGGCCGCCCCCGGCTCGAGGGCCGAGGTGATCAACCAGGGGCAGTTACGCACCCCCTACGGCGGACAGGTCGTGCTGGTGGGGCACAGCGTCAGCAACGAGGGCCACATCGACACCCCCGGTGGACAGGCCGCTTTGCTGGGCGCCAGCAGCGTGGACCTGGCCGACACCGCCACGCCCTACCTGACACTGCGCGTGAACACGCTGGACGGCCAGGTGCGCAACACCGGCTCGGTGGCTGCAGGCCGCATCGACCTGCATGGCGCCGTGGTGAAGCAGGACGGGGCCCTGCAGGCCAGCACCCTGCAGCGCGACGCCCAGGGGCACATTGTCCTGGTGGCCGCCCAGGAGGCCTCCACTGGCGCAGGCAGCGTGACCCAGGCACACGGCGGGCGCATCGACATCACAGCAGGTCCCGGCTCGGCGGTCTCGCTGGGCGGTGGCCTCAGCGTGGCCTCGACCCAAGGGCAGGGCGGGCAATTGAAGGTCAACGGCGGCGACATCACCGTGGCCACCGGCGCCCGGCTGGACGCCTCGGGCGCGCAGGGCGGCGGCAGCATCGAGATCGGCGGCGCCCCGTGGGCCGAGGGCGGAGCGCGCACGCTGCAGGTGCAGGCCGGTGCAGTGGCGACAGCCGATGCCACGCTGCAAGGTCAGGGCGGGCGCATCGTGCTGTGGTCCACCGACCGCACCACGGTGGCCGGCCAACTCAGCGCCCGGGGTGGGGCGCAGGGCGGGGACGGGGGCTTCATCGAGACCTCTGCGGCCCGGCGGCTGGATGTGCGCTCCACGCCAGATGCCTCTGCGCCCAAGGGCAAGGCCGGCACCTGGCTGCTCGACCCCTACGACATCACGATTGCCGCGACGGGCGCCGGCTCGCTGAGCGGCGACGCCTTCACCTCCGACTCGACGGCCTCGGTCATCGGCGCAGACGTCATCAACGCGGCGCTCAACGCCTCCACGGGCAGCACCAACGTCGTCATCAAGACGGGCAGTGGAGGAACGGCGCTGGGTGACATCACCGTCAGCGCGCCCATTGCCAAGACCTCCGGCTCCGATGCCGCGCTGACGCTGGACGCAGCCGGCAGCATCTACCTGGATGCCAACATCACCAGCACCAGTGGGCGTCTGGGCCTGAACCTGCAGACGGGCGGCGGCTTGTCGACCTCGACCCTCGGCCCGGGCGCCAGTTCGCTGCTTGTCGATCTCAACGGCGGGACACTGACGTTCAATGGCAACCTGGCGTTCGCCGGAGCACTGCGCAACCTGACGCTCAGGCCGGACGCCCCGCACACGCTGATCGGAGACTACGCCAATCTCGAAGGGGTCACTCTGGACGCCGGGCCCGCGGCAGGCCGCACCTTGAATCTGCTGGGAAATTTCGAGATACCCGGTGACCTGCTGCTGGCCGACGGTGCCACCGTGTCGGCGTCCAGTGGCCTGTTTTTCATTGGCGGCACCACTGCAGGCGTGCAGCAGTCCATCGCGCTGGCCCCAGGGGCAAGCTCTGCCGTGATGCGCCTGGTCGATGGTGCCTTCCTCGAAGTCGGCGATTCGACCCGTGGCAACTCGCTGACCATCGCCCCAGGGGTCAGCGTGCGGGGCGAAGGTTTCATCTACACCCTCGACAGCACCCTAGGGGGCAGGATCGTCAACCGGGGCGTGATCGAGGCGGACGTCCGCAATCGGGAGTTGTCGATCCAGGGCGGCAGCTCTGCCGACGGGACCGTGGCCGGGTTCGTCAATGAGGGCACCTTGCGCGCGTCCTCTGGCGGCACCCTGCGCGTGGGCGTCGAGTACTTCTCTGGCGGCTATCCGGTCGACCTGTGGACCAGCGGTGCGGGCTCGCGCATCGAACTGGCGGCGGGCACCGTGGTGCTGGGAGGGGTCTTCTCCAGTGCCGATCTGCGCCAGACCGATGCGAACGGGAACTCGGCCTCCATCGTCACCGGCAGCGGCGAGGTGCAGGTGAGCGGCCGCGTGAACCTGGGCAACGACACCGTCGATATCGGCCCGGGCGGCCTGTTCGGGCCGACCGGTATCAGCCTGATCGAAGGGGCGCTGGTCGGCAACGCCGGCGGAACTGCCAAGGTCACGGTCTTGTCGAACCAACCCTACGTGCTCAAGAGCGGTGACACCTCTCTTGAAAACGTCATTCTCGACTCCGGTCGCACGGACCGAACCTTGAGCATGACGGGTTACTTCTCCACCCCGGGCGACCTGAGGCTGGCCCCGGGAATGACGCTGCAGACGGACGCGCGCTGGGACTTCCAGGCGGGTCGCAACGCAGACGCGGCCACGGCCATCAGCCAGAACATCGCCGTGGCGGGCGCGGGCGTGGCCACGCTGAATCTGTCGCAGGGCGGCTCGCTGATCGTCGACTTGAACCAGAACGGCAGTTCACTCGACATCAACGCCGGCGTGACGGTGCGTGGCGCCGGAGCCATCAGCCCCCCCTCCTACGGAAACGGACAACTCATCAACCGTGGCGTGATCGAGGCCTCCGAGCCGGGGCAGGCGCTGTCGATCCAGGGGCTGTCGCTCGTGAACGCCGGCACGCTCAAGGCCAGCGGCGGCATCCTTGAAGTCCTGAGGGACATCGATCTGGACCGTTCATGGACGGCAGCCCCAGGGGGCAGCAGCCGAATCGTGGTCGATGGCGGTACGGTGAGGCTGGGGGGAGCGATCGCCCGCGATGCGCTGGCCAACACCACCGTCTCCGGTACGGGGGGCTCCATCTATCTGACAGGCCGTCTGGATCTGGGCGGCGGATCGCTCGACATCGCGCCCAATGGAGTGTCGGGCGACGCCTTGTTCGGCCCCGTCGGGCTCGCCGGCGTGTCGGGGACGCTGGCCAATGGCACGGTCTACGCCAGCAACCCGGCCATCGCCCTGCCCGGAGGCGACGACCGGGAAGGAAGTCGGGGAACCCTGAGTGGCATCACCTTGGGGGCCGCAGCGGGCCAGGTCCTGAATGCCACGGGCGAGTTTCTGGTGGGCAACGACCTGACCCTCACGCCTGGCACGACAGTGAACTTGCAGGCTGCTGGCGCATCTGCCCCGGTGTGGACCTTTGCCCTGAGCGTCGCTGACCCTTTCACCGGCACGACCGGCATCAAGCCCTCTGCGGGCTCGTCTTTCAATATCCTGGGCGGGGGTGTCGTCAATACCGACGCCTTCTTCACGATCGGCGCGGGCGTGACGGTCAACGTGGGGGCCGCGAACGGCTCTTCCGCCGGCACGCTGAGTCTGAGCAGTCCGATCTCCTGGACCAACGAAGGCGCGATTGCCCTGGGGTCTGCCGGCACGTTGAATCTGGGCGGTTCGTTCTCCGCGAACGACATCGCCTCCCGACTGGGCAACTTCACCCGCCTGGGCGGCGGGGAGGTCCACTTGACGGGCTCGTTCAACCTGGCCGATAGCCAGGGGGGCAACTCCTCCCTGGACATCCATACCGGCGTGCTGACGCGACCCGCCCAGAGCCCTATCGACCTGCTGAAAGGCCCCCTGAACTCCATCGGCGGAACCCTTCTGAACGGCACGGTGTACAGCTCCGGCAGCACAGCACTTCAAAGCAGTCCCTTGGTCAACGAAGGACAGCTGAGCAACATCACGCTCGGCAGTGCGGCCCATCCTGCCCTAGCGGTCAGGGGCGAATTCGCCGTGGGAGGCAGCGGTATCAGTCTGGCGGACGGCGCCGTCATCCAGAGCTCGGCCCTTTGGCGTGGATTCGACAGCGGGCTCATCCAGGTCGCTTCGCCGCTCAACGGTGCCGTGTTCAACGTCAACGGCGGTGCGGTCTACGGCGGAGATGGGCTGCGGATCAATCCGGGCGTGACGATGAATGTCAACGATGGCGGAACCCTCGCCGTCGGAGAAGGCTTCCTGCATCTGGGCGTCGTCAACATCAATGCCGGCGGCAGCATGCACTTGGGCAACGTCGGCTACCTGAGCCAGCCCAACCCGGGCGCCTGGCAGAACGATGGCGTCATCCGCCTGCTCTCAGGCGGCGCGCTCAGTCTGGGAGGCAAATTCAGCGGTTCCGATGTGTTGGCCAGGCTTGGAACTGCCCTGGGCACGCCCGCGGGAACTCCGGCCAGGCAATTCACTCGCGAGCCGGGCAGCACACTGAACATCACCGGCGTGATGAACCTGGCGCCCGATACCAGCTACGCGCTCGACATCGCCACGGGCACGCTGCGCGACACGAACACCCCCACTGCCCCCGCTACCGAAGTCTTCCAAGGCAAGGTCGACGGTCTCGCGGGCGTCCTGTCGGGCGGTAATGTCTTCAGCTCAGACGCCGCTATTGCCCTGAAACGCCAAGCCACCGGCAGCCCCGCGCTGGACGGCGTGACCGTGGGCTACGCCTACGATCCCCAGACCGACCCGGCCGCCGGGCTGACGCTTCTTGCCCAGGGGAGCTTCTCGATCTCCCCGAGCGGCCTGAAGCTCGCCCCTGGCGCGACACTGAACCTCGAGTCCCCGGCGGGCGCTGGTTCGGCTCCGTCCCTGTGGCAGTTCGACCCGAATTCCTCGCTGCAGGCGCCTCAGGGCCCCGCGACGGTCAACATCCGAGGCGGTGCCACGGTGTCGGGCCTGGAGAACTTCACCATCGGCACAGGGGTCACGGTCAATGTGGGCACGACCGACGGCTCGTCCGCCGGCCGGCTGGTGCTGGGTGGACCGAATCAGCTCGACTTCTCGTTCGCCCCCGGCCTCTGGACCAACAACGGCAGCATCAACCTGCTCAACAGCGGCACGCTCAACCTCGGCGGCAAGTTCAACGCCAATGACATCGTGTCCCGCCTGGGGACTTTCCAACGGGAAGGCGGCGGCACGGTCAATCTCATCGGCGCCTTCGACCTGTTCTACAACGCCACTCCCGGCGGGGCCTCCTCCCTGGACATCCACACCGGGCTGTTGAGCCGACCGGGCTTGAGCGACACCAACCTGCTGCGCGGCCCCCTGAACTCGGTGTCGGGGTCCCTTGCCCGTGGCACGTTCTACAGCTCGGGCTCCACGGTGCTCAGGGGCGGCACCTCTGACGCCTTCAACGCGGCCACCTACGGACTGCTTTCCGACGTCACCCTGGGGACGACAGCGCACCCGTTGCTCGCCGTTGCGGGTGCCTTCAGCGTCGATCCGTCCGGGCAGACCCGCCTGAGGCTGGGAGACGGCGCTACCGTCAACAGCACGGCTGATTGGACGGTCTTCTCCAGCGCGCTGGGTACCACCACGCCCTCGGGCACTGGCACGTTCAACATCCAGTCGGGGACGGTTCAGGCCGGCGCAAGTCTGCAGATCGATCCTGGCATCACGGTCAACATCAACGGCGGGTTCCTGACCGCCGTGGACGGCCTTACGCAGCGCGGCACGGTCAACATCGAAGCCGGCGGAACCCTGAACCTGGGCTTGTTGCCGTTCAGCAGCTGGACCAACGGGGGCACCATCGCGCTGAAGTCCGGGGGCACCCTCAACCTGGGTGGCACCTTCGATGCGGTGGACATCGGCGTGGACGGCAACTCCGGCATCCGGCTCGGCTCGTTCACTCGAGAGGCCGCGAGCCGCGTCAACATCACCGGAACCCTGAGCCTCGGTTACCCCGCCAGTGAACAGCCCGTCTTTGCGATGCTGGATGTCGCCACGGGCTCCCTGCGCGGCGCAAGCGGCAACGTGTCGCCGGGCTTGCGAGGCCCGGTTGGCACGGTGTCCGGCGGCATCACGGGTGGTGTGGTCTACAGCTCCGACCCGAGCCGCGCGCTCGAGGGCAGCGACGCCCTGCTGCAGAACGTGACCCTGGGCCGCGGAGTCGCGAACAGCACGGGGGGCGAGGTGCTGCTTGCCACCGGCAGTTTCAGATTGCCCGGCGATCTGGTCCTTGCAGACGGTCTGAGCCTCCAGTCGACCGCCGCCTGGGCCTTCGGAAGCTCCAGGGGAGGGCAATTCGAGCCGTTCCGGTTTCCTGTCAACACCGAAAACCGCATCCGCGCGGTCCAGGCAGACCTCCTCACTCCCGGCTCGGCCACCGTGATCCAGACCGGTTCCTCGGGCCAGGACGCACCCGTGGGATTCACCGTCACCGGCGGCTTCTCCGGCCCCAGCACGATCGCGATCGACCCGGGCATCACCTTGAGGGTTGCGGGCAACGTCGCTCTGGGGGCCTCCGCCCTTTCAGAGGGCGGCAGTACGCTCGTCGTCAACCGCGGCAACATCGACATGACCGATGGCTCTCGGCTGGATGTCGCGGCGCCGTTCGTCAACGAATCCACCGGCACCCTGGCCTCCGGATCGGCCTCCATCTCCCTTGGCGTGCAGTCCTCGGGGTTTTTCGGACTGCCCGCCAGCAACAACGTGCTCCTGAACCTGGGCACCCTGGCCGTCGGCAGTACCGGAACGGGACCGCTGTCCGTCTTCGGCGATCTGCACAGCGTCGGCACGGTCGCCGTCAGGGCCGGGGCGACGCCCCAGATCAGCGTGGCAGGCGAGGTGCGTCTGGGGGAGACCGCCGCCAGCGCGCTTGCGGTGTCCGGCTCGGCGTCGGGCAGCTACGACTTCATCACCTCCACCGGGCTGATGACCGGTGCCTTCACGTCGTTCAGCCCTGCAGGCGCCGGTTTCAACGGCGCCATCGTCCCTGGGCTGGGTGACGGCAGCATCTACCGTCTGAGCGCCGGGCCCGCCACTTGCGCAGGCATCTGCTGGGATGGCGGCGGCGGCAGTTCGGACTGGTACAACGCGACCAATTGGACGGGGAACCAGCTGCCCGGAGCAAGCGACACGGTCTACCTCAACCTGGTCAGCGGCGCCACGGTGCAGCACGCCAGTGGCACGACGAGCATCCTGTCGCTGAATTCCATCGCGAACAACGCGCTGCAGATCAGCGGCGGCAGCCTGACGCTCACCGACGCGGCCGCCACGTCCACCTTGCTGGGCAACCTCACGGTCTCGGGCAGCGGCTCGCTGACGATCGCGGGTGCGGCGTCCCTGCGCAGCCTCACCCTGTCTGGCGGCACCCTGGGCGGGACGGGCAGCCTGACGGTGGGCCAGTCGTTCTCGCGCACCGGGGGGACATTCGGATCCACCTTCACGGGCGTGTCGATCACCCAGGCGAGCGGTGACCTCGCGCCGGGCGCGCTGTCGGTGGCCGGGCCACTGTCGCTGACCACGCTGGACTCCGGCAGCACCCTGCTCATCAATGACGTCGTGCGCACCACCGGCAGCACCGCCACCATGACCGTGCAGGCGGCGGGCTCTCTGGAGGTGGGCAACGGCTCGCAGACCACGCAAGCCGTTCTGGAATCGGCCGGGAGCCAGACCATCACCGCGACGGACATCCTGGTGCAGGGGGGGGGCAGTGGCAGCGGACGGTACGCCTTGGTGGCGGCCGCGGGCAGCCAGGACATCGTCGCCCGCAATGGGATGTCCCTGCTCGGCGGTGCAGCAGGCGGCTTCAACTCGGCGAGGGTTGATGCGTACGGACTGGACCAGAGTGTCCACGTGGGGCCCGGAGGGCTGAGCATCACGGGGGGTGGCGGAGCCGACACCGGCAATGCGGCCATCCTCATCCACGTGGGATCCGGGACACAGACCGTGACCGCGGCCAGCGGAGGATTCATCAACTTGGCTGGGGGCTCATCGGCTATCCAGACGACGTCTGCCAATGGAGGAAGCTACGCGGTCCTGAGGGGGGATGGCGCTGCGCAAAACATCACCTTTACCGGCGTTTCGCCCGGTTCCTTGATCGTTCTGGGCGGCACTGTCGGGGCGGGCAACGTCGCTCATCTCACGGCGGTCGGCCAGCAGACCATCGGCGGCGCCACGTCCATCACTGTCACCGGTGGCAGCTCGGGCGATGGCAGCGTCTCGGGGCAGGGCAACGACGCGCTGATCTTCAGCCAGGGTTCGCAGACGATCTCCGCCGGCAGCCTGGCCATCACTGGCGGCGCTGGCGGTCCGGGCAACGGCGCGGCGGTCAGCGCGGCAACGCAGAACATCCTGCTGGATGGCGGCAACCTGACGGTCACCGGAGGAACCGGCAGCACGAATGTCGCGTCGTTGTTCGCCAGCGGCAATCAGACCATCGCGGGCGCCTCCGCCTTGACCTTGACCGGGGGCGAGGCGGGGACGGGCAACTTTGCCCAGATCCTCGCGTTCTCCGACCAGTCGATCTCGGCCGGTGGCATCGCACTGCACGGCGGAGTCGACGGCACTGGCAACTACGCCAGGATCCTGTCGCGTGGAACGCAGTCGCTCACCACCACCGGCGTGGAAGCGGGCGGAACCCCGGGCGCGATTTCGTTGACCGGCGGAGCCGGGAGCGGCAACTACGCATGGATCGTCACCGAGACGTCGAGCCTTGTCCAAAGCATCTCGGCCGGATCCCTCTCGGTGACGGGTGGCGCGCAGGGAATCGACAACTATTCGGAGATTTTCAGCACGGGTCCCCAGCAAGTCACCCTCGTCGCGGGTACCAACGCCACGGGTGCGGTCTCCGTGACGGGTGGGGCGAGCGGGTCCAACAACTTCGCCAACATTGGCGGCGCCGGCACTCAGACCGTCAGCGGCATCACGACCCTCACGATTACCGGCGGTACGGGTGGCACCAGTAACTGGGCCGAGATCGCGGCGGGTGGGGTTCAGAACATCTCGAGTGGTGAACTGCACGTGATCGGCGGATCGGGAACCCTCGGGGTTTTCTCGAACTCGGCGGGTATCTTCCAGGGGGTCGCCTACGGGGCTGTGGCGCAGCAGACCATCACGCTCGGGTCCGGTGTCCTGTCCCTGACCGGAGGGTCGGGCCCCTCAGGCAACGAGGCCTATGTCTGGGCCGACGGGCCGCAGACGATCTCCGGCGTGTCGAATCTGGCGATCACGGGTGGCACCACAGGCTCGGGCAACAGCGCCTACATCCACTCCGGCTCGGGCGCACAGAGCATCTCCGCGGCCTCGATCCAGATCCAGGGGGGCGCCTCGGGAACGGGTAATGCAGGCTTTGTCGAAGGGGCCGGTGCGGTGAAGCTGCAAACCACCGGGAACGTGATCCTGGGTGCAGGCGCTACGGTGAGTTCCACAGCGGCGGGTGACGCTCTGGTGCTAGCCGCCGGCGGAAACTTCACCAACGAGGCTGGGGCCACCGCGCTGAGCGCCCCCAACGGCCGCTGGCTCGTGTACTCCACCGACCCCGCCGCAGACACTGTCGGGGGACTGGCCTACGACTTCAAGCACTACGGCCAGACTTACGGCGGTCAGGCCTACGCGGGGCCTGGTGTGGGCAACGGATTGCTGTACAGCAGCGCACTGCCGGCCTTGTCGGTCAGCGTGACCGGCGGGCCGTTCACCAAGACCTACGACGGCACCACCGCCGCCACCGTGCTGGGGTCTGACCTGGCGGCCACTGGCGCCCTCAATGGCGACACCGTCACCCTGGCCAACCCGACCGCGGTCTACAACAGCAAGGATGTCCTCACCGCCAACACCATCACCGTGAGCGGCATCAGCGTGGCCGGTGCCACCGACATCGATGCCAAGCCGATATACGGCTACCTCGTCGACACCGTCAGCCTCAGCGCGCAGGGCAGCATCACGCCTGCCAGCGTCAGCGCGGCGGGCTTGAGCGCCAGCAGCAAGGTCTATGACGGCGGTACCGCGGCCACCGTGACCGCTGCAGGCGCCGGCTTGGGCGGCGTCATCGGCAATGACGTGGTCAGCCTGAGCCTGGCCGGTGCGACCGGCGTTTTCAGTGACAAGAACGTGGGCCAGGCCAAGACAGTGAGCATCGGCGGCCTGAGCCTGGGGGGAGCGGATGCGGGCAACTACACCTTGCTCAGCACCACCAGCACCGCCACCGCCGACATTACCCCGGCCACCCTGACCCTGTCGGGCCTGGGTGCGAACAGCAAGGTCTACGACGGCACTACCGTCGCCACCCTGAACGGGGCGGGCGCCACGCTGGCAGGCGTGATCGGCACCGATGCCGTCAACCTGAACCTGGCGGGCGCCAGCGGCGCATTTGCCGACAAGAACGCCGGCACTGACAAGGCGGTCAGCATCTCCGGCATCGCTCTGGGCGGGGCCGATGCGTCCAACTACGCGCTGGTGTCCGGCCCAGCCTCCA
>Ga0315902_10002352_pt1 | contig 29539 bp, 30 predicted proteins | sample LakEriMetagenome_9_FD_203523 | JGI IMG/M metagenome (GOLD analysis project Ga0315902, IMG submission 203523) | Freshwater fungal communities from buoy surface, Lake Erie, Ohio, United States - Buoy 12 MA117 | ecosystem: Environmental > Aquatic > Freshwater > Lake > Lake biofilm | place: USA...
AGGTAATAGTTTACCAAAAGAAGTTGCTATTAAAATAGAAACTGAGTCTCCTATTTCTGCATTCTTTATACAGGATTACATCTTAAATGTATTTATGGATTACTTCCCATTAAGAGCAAGTGACAAGATAAATACTTATCTATCTGATATAGTTAATAATAATTATAATGATATATATGAAGCATATGGAGATGTTGATACTTTTATTGATCTCTTTAGAAATGATTTATTACAATTTATAATTCAGAATAGTATTGGCTCTGTAGATATAAATACAATAGCTAACTATAAAGGATATGCAGTAAATGATTCTATTGATGTAGAAAAAGTAAAAGGACTTAAAAGAAGTGCTGTATATTATGAAGGTAAAATTTATATTGATAGAGTTAAGCTACGTGAAGAATATAATAACAAAACTTATTCTAAAGCTGCTTATGAAGAAACCGGTTTAGCTAAATTACCAGCAGATAAACGTACTGATGTTGTACCTTTATTTAGTTCTGAAAAACAGTATGCAGCTTTTGTATTAGAAAGAGAGTATTTGCGTGCTACTAGAGAACAAGGAAGTTTTACAGATGATATATATGAGCAAGGTCTTGTTGAAGATGCTTTACATAATGTATATAATCTTAAGAGCATGTTCTTTGGTACTAATAGTTTCCCAGATAAGTATGAGTTTATAAAAAATCTTTTAGAAACTTCTAATTATACATTGTTTGATTATCTTGTTTATGATTCTCAACAAATTAAAACTGGAACTAAAAATGCAATTATCAAAAATCTACGTCTTATAGGTGATACAAAAGATGCGGACTTTTTAGAAGACATGAATGCTCAGTTTGAAGAACTATCTGATATAAATGTAGAAAAGAATCCTGACCCTATTATTAATAGAGAAATTTCTGAGTTCTTTAATAAGTTATCAATCTTTGGATTTATGCAGTCAGGTATGAATAAGTCATATCTAAGTTTTGTACCTATACTATCTAGTAGAAACTTTAAGGATATTATCAATACTAATATTAGTGAGTTCTCTAAAGTACTAGAAAGTGAAAAAGGTAATACCGCACTTTATAGATACTATACTAAGTTTAATGAGCAGAACTCTAGAAACAATACTACCAAGTATAGATTTAAAAATTATGTTGTAGATAACACTATTAGTAAGATGGGAAATGAAATTCCTAAACTTCCAGAAGGTACATCTTCAACATTAACACCTAGAGTATATACTTACAAATATACTAAAGCAGCTACGGTTGGTTTAATTAATAAGTATAGTGAAATTGTAGGTGTTTATAGCGCAGCTAAAGATGGTACAGGAACTAATATGTTAAACACTGATACATATTTAGGAAATGCATCTAAAATAAAGGGTACAACTATAGGACTTCCAATTTTTGAATCCTTTGTTGGAAAACCTAAGTATTTAGATTATGCTAACCATGCTGATAATATGAAGTTAGTTGAAGATGTTATCACTCATCTTAAAGAACTTTATGATAATGGTAAAACATTACTATTTAACACTGAAGGTTATGGAATTTTAGATGAAAATCTTAATATTGATAGTATTGCTTATGCACAGTTATTTAAAGAATTATATTATAATTTTGGATATTTAAACCCTGTATTTGCAAAAGATCCTAAATTTATGGAGTATATTTATTCTGTACAACCTATAAATCAAGCTTTTGATGCGGAAGATTCTGCTCCAGATACGCAAGATGATGTTGTAGAAGAAAAAGAAATATCTCTTATAGATGGTAAAGTGTATCCTGTTTCTGCTATTAATTCTCAAATGTTAGAAGAAATGGGTTATGATGAAGATGGAATTAGTGATATACTTGAAGAAGCTTGTAAAAAATAAATTTAATGGCAACCTGTCCTATAAAATCAGATCCTAATTTTCAAAGATTAGAAAGAATCCAAGGTACTAAGATGGCTTATTATCTATGGGATAAGTTTGAAGGGGATCCTCCAAAAACAGTTTATTATAATGTTTTAAATAAAAAGAGTAAATCCTTACCACTGAATCCTAAATTCTCTGCAGGGATAAATAAAATATTGGTGGATTATCTTAAAGCTTTAAATATTAGATTAGAAACTGGAGATGTAGCTGATGCTGTATTAAACAATATTCCGGGTAATCCTTTAGCAGGTTTTGATATTTTACAAAAGTATTTAGCAATTAGAGATGGTTCTGAAGATGTTTTACCAAAACAAGTTGCTAATATAATGTTAAGCTTCTTAGGTAAGAAGAGTGAACTTTATAATAATTTTTGGTTTAATATTAAAAGCTGGTCTAAGTATAAGGAGCTTTATACAAAGTATAAAGATAGATTAGAGCAAACTGCAGAGTTAGAAGATATTGCCACTAAAAAAGATTCTACATATTTTGAAGATCAGTATACAGATAGAACTTTTAATTCTACAGCTCATAAACAAGTTATAGTAGATTTTATAGAGGAAGGTTTAGTTGATTTTTATGGAAGAGATCTTACAACTTTTGTAAGAAGTGAGAGAGGTAATCCTGATATTGATAAAGCATATTTTGAAAAGCGTGGTTTTAAATATAATCCTTATGATAAAGAATCAACTGCTTTAAAAAAACTTTGGTATAGAATACATGATTTCTTTCTATCTCTTTTTAGAAGAAAGTTTGATAAACTAAGTCAAGTAGATTTAGAAGACAGAGTTTTAGATTTAGTTGATGATATATATAAAGGTAATTATAGAATATTTACAAGAGGTGTAGAGAAAGTTGGTGACTCTTTACTTGTACCTAATGCAAATGATCCCACTAATTTTAAGCAATTAGAAATTAAAAAATATAAACAGACACTATCTAAAGATCCAATAGCAAAATCTATTATAGATTGGATGACTAATAATCCAGAGATGGGTTATAAATTAAGTGGCTCTATGGTGTTAAGATATTTTGGATCTGTATACAGAGCTATTGATGAAGATATCCATGATATAGATGGTATTATACCTTTAAGTGTTGTAGAAAAAGAAAAGAATTACAATGAGTTTTATGGATGGTTACATCATAAAGGTATTTATATAAAAGATCAAGTTGAATTTACTACTAAGGTAAAAGAATTTATAGAAGATCATAGTTGGTATAAAGCTTTTACAAAAAAGTATCCTACATTTGAAATGACCAATGCTTTTATTGGTAAGGATCATAAAAAGAATCAAGAGACAGTTACAGTGCAAGGTGTTATACCAATATTAGATGCTAATGGTAATAAGCAGTTTGATGATAAAGGTAATGTCATAGCTTATGTTTTTGATTTTTTTGTGCGTACAAACTTTGGTAATTATCCAGATATTTTTGATAACTATTTCTATGATTGGAAACAGATCTTTGAAGCTAAAATTAAAATGGGTAGAGCAAAAGATATAGTGGATTTAGTATATTATGATCCTTTTATAGATGATAAGTTTAAATTTAAAAATTCCGGTTACAGATATTTTTCTTTTGCTGATGGTATTAGCTCATTTAATTTAGATAGAAATGCTGAACCAGTTAATAGTTATGCCCCGATTGGATATCCTGAAGTTCAAGATGAAACATATAACAGTTGTAAATTATGAGTAAGTGTAGATTAGATATAGAAAATGATGTATTAAAAACATACAAAAGAGGTTTAGCAGAAAAAGTTGGTAAATTTTTATTACCTACAGATAGTTTAGATACATTTTATGTTAACTCTGCTGGTGATACAAAAGCCGGAGCAGCATCAATTTCAAAAGCCGTGTTTGCTTTAAATGAATTTTGGAATGCTAAGATGGCTGATTTTATAACCTGGGATGGTAACGCTAGAGTATTTGTTAGACCTCCTAGTTATGTTGTAGATTACTATTGGGAAGCTTATAAAAAGAAGAATAACATAACTGAAGAATCTCCTGACTATTATAGAGTACAAGATGAGGATTTTATAAATGAATTATTTCCGTCTGTAGAATCTCAACAGAATGTAAAAGCTCAAGAGATAGCAACTAAGTTTGCTAACAATCTAGCTTCTCAGACGGGTATCAATTATAAAATGATATCTGCAGAACAGGCTGCACAAATTACAACTGATACTACAGCACCATGGAATGGTGAGCCAGCTTTTTATTATCAAGATACAGTTTATTTTGTTGAGAATGGCTTTAAGTTAAATAATGTATTACATGAGTATGCACATCCTATAGTTAGAAGTTTATATCTAAATAATAAAGATTTATTTAATAAACTTTATAGTGATATACTAGCTACAGAAGAAGGTGTTAATATATTTAATACTGTAACTGAACTATATCCGGAGTTTACAGCAGCTGATCCAAACTTTTTACAAGAAGTATTTGTAAGAGCTTTAGAACAAGCAGCTTTACAGAAAGCTAATAAGATATCTTCTACCCCTGGATTTAATTCTTTTATCTCTAATTTATTGTTTGCTATTAAACAATTAATAAGAAAGGTATTTGGTAAAGGTGTAAAAATTGAAAAGTTATCTATAGATACTACACTTGATCAGTTAGCTGATATGTTAACTGGTGAAAACTTTATTCTTACTACAGAGATTATTACACCGCAGGATTTAGTTTCATATGCTAGAAGTAATCAAACTTTATATAATGATTTAAATAAAGTTGATACACAAGATCTTATAAGGGTAGTTAATAGATTTTTTGTTAATTCTAAAACTCAATTAAATAGAATAAGTACTAATAAAAACTATTCTGATTTTGTTAGTGCAATTACCACTGATTCCGGAAGATCTATTCTTAAAGATATAGTTGATAACTTAAGAGTTGCAGAGACAACTACTGTAGATGATAAAGTTAAAAAATTTAAAGATGACCTTGATAAAAGAGAGAAACAAATTACAGCAATTGTAAGAAGTTCATTACAAACAGATATATTATTAGATAGAGTTTTAGAAAAACTTGTAGACATGAAGTCTATGAGTGATACTAAAGAAGTTATTAATCAAACATTCTATTATGATATTTTATTGCGTAACTGGAACAAGTTTATTCAAGAAACTATTAATGGTTTAAGTGATTCCGGATTACGTACAGACAGTTCATTGTTTGCTTTATTTTCTAGAATGTCTAATAAGACAGCTCAAGCAAATAGACTTATCAATGAAATCTATAAAAAAGGTGTTGGTGGTATTTTAACTGAACAAATAGAACCATTAGCAAAAAACGTAGACAATTATTTTACTGAGAAACTTAAAAAATTAAAATCTGAGAATGCCTCTGCAAGAGAAATAAAAAAGATAGAAGAAGAGTGGAATAGATTAAAACTTAACCGTGCCACTATTGATGATTATTTATCAGGTATGCGTGGTGATGTTAACTCTTTGTCTGCTTACGTAGAATCTTTTGCAAGTTCTCCAGATCCTATTATTTCTAGCTTTTCAGTGTTTCTAGATAATGCTTATACAGATGTAGAACTTAAAGCTAAAAAGAATAAAGATGACTTCTTAAGAGAGTTATTACCTGCATTAAAAGAAGCCGGTTACTCTGATAAGAATATCACTAGTTTAATGAAAGAGCTAGTTTTTGAGGAAGAAGTTATAGTACGTGATAAAAATGGTAATGCTAGTACTGTAAAGAAACTTGTTCTACTTAATCCTTTTAAAGCTTTTGAAAAAGTAACTAGTCAGTTTCAGTTTGATATAGAAGAAGCTAAAAGACTTGGTGATATAGAAAAAGCAAGACTTCTTAATAAACAATACAGACAATTCTCCCGTGATTATATGCATGATGAATTTGTACCAGAATTTTATGCTAAGGAGAAAATTTATGATTCTGAATTAGGTTCTATTATATATCAAAGAAAACAAGATATACTAGCTGATATAGCTGATATAGATCAAAGAGTATTTGAAGATCTTACAGAAGATGAGGCTTTTGAAGAAAAGAAAATTCTTTGGAAAAAATATAGTCAGCTTGCTTCATTACGTGATGAGGTTGGTAAACTCAAGATAGGTGATGAATTAGAGATGGCTAAGATAGAAAAGAAGTATAGAGAAGAGTCTAGAAAGTTTTATGAGACTAAAGAAATTACCGGTCTATTTGAGTTTAAGTTAAATCAATTTAAACAAGATCTTTTGGATCAAGGTTTACTATCTGACTCTCAAGAGTTCAAAGATAATGTTAATGATTGGCTTAACTCTAATACACGCTTATCTATAAATGAAAAGTTTTATGAAGATAAAAAAATAATTCTTGATAAGATTAAAGCTATAACAGATACTTTACCTAAAGATGTAGCTAAAAAACTTCAGCAGGATAAACTTTGGGAAGAGCTTATTGATATATCTGTTGGTTTTAGAAATGCTGATGGTCAAATTGTTGCTTCAGAAATGTCTGAAGAAAGAATAAAAAGAGTTAAAGAACTACAAAAAGAATTGATGACCATAAAAAATAATATGGCCGGTTTTAGTGGTTTAAATAAAGAACAATTTGAAAGATATTTAGAACTTGCTAGATTAATTAAAAGCAAGAGAGCTACAATAAATGATAAAGAAGAGTTTAAAGAATTAGATAGATTAAAGACAGAGGGTACTGTAGATAAGTTAACAAAGAAAGCTCTTTTAAAACTTTATGCTGATTTACAAGAAATGCAGTATAAAGAACCAACTGATGATTATTTATCTGCATTTAATGCTAGTTTAGAAGCAATTGATCCTACAAAGATTGCTGCTTTTTCTGTTAGTGAAATAACTACTAGTAATGCTGAAAACTTTTTAAAGCCGGCTTTCTTATCTAAATATTTTAAAGCTAGTCCAGAGTTTAAAAAATGGTTTTTAGATAATCATATTGAAACAGAAAGATATAATGCTAAAACTAAGAAAGATGAAAGAGTTTATGAAAGATTGTATGTATGGAATGTAACTCTTCCAAATGATGAAAAGTATTATAATACTTACACTTACAATGATGTAAACCCTGCTACTGGTGAGATTACTGAAACTACTTTGTATAAAATACCTACTATGGATTTTTATAGAAGAGTTGTTAAGAAAGAATACAGAACAGGTTACAATAAATCTACAGGTAAAGTAGAACGTAAAGTAGGAGTACATGTAGATAACCGTGGTAATTGGTTACCAAGAACTGTTGCAGAAGGTGCAAAAGATGATTCATATATAAACAAAGCTTATTATGATTTACAAAAAAGCTCGCCTACTAAAGCTAAAGTTCTTGATGTTATTACTAAATACACTCTTCTTTTCCAGGAAGATAAAACTAAATATAGTAAATTATATTTAGATGTTCCAAGATTTAGAAAGTTAAAAAATGAACTTATCGGCAGTAGTTTAAATGCCGGTGCTCAGAAAGTTAAAACATTTATTAAACAAGCTAAAGATGCTGTAAGTAGCTCTGATGATGATTTTGATCAAGGTTTTAACTATAATGATAGTTTTAATTTAGTTAAGGCTGATATATTTGATGAAGAAATTTCATCTATTCCTGTAAAAGGGTTATATAAATTAGATGTAGATCAAGTATCATTAAATGTACCTTATTCTTTACTTCAATACATGCTTTCATTAGAGCATCAAAAGAAGTTAATAGAATTAAATCCTTTAGCGCAAGCTTTACAGAAAGTTGTTAATAACCCTGAGAATGCTATTAAAGATACATCTAAAGTAAACGGTTACAACTGGGTTACTAATAATGTTAAATCTTTTGTTGCTAAAAAAGGCAAGAATGTAAGAGCTGAAGCAATTAACACTCTTATTGAAAGGGAGTTTAAAGGACAAACAAGAGAGGGTTGGTTATCTGATCCTTCCACTACAAGTAAGGTTGTAGATATATTACAGAAACAAGCATCCTTTGGAATGTTTGCTTTTAATATATTTCCTTCTGCTGTTAAAAATTTTGGAGGTGCTGTAACACAAATGATTATAGAATCAGGTGGTGGTAAGTATCTTAATAAGCGTTCTTACATACAAGGCCAATCAAAAGCTTTAAAAATGATGACTGATATTTCTGCTAGTATATATAATGCTGGTGAGAAGAGTATTGATTATCAATTAGTTGAAATATTTGATCCTATTAAAGGTAGATTTCAAGAAAGATTTGGTGCTGACTTTGGTAGATCAATGGGTACTGATTTGGCTGATAGTTTAATGTTTGGTTCAGGAAGAAGTTTCTCAAATGGTATATATACAGCTCCAAGAAAATGGTTAGAGAATGAAGGTACTTTGTCTTTGTTTGCAGGTATGATGATATTCAAAAAAATACCAAGAACTATTAATGGACAAACTAATATGATATCTTACATAGATGCTTGGGAAAAAGAATCTGATGGTACTATTAGATTAAAGTCAGGTATTGATCAAAAGTATGCTCCAGGAGGAGAAGAATTTAAAGCTATGCGTAATACTATCCAAGAGAAAAGCAATGACTTACAAGGTGCTTATTCTACAATGGATAAAGTATTGTTAGATAAATATGCTGTATGGAGAATGTTCTCAGGATTAAGAAGATATTTTACAAGAATGTTTGTAAATAGATTTAGTCCTTTAAGATATAATTCACGTACAGGAGATCTTACACAAGGTTATTATATAGCATTTATGAAGTTCTTGAAGTCTTTTATTTCAAGAGCATCTAGTGGTAATGTATTTATTACAGAAGATGAAGCTTATGCTGCAAAGAAAGTAATAACTGAAGGTGTTACTATTACATTACTATCTCTTATTATTGCTTATCTTTTTGATTATGATCCTGATGATGAAGAAAGATTTGAAAAAATGCGTCAGAGAAGTGGTGATTTACTTTCTGAAGATTTTAATCTAGGTGGTTGGTTAATAAACCATGGTCTTGTTGCAACATTAGGAACAAGACAAGAGACTATTACATTCTTAAATCCAAAAGAATATGTTGGATTAATATACAGTGGTGGTGCTCCTACATTAGGTCCAATTTCAGATAAGTATAAAGACTTTGGTGTAGATTTAATGCACCTTGTTTTAAATGATAATCGTGCTTACTATACAAGAGATGTAGGACCATATTCATGGCAAAAAGAAAACTCTCCTAAAATATTTAATGATGTTGGATATTTATTTGGATTTACTGGAAGTCAGGTTGATCCTGTTAAAGCATTGAAAGGAATGGAATATCAGATTAGAAGATAACATAGTTATATAATATTTACTAAATTTTAGGTATATTATATATGTATAAGTATATAACTATGAAAATTTTTAAATCAATATTTGAGTGGATCAAGCAATTCTTGGCTGATGCTGATGGGGAGGCTTCATCTAAAAGATTAAGTATGCTCTTTCTTGTTTCTTGTCTTGGATTTGGTTTTATCGCTAGTGCTGTCACTCACAAAGATATACAACCATCTGAGCACCTCACTGATGCGGTGGTTACAGTCATTCTTTTCTTAGCCGGTTTTACTAATATAGATAGAGCTATTAAAGCATTTGGTTCTAAACCAAAAAAAGATGAGGAGGTTATACCATGAGTTTTACAAGAGAGCAAGTAGAATTAGCTGTAAAGGCTAAAGGTTATAAATATTTTGAAAACGGAGACTTAAATGTAAATATTATTGGTATCCGTAACTCTGCACCCGGTAGTAAAGTTACCAACCTATTTGATGATTGGTTAACTCTTTCTTATAAAGAGGGAGGTGTATGGCAGTTCTATATTTGGAATGCCACCACTGATCCCGGAAAAGCTCCTATGGTTGCTGGTAATAAAATTGGTGGTATAGCTAGAGTAGTTCCAGGACAATATCCCGGTTCTCATATGGTTAGATTACACCAAGGTAAGTATGAAGCTTTAGGACAGAAAGCTAATATTAAAGTATATAGAGATAATGACAGAGATACAGAATATGATACAGACACTATCACTGAAGGTGTTTATGGTATTAATATTCATAAAGCTGGTCAAGACTCTACATGGGTAGAGCGCTGGTCTGAAGGTTGTCAAGTGTTTAAGCGTGTAATGGATTTTGATGCATTTATGAAAATCTGTAAGAGAGCTTCTAAAATTCACGGTAATTCCTTTACTTACACTTTAATTGAATCTAAAGATATCAAATAATGGCATCACGTAAAGTTAAACTTGGAGAAGACATGGAGTTTTCTCTTACTCCTAAAGTATTAGCTGGTATTATAGGAATTGTATCTGCAGTTATTGGATACCATTACTGGATACTTGGTCAATTAGATGAGGCCAAGTCTCTACCTAAAATAGGTAATGGTGTGTATATTGTAGATCCTGCTGATCCTGCAGCTAAAGAAACTTATCCTCCGTCTAGACAAGAATTTCAAATGAAAGATGAACTTACTAGACAAGAAATTATGCAGTTAAAAGAATTAATAAATAACAAATAATATGAAAACCATCTTTGCAATTTTTTCAATGTTGTTTTTTACAACCATTTATTTTTTTATAACAGAAGAGGTTAAACAACCACCTGTTAAGTTTAATCTTAAAGCTGCACCTGTAGTAGTTGTACAGTATATGGCACCATGGCCCGGTGTAACTGCTTATCAAGGTCTTGAAAAACTTCAAGGTTGTGCATACATCTCATGTGATTTAGAAAAATCTCCTTATTACAAGACTAGTCAGAAGATTCATAGTCTTCCAACTATTATAGTTTACAAAGAGGGTCTTGAAATGAAAAGATGGGAAGGCGGTCTTGCAATGAAAATTAGTGTTCCATTTTCTGTAATACAATCTGAAGTAAAAAAATGTCAGCCGTAAAGAAAAAATCAATGGGTACTGTTGCTTCTTTAGCTCCAAAGAACAACAAGAAGAAGGGTAAAGCTCACAAATCTGTGGGCCCTAAAGGCAGCATTCTTTGAAAAATGCCGTAAATTAATAATAAGAGGTAAACTATAATGTCGCAAATAGAAAATATAGCAGCTGAGTTAAGTTTATGGGCAAATGAATCAGAAGTACTATATTCAAAAACTAATGAGTTAGTATATAATAATCTATCAGGACATTTAAATTTATTATCTGCTTATACATATAGACTATTAGCAGAACCCACATCAGGAGGTGTTACTACATTTAATACTAGAGTAGGAAATGTAGTTTTACTTTCAACTGATATAACTAGTGCTTTAGGATATACACCACCGGTTACACTTAATGAATTAAATGATGTAACAATTCCATCACCTTCAGATGGACAATTGCTTAGATTTAATTCAGCTACTGGTCAATGGGAAAACTGGAGTCCTTCTTTTAATGCGTTTAAGATAGATTATGATTATAATTTATCAGGTGCAAAAAATGGAAGTAATACCAACTTTAACACTAGTTCTAATTTTGTAACAGGTACTACAAGAGTATTTCTAAATGGACAAAGATTAACTAGGGGTATAGGATATGATTACGTAGAAGCAGGAGTAAGCCAAATAAGTCTTGTATATGCTCCTGTACCTTCAGATCAATTAATAATAGAATATCAAATAAGTTAAATAATAAATAAATAAAAAAATGGCACTAACTAAAATTAAAAAGTCGCAACTTGATGCACTTAATATTGTAAACAGCGATATAGATGTATCAGCAGCCATAGCAAGTTCTAAACTTGCAGATGGTGCAAATTTTATCAAGAAGGATGGATCAGTAGCTTTTACAGCAGATCAATCTTTTGGAGGTAACAAAGTAACTAACATAGGAACTCCTACTTCAAATACAGATGCTGCTACCAAAGCTTACGTAGATTCAGTTGCTCAAGGTTTGAGCGTTAAGACTGCGGTACGAGTAGCAACAACTGCAAATATTACATTGAGTGGTACGCAGACTATTGATGGTGTTGTATTAAGTGCTGGTGATCGTGTTTTAGTTAAGAACCAGAGTACTACAACAGAGAATGGTGTATATAATGTATCAGCAGGTGCTTGGTCACGTTCAACAGATTCAGACACAGGTGCTGAGTTGGTTAATGCCTTCTACTTTGTAATATTGGGAACTACTTTGCAGGCTACAGGTTGGACTCAGAGTACACCCGGACCTATTACAATTGGTTCTACAGCAATTGTATTTAACCAGTTCTCTGGTGCTGCGGATTACCAAGCGGGTAACGGTCTGACTAAATCAGGTCTTACCTTTAACGTAGGAACTGCATCAGCTTCTCGTATTGTTGTAAATGCTGATGACATTGACTTGGCAACCACAGGCGTAACAGCAGGTACATATAACCGCTTTACTGTTGATGCTTATGGTCGTATCACAAGTGCAACAGCTGGTACAACAGATAACTTAGTAGAAGGTAGTACAAACTTATTCTTTACTAATGTTCGTGCTCAAGCTGCTATTACAGGAGCCGCATCTTCTATTGTAAATACAAACTTAACTGCAAGTAGAGCTTTAGTTTCAGATGTAAGTGGAAAAGTAACGGTAAGTGCTGTAACAGCAACTGAAATAGGATTTTTAAGTGGTGTAACATCTGCTATTCAAACTCAATTAAATGCTAAACAACCTTTAGATGCTACGTTAACTGCATTGGCAGCAACAATTACTGCTGCTGACACAATGATTTATTTCAGTGGTGTAGATGTAGCTCAGATTGCTTCTTTAACAGCATTTGGAAGAACTATAATGAGTGCTGCTGATGCTACTACAGGTCGCGCTGCATTAGGTGTTGTAATTGGAACAGACGTTCAAGCATATGATCCTGACTTAGGTGCAATTGCTGCATTGAGTGGTACTTCAGGTTTCTTGAAGAAGACTGCCGCAAACACTTGGTCACTTGATACCAATACTTACTTGACAGGTAACCAATCTATTACCTTGTCTGGTGACGTTACAGGTACGGGTGCAACAGGTATTGCAGTAACATTGGCTAACTCAGGTGTAACTGCCGGTACGTATGGTAGTGCAACTCAGGTTCCTGCTTTTACAGTTGATGCAAAAGGTCGTGTAACTAGTGTAACTAATACAGCAATTAACTTGATTAGTTCTTTGAGTGGATTGAGTGATGTAACTCTTTCTTCTCCTGCTGATGGTCAATTATTACGCTATAGTGGTGGTGGAACAAATAAATGGGTAAACTGGACTCCTAACTACATTACAGGTAACCAAACAATCACTGTAAGTGGTGATGCAACAGGTTCAGGAACTACTTCTTTATCTCTTACTTTAGCTAATAGTGGTGTTACTGCTGGAACTTATACTAAAATTACTGTAGATGCTAAAGGTAGAGCTACTGTTGGAGCAAGTTTAAGTACAAGTGATCTTCCTTCTGGAACGATTAATATCTCAAACATTGCAACTAGAGAAACTCCAACACCTTTACCTAACGGTGTTAATACTACATTTACTGTAACTGGTGCTTGTATTCCAGGAACTGAAAATGTTTATTTTAATGGTGTACTTATGGAGCCCGGTGCAGGTAATGATTACGTTGTAACTTTGGCAAGTCCTTTTACAATTAACTTCTTATTTGCTCCTACTTCTACAGATAAAATTCGTATCTCTTATATTAAACCATAATGGCTAGAACACAGATTACCGGTTCTCTTATTGAAAATTCTTCCGTACTAAGAAGTGATATAAATACCACTATCTCTGGGGAAGCACTAATTACTAAAGTATTGGTTAATAGTCCTTTGACAATTAGCAGTACAGGTATAAACTCAGGAACAGGCGATGTTACTTTGGGTCTTAGCACAAGTAATTTAGTGACTAGTTTTAATACGAGAACCGGAGCCGTAACCTTGAGTGGTAGTGATGTAACTACTGCTCTAGGTTTCACTCCTGTTAGTGGAAATCAAACTATTACATTAAGTGGAGATGTTACTGGTTCAGGTGCAACTGCAATTACAGCAACTTTAGCTAACACTGCAGTTACTCCAGGTTCTTATACAAGTGCTAATATTACAGTAGATTCTAAAGGTAGAATTACTGCTGCTTCTAATGGGGGTGGAGGAGGATCTACAACTACAGCAAGTTTAATTACAGGAAATACTATTAATCTATATAATACTACTAGTGACGTAGGTTTTTTAAAGTTAGAATATTATGCTAAGCGCACCAGTGCTCCTATAAATGGAGAACAAGAAATGGGTCTTATATATGTTACATTTTTATCAGGAAATCCTTTAGGAATAAACTATTGGATAGATTTTCAAACTCTTACTCCTGCTTCTTTTGGACAACTAAGCTTTAATGTTACAGGTGGACCAGTATTAGATATTACAGTTAATAATCCCAATCCATATAACATGGACATCTACTATAAGATTACTAGTTTGTAATTATTAATATATTTTGTATATTATATATAAGACTTAGTAATGGCAGCAGCAAAAAAAGGTGGTAACAGCATGGCTAAAAGCCCAGCACCTAAAAATACAAACAAGAAAAAAGGAAAAGCTCACAAGTCTGTAGGACCTAAAGCAACTCCTAAATCTAAGTATAGAGGTCAGGGAAGATAATCTGATTTTTATTCAAATAACATGCCAAATTATTTAAATATATTTTTTAAATTTTATACATTATTGTAGAACTTATAGAATTTTTATATACTTCCCCTAAGTCTTCTAATAGGTTTATTTTATTGATAGTTCATATACTAATTACATATTTTATATTTAGTATTTAATAAATTTAGTATATATTTGTCACATGGTATTAGCAGATTCAGAAATATTATTGGAGTTAGAAAGAGGTATGGTTGTCATTGAACCATTTGATCAGAAATATCTTAATCCAAACTCTGTAGATTTAACTTTAAATCCTAAGTGTAAAATTTATGTTGCTGATGTTTTAGATTGTAAAAAGCCAAATCCTGTAGAAGAATTTGAAATTCCTGAAGAAGGTTTTGTTTTACAACCGGGTGAGCTGTACCTATACTCTTGTAATGAAACAGTGGGATGTAGAGGTGATGTTTGTGCAACAGTATTAGGTAAGTCTAGTTTAGGAAGATTAGGTTTAGATATCCATATCTGTGCAGGATTTATTGATTCAGGTTTTGTAGGATCTCTTGTACTTGAAATGAGAGTTGTAAAGCCATTAAGAATCTATCCTAATATGAAGATCTGTCAAATTAAATTTGAAAGAGTGGCCGGTAAAATTCTTGCTAGTTATGACAAAAAACCAGAAAGCAAATACCACGGACAATCAGGAGTCCAAGAATCCCTCATGCACAAAAATTTCTGATTATTGTGTATTTTGTAATAGTAAGGTAGAATATATTTTTGTACATGGGCACTATCAATGTCCAGTATGTAAACAAAATGCTATACCTTGCTGCAACGGAGAACAAGCATGACATCAAATTCACATGAAGATGAGGTTTTCAAAGCTAAAAGAAAACCCAAAGGGCCGATAACATTTAATATCACCCTAAATGAAGAACAGAAAAAAGCTAAGGCTTTAATCTTAGATAATCCTATAACTGTTCTTAGAGGAATGGCCGGCTCAGGAAAAACTCTTGTAGCTTGTCAGGTTGCTTTAAATCTTCTCTTTACAAAAGAGATAGAGAAGATTATTATAACCCGGCCTACAGTCTCTAAAGAAGACATAGGATTTCTTCCAGGTGATATAAAAGAAAAAATGGATCCATGGTTAGCACCTATTTATCATAACCTATATGCTCTTTACAACAAAGAGAAGATAGATAAAGAAATAGAGCTTGGTAATATTGAGATTGTACCATTTGCTTTTGTAAGAGGTAGAACCTTTGTTAATAGTTTTGTTATTGTGGATGAAGCACAGAATGTGACTCATACACAAATGGAAGCTATTCTAGGTAGACTTGGTAGAAATAGCAAAATGGTTGTTTGTGGAGACATGGCTCAAATAGATCTTAAAGATAAGAAGACTACAGGTTTTAGTTTTCTATCAAGAGTAGAAGAGCATGTACCCGGTTTTAAAGTATTTACTTTATTACAAAATCATAGACATGAAATTGTAGCTCCTATACTAGAAGTGTATAGAACTTTTAGGGATTAAGATCATTATAGAAAAAATACGGACTGTTACCGTATGATCTATCTATATCTTCTGAAGTAAAGTCTTCAGCATTAACTTTTAATCTAGGAATATTATTTATATCATATGGGATTATAAAATCCGGATTGTGCCATCTAAGTAAGTTATTAGGTTGAGCACAGAAATTACCATCTTCTAATTGTATAAATTGATAGCATTTACTATCATTATCTACAGCATATCCTACACTTATTGAGTTAGCATCACCAAAATAATCATCTAAGGTAAATAAATATTTACCTGATCTCCATTTACCATCTCTACAATGGATATCTACTCTCTTGTATTGTAAGAAACTAAATGTAGTTACAGAGATATGATTACTCTGGCAATCCCAGGTCTGTAATAAACTTAATCTAGTCTGTTCATTATCAGAGAGCAAATCAAAATCTTCTTTGTGTACAAAAGCACTAAGGGGCTGCATAAAAAACACAGCCCCAAAATTGCTTTGAAAATGAAATAACAATGGTTTATTTATAATACATTTTACACCAAACAAATATCCTTCAGTAATACCATCACCAAGTCCTATATAAGAGTTCCTTATATAACACTTTATGTATGGGATATTTGCGTTTAGTGCACTCATTTTAAACTAGGCAGGACTTACATGACTTAGCTTTCCATCATCCATCAAAGCCTATTACCAGTGGGTTAGTGGTTACCTAGTATTACCAAATAATGGCAATATCTTGTTCGCCTATCATCATTTTTATGCCTTCTTCTTGCATATCAATTATCTCAGCGTTTTGTAAAACATATGTTGGAAGATAAACTTTATCACCAACTTTAACTTCTACTACATCAGAACCAATTGCATAGACTTCTAGCTCTTTCCAGCTCTTCATCCAATCTTTTTCTAATTCTGCTTCTGCTTCTGGAGTAAGTTCTATACCTGAGTTTCTTTTTTCAGGTTTGTTTATAAGAATTCTTTTACCCCGTAATTTGAATGTTGTCATAATTATCTAATATATCTTTTATTTTGTTCTTCAAATCTAATTCATTTTTATATGACTTAGGTACTTTTTCCCAGTTTTTCATCTTCTTTAAAGCATTAATAACCGTTGCATGGTCTCTTCCTCCAAAGTATTCTCCTATTTTATTAAGAGCATAACCCTTTTGTTTAAGACAATAGAATGCAATATGTCTAGCTATTACCAACTCTCTTTTTCTAAGAGCAGAGCATAGTTGTTGCTTTGTAAAACCGGTAACTAATAAAATAGAATTAAATACTTTATCTATATAATCTTCTTCTAATAAAGGTTTAGATAGTATAGTAACTCTTTTATTTAAACTTACAATAGTCTCAGCATAATCTTTTTTTATATCTTCAATTCTGGCTACATAGTAAGTCTCTACATCCTGTAATTTTTTTGTAAGCCTCTTATTTTGTTCTTTAAGAGAGCGAATCTCACTTAGTAATCTGGTTTCGTACTGTGTTACTGCACTTCCCATATCACTTATTTAATTCAAGTAAGCGTTTGATTTTAGTCTCAGCTTCTTTTCTATTTAGTGGGCCAAAATCTTCCCATTGTATGGAAATTTTTTCAACAACACCATTTACTTCTTCAATAAAAGCAATGAAGGGATGAGCCTTTAATTCGAGCTCATCCTCCCATTGTAATTTCTCAGTGTATACACCGGTCATCTCTATAGATGATTTTACCTTCTTGTCATTTTTATTAAATGATATCATAGTTCTAGTTTTGTTTGTTGATAGGTTATTTTTTCAGGTGATATGTTTACAATCTCTTTAATTGCATTACTAATATAGTAATCATAATTAATATTATTCCAATCTATATCATGAACTTTATTAAACAAAGTTTGCATCCATCTACCTGCTTCTACTTGTGCAAGTCTGCCATCTTTATATTTCTTTATAATCTTACAACCTTTCTTACTTATATAGTACCTAACTATTTTGTTTAGTGTAGTCTCTACAAGCTGTTGGTTTATCATACACATAGATACAAAGTTGGCCGTACTTTTTGCTTTTACACCACCACAAAAGTCCATTATATTTTTGGATTCTTTTATAGTTTTTTCTACTGGTATTCCATTAACAAAGTAATGATATAAAGCCTTCCTTATAATTAAGAAGGATTTATTTTTATGTAAGGCTAGTTTATGAAACTCAAATCTACCCTTACATTTTACAGGTTTAAAAGATAAATCTTTCATGTATACATAGTAGGGCTCATCTTTCTTAAGTTCTTCATATGACTTTTCATCTTTGGCTTTTCTCTCTGTAAACACTGCTATATAGTTATTTACATCACCAATAATCATCTTTTCATATTCATCAAACTCCAATTCAAGCTGAGTTATTTTTTCCCACTGCTTACAGATCTCTATGTATTTATCATATGTTTCATTGGGTATTAGAAACTCTAGACCATCTGTATTCTGCATAATAGGAATGCTACCTGGAATACCTTCTGCAATCATTTCATATAGCATCATTAAACTTAACTGACCATTGATAGTAATTCTCATGGTAAGTTCCGGGTCATATAGAAAACTATTTGCATCATTGCTAAGACCATAAGTACTATTTAATATAATCTTATATACATAGTTCTTAGGATCTTTCTTAGGTATCTTCTTTCTCTCTGTAAAGAACCATTCATACTGTTCACAGAAATCTTCTTTTGGTAAATGTGCAGGGGACCATTTATTCTTGATAGCCAGATTAGGATAATAACTTACTACATCTGCAGTAACTATTCTCATTCCTTTGCCGGCCTGAATAATACCTTGCCTTGCACCATGTAAACCACCCAAACCAAAGTCTGTTTGCATCCCTTTATAGTTTACACTATAACTAAATGCACCCTTTGTATTATTGGCATCTATTTCTAAATCATTAAACTTGGCCAGTAAATCTTTTAGTACTGGTGTTTCAAACTTAACATAAGGTAGAATAATATTCTTAACCTTGATCTTGTCTCTCTTAGTTCTTAGTTGGCTGATTTCATAAGCACTCATACCAATCTTCTTTGCTAAGAAATACTTAAAGAGTTCTTTAGATATTCTTGGTTCAGATGCACTGTATAAATCTATACCATATTCACTACTAAGACCTACCCGGAGCATAATCTGTTCTTTACTTGCTTCCATTATCTTCTTAGTAAACTTTACATCATTCTTACAATAATTAATAACCATCTCTTCTTTCTCATCTGTATCAATTATATCTGTATGATGTAGAGGCATCTCTTCCACATTGTGCCAATCCATAGTATATTCCAACCATTTAAGGCTAGAACTTTTTGCTGGATTGTCCCAGTGATTAAGTTTAAATAAATCTATTTGTCTAATAAGAATATCTTTAGGTCTGTATAGCGCAAAACTATTACTCTGCTTTCTATTAATAACATCTTGTGCTGTTATATAAACCTTCTTTGTAAACTCTTTGTAATCAAGAGATTTAAGAGTATCTCTCTTATCTATTAAGTATTGAATAATCTGAGCATCAAAGTCAAGACCATTAAAACTAATGTGCCATTCATTGTTCTTAACTGTTTCTTCAAGAAATTCCATTAGTTCATTAAAGTTATTCTCTTTAAAAGAAACTTTATAGACTCTTACTTCATTAGTTTTGTAGTGCTCAAATACTACACAAAAGAAATCAGACATAGTTTCTATGTCCATTATCCAATTATTCTGCATATTTTTAGATAAAAAAGGGGGAGTCTCCTCCCCCATTTTACATATGTTGGTTTTTTTATCCTTTAAAGAGTTGCATCTAATATAGACAAATCAAACTTGTCACTATTAATACTAAACATATTAATAATGGATTTAATCTCATCTACAGTTGTGATGTAGTACTCCTGGTAAGAATCAACTAATCTTCTCTCTTCCTTGTATGTTTTCTCTGGGTTCTTTCTATTTTTAGCAGGAGTTACGTCACCATTTGCATCCAATACAGGTAGCATGTGATAAGCCTGTTTTCTTAATTTAGATATAATAACCATCATTTTTACTTCAGGGTCATATATCATTTCTACATAGGGGCAACTCTCGTTAATTGGAATAAGTCTGAAGCTATTTCTACCATTCCATACGGAGTTAATACATATCATAGATTTTTCTAATCTTTCACTCATTCTACAAATCAAATAATCAAATCTTTCATTTCCAAACTTTCTATTGGAATTTTTAATGTTTCTTTATCAATGTCCAAAGGTGCACATAACTCACCCACTTGTTTTAGCAAGTCTACTTCAACACCTAGCAATTCAGCATAGATATTAAAATAATCATCCGGGTACAAGTAACTCATTACATACTCATGAGTACTAGAACTTGTACCGTAATAACTTTTAATTTCTTTCTTTGTTGCATCACTAAGTTGTGAATATTTACCTGCTACAACTCTATCAAAATCTAGTGGCTTGTCATCAAATGTAAAGATATAAATACCTTTACTATCATCTGTTTGTCTGAAGTCACAGAACATTTTATTACCTAATAACTTTACACGTTCAAAGGTTTTAAATTGCTCTGAGTCATCCATGTTATAAACACAGATAAGCTTTCTATCTTTTGGAGTTACTATCTCTTCCCAAGCCACATATGTTTGCACAGGCTTAACAAGTGTACCCCTTCTTATGTCTAAGCTAGGATATAAGAATATCCTAGATTTCTGTATGTAATCCTTATGTAGTTTCTTCATAGAATCATGCGCTTTTTAACAAACTGATATGGTAAATCAAATTTTTTATTAGTGTAATACCATTCAAACTTTTCTAACTCTTCATTAACTTTTAATGCCCATGTTGCTAATGTTAGCGGTGATACAGGAAATACATACATCTGTTTATACTTATCTACCACTATAAACTCACAATCAAAACCATACTCATATCCAAAAGCCTGCCTAACTAATATACAATAGATAGCCATTTGGGCCCAATAGTTATAGTATTCTACAGTCTCTGGAAATTCTGTAATAGTTTTACCGGTGGTCTTAATATCACGTATGCAATACAACTTCTTATCATGATCAATAACAAGTCTATCTATAATACCTTTCAAACCAAACGGTGTTTCTTTTACATCAATCATTAATGGGTGCTCAGAAAAGATTTCTACATTATCAAACTCTGACTTATCCATAAATAAACTTTCAGCAATACTTGGATTCTTCTTCATTAACTCTACAGTTTTATTAGCAGAATCATACATAGATTGCTCTATTACAATTTTACCTTTTGCAGAGATTAACCCTTTAAGATATTCATTTGTATCATCAGTTATAATTTTCTCCAATCTTTGCTTATCTGTTTTAAGAGATTGGTGTAGGTTATATCTGATTAGTTTATTTAGAATATCATCCTGGTAGTTCTCTAATAAATCAATGTCTGGATACTCTCTAAACAATTCATCTATTATTCTTTTAGTGTTCTCAGATGGAAACTTTCCACTGCTAATACTAAACTTATTACTAAACTCAGTTGGTTCTAGTAGAAGGCAGTGAATAACACTACCCTCTACTAAATGACTGTCCAACCTATCTTCTTTTTGTCCAAGCACATAATAGTTATAATATGCCATAGGACTAAACATAGCTTTACTAAGTGCTGAGTAACTAAGATATAACTTATTACTATAATACTGATCTATTAATTCTTGTTCTGTCATACTAATTTTTCCTTAAAGTCATCTTTTAAACTAATAGATGTAATTGCAAACATATCATTTTCACCGTGATTTTTAATAAACTCTAAGATTTCATTTTTAAATAATCCTAAAATTTCTTTATTCATAGTTCCTCTGTTAAAACATGGTCTAATTACATGCATTATGTTATTACGATAAAAATAACTGATATCTATACTCCATTCTTTCTTACAATAGTTTCTTAGATTCTTATAACTAACGTGTTTACTAGCTGAGATATCATTAAAACTATGTTTAGATGCTAATAAAAGAATATAAAACATAGACTCTTCATAATTATAGTTACATAATAATTCCAAAGCTACTTCAGCATTCTGATAATTACTAAACATTTGGTTTAATCTTGTATAACCTTCATGATCAATAGTTTTATTACCATTACACTGTTCAATAAGAGTTTTTTCATCAATCAAATCAGTATTTGTATTTTTAATATTCTGTGTAAGATTATTATAAACATCACCTTTAAAAAATCTCATTTGTATAGAAACATCACTTACTTCTAAATCATCTTCAGGTATACTATACAAATCACAAAATTTTGCAATTAAGTTTCTTACTCTATAAGGAACTAAAACTTTATCATTATTAATTGATGCTATTTTACTTTTAACTTCAGTTATAAAAGTTTTTAGCTTAACTTCTTGTGAATAGTCAGGATCATTCTCTATTAAATCTAAAAGCTTAATAAATGTATCTACACGTATAGTTTCATAATAATAATTAATTTTCTCTGTTGTCTCATCTATGAATGCTTGTGTGTTAATTATAATTTTAGTAGCTTTATCTATATTTCTTACAATATCAAATCCCACATCTTTACCAAGTTCTCTAACTTTAAATCTTGGGATGGTAACACCGGGAAGGAAGTAGATTTTATCTCCCTTCCCTAGTTTATTGTTTGAAATATTTAGATTATCTAAATCTGAGTCTTCAAATATTATTTTTTCATAAATATTCATTTCTTCAGATAAAAATGCTACTGCTTCATTTTTATGATTTTTAAAATTATAAACACTAGTTAAATTATTTAATTGATAATGACTAGTGGTTAAGAGCTCTAAAATATTTTGCATAATTATTTTACTGTGTATTCTACAACTTTATCGTTTAACAATAGTTTCTGAAACTTTTGCTTGTTACCATTAATAAGATTTCTTACAATCATATATTTCAAGTCAACAGCAAATAGATCATCAACAATTAATTTTTCAATTCTTTTAATTTGTACATCTTTAACAGGATTGGTTTTGAAATAGTTAAGAGCATAGTTTACAATCCTAGTACTAAAGATACTAGCAATGTCTGCTCTATAATTTTCTCCTTTACCAATACTTGCATTTAACTGACCAATAACATATTGCTCACTGTCATTAAACAATACATCATGTGGTGAAATTAATTTATCAAGTTTGTTATTAATAAACATAGTAAATAATTGACTCATCTCTGGACCAACACTACCCTCACCAAGCATTTGAATCATAGCAAGGTTTTCTTCAAAGCTTTCAAAGCTTGAAATACTATTAAAGAAAGTAGTAATTGCACGCGGGTTAGTTTTCTCTGTTACAATCTCAGGATGCTTAATAATAAAATTAATACATCTGCCATCTATACCAGCTTCTTCTGCCCACTCAGCCCAGCAGTTTACATCAAATTTTAATTCACAAGATACAAATCTGGTTGTTTGTGCTGTATCCATAGATTGTACATTATACTCACCATTATCAGGATTAGTGGTAAGAATAATAGTCCAGTCTTTTGGTAACTGCCAAGAGATATACTTTTGAGTATTGATTAAATCCATGCATGCTTGTAACATTCTAGGGTCCGCCATTTTGTTATCCTATAGGCTCTTTATCCTATAGATCTATATATTACTATATAGTTCAGACTATATCATCAATCAAATTAGATCCCAAAAATTATCACTTATTATCTGACTAAATTCAGAATTAAGTGGTTTTTGATTATCTATAAATGATTGCAGGGCACTCGTGTCAACATTACTGTCCTCAGCATTACCTGTTAGGACTCGGTTGTTAGTCGTTGAACCTTCAAGAGTATTACTACTCAAGCTTGGCTGCTGATTGTCCTCATTTGTAGGAGTTTCCAGCAATTCACCCTGTTTTAAACGCGCATCGGACCAGATGCTTTCTTTATAAATTTTTCTTTCACCTTTTATTACCCTCATTATATATAAGGTTTTAAAACCTAAAACTTTAGAAATTTCAGATGTACTATTCCATAAAATTTTAGTACCATCTTTTTTTTCTTCTAGTACAGGAAAGTTTTTTGTTCCTGTATATATAATGTTGTTTTTTTCTTCATAACTGTAAATAAATTTATCTTTTACACTATAGTTTGTATTTTTTGCAGCACTTGATATAATAGCTGATAATGAATTGATATTATCACCATCTTCTAATATATATTTTGCAGCATCAACAATTGAATTAAAAGTCTTAATTTTTTTACCAAGTTTTGTATACATGGTAATTTTTTTAATTTTAGAAAATTTACTGTTATTATTATAACTAATATTTTCTTTTTTTATATAAGACCATTGAAATCCACCTGCTGATTTATAAAGTTTTCCTCTACAGCAAGCTGATATACTAGAACTTTCTAAATTATAGAATCTAGCAGCTTCACTTGCGGATGGAAAATACCCTATATAATCACCATTTAAACTATATTGATAAACTATTTTAGATTGTGTTTTAGAATTTGTTTGTGTTACAGGATCCATTTTAGAGTTAAGATCTGGTGATAAAGTATCAATCCAGTATTTTTCTCTATGTAATCTTATATCTTCAGAACATTCTTCTAATAAACAATAAGCACATTTGTTAATACTATACTTATTAAATCTATTTTGCATATATCTATTTTCATGCTTAGATTTTTTAAGTTTTAATATATGTGCTCTTAATCTTTGTTTTACATTTAAAGAACTACCTACATACATATGTTCATTTATTTTTATTAAATAAATTCCAGATGTATTTAAGCTTTTTGGAATAATAGACTTGAAAGAATTCATCCTACAAATATAGGATGTTTTATTTTAGAAAGCAATTATTTTTTTATTTTACGCGTATAATCATCCAGTAAAAGTATCCCAGACTCACCTTTATCAGCAATCCACTCTGGTGGGCAATATGTAGTCCTTCTTTTACCTGTAAGCTTAAAACCAGCTTTTACACCCAACTCAGCCTCTATCTCAGTAACCCATTTCTTTTGAGTGATAGCACCATTCTCTATCTTAGCCAATTCCAATTCTTTCATTGGAAAACCAATCAAGTCTGATAACTCTTCTATCATTGCAAGATTCAACTTTACAAAGTGCATACCTTCTTCTTTTGCAAGTTGTTCTACCATTGTGGTCTTACCAAGACCAGCATTACCCATAATATTTAAAGCAGTGGGAACTTTACCACCGTTCTGAATAAATCTATTGTTGTTAATGAAATGCTTAACAAAACCTTTTAACTCTTTTGTGTTTAATTTTACTTGTGCCATGTTTTTAATTTTTAATTTAGTTGGATTTGTGAACCGGGCAATTGTTGATTAGGTGTACCATTTGTGGAAATAACCCACAACATTTTGCCTCTTGGTGTAATACTAGTAGTACATTCACCGTCTGTTAAATAAACTAAGGATGTGTAGATGTGAGTATTACTATTATAATACTCTAGTATAGGGTCAAATTCTGTACCCCCTCTACCATAAATTGTTATATCCTTTCTAGGATTATATTTAGAGATGTCTCGGATTTCTGTATCACACTGTGCTACAGTTAATTCCGTTCCTGCTCTATGCAGGTGATATATTTCATTAAGAAATTCTTTAACTTCAGTATCACTAACTGAACCTGAAGTATCTATTGCAACCAAGATATGTTTCTTGGGTTTAAATTTCATTGCCGGAAAATCCGGAAATCTCTTGTTAAATTTCTTTCTAGATGTTCTTGTCTCTACCTGATAACTGTTACCTATAAAGTTCCTAATATATTTACGCCAATCAAACTTTGGAGGCTCCGGATTTGTAATCCTATGATATATATTAGAAATCTCTCCAGGTAAATACCCTCTTGCTTTAATCACTTCTTCTGCAGCTTCACGTATTTGATATTCTGCTTGTGCTGTCATTAATCTTTTTTCAGCTTCAGACATATTATCAAATTCTTTCCATGTTTCATGCATGTCTTCATCACCTAGTGCATCAAGTAAATCTTGTAAACCACCACCACAATTACCATTACGATTATTATTTTCTTGATCTTTAAGAAGTTCATTGTAATAATAATCAGTTCCGGCTTTAAGTTTTAAATTTAACTCAGGAAATGTACTAGGAAGAATTGCACCTTCTGGAAGTAAGTGCTGAGGAATATATTGATTTAACTCACAATCTGCAGCTATATTAAACAGTCTAAAGTCACCATAGCTATTTCTCAAATTAATATGATCAAAAACTATATGTAAAACTTCATGCCATAGTAAGCCTTTTCTGTGATCATTACTCAAACTATTCCAGAAATCAGGGTTAATTACAAGCTTGTAATTAATATTTTGTCTACTGACACCTGCTGTGGGTACAGCTTTACCAAATTCCTTATTCAAACCAATAAGGAACAGACCATAAAATGGTTGTTCTAGCATCAACTCTTTAGAGATGATTGCTAGCTCTTCATGTTTGTTCATAAAATTAAATTAGTTTATCTAGTTCTTCTAGATATTTGAATGCCTCTTCTTCTTCTGCATCTATAAATGCATCACCAACCTTTCTTTTAAAGGCGTGATCTATTGTTTTTATAAAGAAAGAATTTTTAGATTTGGCATCATTACATGCCTTTTTAAGATCATTGTTTAAGTACTCTCTAATAAAAGCATACTGAATATTGAGAGCTCTTGCTAAGATATATGCTTTTCTAACTTCTTTTAGCTTATCATTATCCATTAAGTCTAATAGCTATAGGATCTGCCCAACCATTTGAATCTTCTACACCTTTTACATAGGCATCTGCTTCAGCTTTAGTATCAAACTCAATAACACCATAGTCATAATCTTTTTCAAGCTCTGTATTGGTGTCAGAAAGCAAAGCGTCCCAGCCATTTATATCTACATAAACAGCAGCTTTTTGAGAGAATGCATAAGCAACTCTATACGTTTTCTTTTTTTCCATTACTTTAGGATTTTAATTTCTACTCTTGGGTTTTTATTATCATATTGGTAAATAGCAAATACCGGAATAAGTTCATCAGCGTTATCATCATCTATCCAATCATAGTTTACCATTGCATCTTGTACAGCTTGTGCTATGTTAATCAAGTCAAACTTATGTCTGCTCTTTCTATAGAACTTAAACTCTACATACAATGGCTTAGTAAGACCTTTAGATTCTTTTCTAAACTGTTTTGCTTGATCTTTAAATTCTTGCTCGGTAGCAGCTTTCCATTTTCTTGTAGCTGCACTTGCTATACTATATCTTCCGGTCCATACTCTACTATTCTTTGAACTAGGAGTGTTACCATGTATTGTATATATCATAAAAGATGATTTATTATATTTTGTATCTTCTTTGTACCATGTGCTTTAACAGCATCTGCTACATCTTTTTCCACTTGCAAATATAATGGTTTTAGATTTGGATACATATTACAATATTTCTCTGTTGAGATTCTACCTGCATCATCATTATCAAAAATTATATACATTTCTTTATGATTAAGCTGAGAAATAAATTCTTTCTTAATCATACTATTCTCTGAATCAGGAGCAATAAAATCAAAATCTGGAAACATAGTTCTTAAGCATAATCCATCTTTCATAGATGATGCAATAAACAACTTATCTTTATCCTGCAGTTGATCACTACCCTGTACATAATCTTTAATCTTTAAAAACTTTTTTCTTGAATTAGTGGGCTGATATATCTTGCAAAGCTCTTCTTCTTTATTGAAATAACCATAAAGAATACTAGAACTTACATTTATAGATTTATACAGACCATCCTCTTCTTTAAACATTACATACTCCTGTATTGGTTTTACATTATAGAAATCCAATAATTTACTACCAATATTATATTGACCCCAATATTTGGCATCATTTGTATTCCAATTACGGAGTGTGCAAGTATCTACTTTATATCTTGGTGATTGTTTAAATGTTTGTATAGTATAAGCATCACCGGGTTTGTAGAGAGCATAATCTTTAACTATTCTATCAATAGCTGAGAATCTATCAGGTAAACCAAATAACTGCTGTACTAAATCAACATGATCACCGCCCCTGTTAGTTGAGAAGTCTTTGTATTTATAAACTCCCTTCTCTTTATTTACATAAATAAACATACTTGGAGTTTTGTCATTGCTGTTAAACAAAGACTTCATTCTAACATCTTGGCCACTAAGCTTTTCTGTTAATTTACAATAATGTTCAAACACCCAGGTTATTGGAACACTTGTAATATCAAATAAACCTTTAGTGCTAATCATACATACAATAATAAGAAAGGGGGAATAAACTTCCCCCTTTTCTTAAATAAACTTTAAAAGTTAAAACTCAAACTCTGTAGATTGAGGTGCAGGTGTGCTATCCATAAAAGGATTAACATCATCATTATTACCACCAAACTGTGTTACAGTTTTAGCTTCAGTCTTTTTAATGTGTTCTGCAGGATTAAACTTCATTAACTTACTAGCTTCAATACTAGCATTCTCAATAGCATAACTATTCATAGAAGACTTAGGAAGGAATAAGTCATACTTAGTATAACCATCTTTCTCATATTCTTTACCAGCTGTGCATATTCTAATCTGTGTTTTACTATTAGTGATAGCTTTGTTAGCACCATTTACAAATTCTTCAATAGTTTCATATTTACCATCTGCTTCTTCAAACCATTTCATGTTATCTGTAGCAATACAGATTTGTTGAATAGCTCTAAGAATACTTATATCTCTGCTAATCTTTACACCTGTTTTAGTTACACCGTCAGAGAAAGGATAGTAACCAAATTTTACTCTACCGATCTGTCCTTTGTGTCTACCAAGTTCAGGTTTATCTTTATTTTTAAAGAAACCTTCAAACTCAGAACCCATGTCTGGGCCCTCTACATTAAGAACAAGATGATAAGCACCTTCTTTATAAGATACTTTCTCAAGTCCAAGATTGTAAATAGTTACTGTGTGTTCACCGGGGTTTAAGGTTTTAGCCGTGCTGCCACCTTTAGATTGAATGTCTTTTGTGCTAATCATAATTTTAATTTTCGTAGTTAATAATTGCTTGTTTTACTAAGTTTAAGTCATTAGCAATTTCAAATGACTCAAACATTCCTGCTGGAGATTTACATGTATTCTCACTATTATTCTGAGTCTCAAATACATATCTTATAATTCCATCTTTGTCTTTCTTTACTTTACCAAAAAGTACAATAGAGAATAAACCTTCAAGAGTTAAAGAGTTATCTACAAGTTTACCAATAGTTTTGGCTTTAAACTTTCTTCTACCTTCTAAATCTTGTGATTCTTCTGCATGAGTTAGAAAAAATATAGTAAGATCATCACGCATGTAAATAGGCATCCTTGCAATGTGGGCCATATTTTTACCAATGCTTGTGAATTTTTCATAACCTTTTTCATCAGCTCTATCAAAATATTCAAAAGCAAAAATGTATTGAAAATCATCTATAACAATGTTTTTAATTTCTGGACGTTTTTCATTAACATATTTAAGACAAGCTTCTATATCTTTTACAGATGGTCTAGTGTACATTCTACCTTCCTGGTTTTCTTTAGACCAAATAGGATACATCTTTTTCCATCCTTTAAAAGGAAGAGGTTTG
>Ga0315902_10002354_pt1 | contig 29533 bp, 26 predicted proteins | sample LakEriMetagenome_9_FD_203523 | JGI IMG/M metagenome (GOLD analysis project Ga0315902, IMG submission 203523) | Freshwater fungal communities from buoy surface, Lake Erie, Ohio, United States - Buoy 12 MA117 | ecosystem: Environmental > Aquatic > Freshwater > Lake > Lake biofilm | place: USA...
ACTGGCATCGGCGCGGCCGTGTCGATCGTTTTTCGCTGCCAGGGATTGGCGGCTGAGAAATCGGGATAGTCGTAGAGTTTCAACATGTGGCGATCCGTGGCACCATGGTACCCACGGCCGCAGGTACGGCCGCCCCCGCCCCGCCGCGGCCCCGATCATGGCAGTTTCATTTCGGCTCGACGTGATCGCACGGCCGCGGGAGGACCACCCGGCGGTGCCCGTGTTCGCGATCGTGCGCAACGAGCGGTATTTTCTCCCGCACTTTCTGGCCCACTACCGGGCGCTCGGCGTGCGGAACTTCTGGTTTCTCGACGACCATTCCACCGACGGCACGCGCGAGCTGCTTGCATCCCAGCCCGACTGCGGCGTGGTCGCGTCGGATCGGCGTTTCGGCGACAAGCTCGACGGCCTGCGGTTCAGCACCTGGGTGCGGCGGCTCGTGCCGGAGAAGCTGTTCCCCGGCCGCTGGGTGCTCGGCGTCGATTGCGACGAGTTTCTCGTGCTGCCGCCGTCGTTCGACTCCGTCGACGCGTTGGCGGCGGCCCTGGAGCGCCACGGTCTTGGGAGCGCCCGGGCCGTGATGATCGACTTTTTTCCGCGCTCGCTCGACGACCTGGCGGCAGCCGATGCCGCCGTCGCTCCGTTCGAGCTGTGCCCGTATTTCGACCCGCTGGTGTCTCTCGACTGGCGCGACCGCGAGCCCCGGCCGCGGGCGGTGCCGCTCGAAGGCGTGCGGCCCCGGATGCTCGGGGAGCTTTTGAAACGCGTGCCCACGCCACCGGCCTGGCTCGCGTCCTACAAGCACGCGCTCGTGCACAAATCGCCGCTCGTGCACTGGCAGCCGGGTGTGCGGATGCGCTGCCCGCACGAGGCGACGCTGCCGCCGAGCGACCGCGTGCAGCTCGTGCTCGCGCACTTCAAGTTCTATCCCGGCTACGACGAGCGGATCCGCGCGGCCGTCGCGTCGGGCAGCTATTTCGACGCCTCGATCGAATACCGCTTCCTGGCCGAGGCGTGCGCCGCGCTTGAAGCATGCGACCTCCGCGGGCCAGCGAGCCTGCGTTACGACGGGCCCGCATCGCTCGTCGCCAGCGGCATGCTCTTCTCCCGTCTGCCACCAGCGATCGGTAGACTCCCGCCCTCGGCTCAAGGAGACCATCCATGAAACTGGTGCGCTTCGGACCTCGAGGGCAGGAACGGCCGGGCATCGTCGTCGCGGACGGCGCGATCAAGGACTGCTCGGCGGTCGTGTCCGACTACGACCATGCGTTCTTTACGGCGGGCGGCCTCGACAGGCTGCGTGCGGTGGCCGATATCCGTGCGCTTCCCGATGCCCCGGCAGGCGTGCGGCTCGGGGCCCCTGTCGCACGTCCGCGCAACGTGTTCGCGATCGGGCTCAACTACGCCGATCATGCGCGGGAGACCGGCGCGGCGATTCCCGCCGAGCCGATCCTGTTCATGAAGGCGACGACCGCCGTCAGCGGCCCGCACGATCCGATTCGGATTCCGCGTGGCAGCACGAAGACAGACTGGGAGGTGGAGCTCGGCCTCGTGCTCGGCCGCGATGCGCATGCATTGGAATCGCCCGCCGAGGCCCGCGGCGTCGTGGCCGGGTTTGTGCTGGCCAACGACGTGTCGGAGCGGGCGTTTCAGCTCGAACGTGGGGGGCAGTGGAGCAAGGGCAAGTCGTGCCCCACGTTTCTCCCGCTCGGGCCGTGGCTCGTGACGCCCGACGAGATCGGCGACCCGCAGGCCCTCGGGCTCTGGCTCGACGTCAACGGCCGCCGCCGGCAGACGGGCTCCACGGCCACGATGATCTTCGACGTGTGGACGATCGTGCACTACGTGTCGCAGTTCATCCAGCTCGAGGCGGGCGACGTGATCATCACCGGCACGCCACCGGGCGTGGGCATGGCCCGCACGCCGCCGGAGTTCCTCCGACCGGGCGACATCGTCGAGCTCGGCATAGACGGCCTGGGCCGCCAACGCTCGGTGTGCGAGCAGGGCTGACACTGCGGCTATTCAGCGCGTCAGCCGACGTTCCAAACGGAGAGGGCGGGATTCGAACCCGCGGTCCAGCTTTTGACCGGACACGTCTTTAGCAAAGACGCGCATTCGACCACTCTGCCACCTCTCCAAACCCGCGAAAACTCCCGTGGACGAGGGGCGAGATCGCCGGTCTATTCTGGACCGCAAACTACGGTCCCGCAAGGAGGCGGCACATGACCCCGACGAATTTCGCCCTGCTGTTGCGGACGCTCATGGTTCTCGCCGTAGTCGTGACGGCGCTGCCGCTCTCGGCCGCCGAGCATATGGCTGCGGCCCACGCCTCCATCCAGGCCGCGGATGCCAGCCGCCATGTCCACGCACTGGCCGACGACGCCTTCGAAGGCCGCGAGGGGGGCAGCCGCGGCGGCCGGGCCGCCGGCACCTACATCGTGGCGGCGCTGGAGAAGCTCGGCCTCCAACCTGCCGGTGACAACGGCGGCTTCTACCAAAACTTCGGCGCCATGCGCAACATTCTCGCCCTCGTGCCCGGCAGCGATCCGGCGCTCGCGCACGAACTGGTCGTCGTGGGGGCCCACTACGATCACGTGGGCTACGGCACCGCGAGCAACAGCTACGGCCCCACCGGCTACATCCACAACGGCGCCGACGACAACGCCTCGGGCGTCGCGGGGCTGCTCGAGCTGGCCGAGGCGCTCGGCCACCTGCCCAGCCGGCCGCGGCGGCCGCTGCTCATCGCCTTCTGGGACGGCGAGGAAAAGGGCCTGCTCGGGTCGTATCACTTTCTGCGCGTCCGACCCGCGGCGCTCGCGCCATACACCCCCGTCTTCTCCGTGAATCTCGACATGATCGGCCGGCTCCGCGGCGAACGACTCGAGGTCTACGGCTCGCGCACGGCGGCCGGGCTGCGCATGGCCTGCCTCGAGGCGAATACCCGGGCGAACCTCGAACTCGTGTTCGACTGGGAGATCACCGACGACTCCGACCACTATCCCTTCATCGCCGCGAAGATCCCCACCGTGATGTTCCATACGGGGCTGCACGACCAATACCACCGCCCCAGTGATGACACGCACCTCGTCAACTTTTCCGGCATCGAGCCGGTGACGCGGCTCGTGCTCGACTTCGTGACCGCCATCGCCGACGACCCGCGGCCGCCGCGGCCGTTTCGCGGGCAGTGCCGCACGGAGTCGGCCGCTACGCGGCGCGGGCTGGAAATGCCAGCCGCCGAGACGGTCATGTCGGGCCCCCGGCCCCGCTGGGGCATCGGCACGCGGGGCGACGCATGTGAGCCGGAGGCTCCGATCGTCGTGCGTGTCACCACCGGCTCGCCGATGGCCAAAGGCGGCGTGATGCTCGGCGACCGGGTCGTGGCGATCGATGGCATGCCGCTCGCGGATCAGCCGGATATGCTCGCGAAACTTGCGGCGGCCGGAGACCACATCGAGATCGATGTCGATCGCAAGGGCCGCCGCCTGCGGCTTGCGGTCAGCGCCGGGGCGGCTGCTCAGGACATCAAGCCCTGAACCAAGCCCGAGCCAGGATCAGACGAAGACCGACTCAGTCGTCGTCTTCATCCTCGTCTTCGTCCTCGCTGTCCTCGTCCTCATCGTCGTCGTCTTCCCACTCCTCGTCGTCGTCTTCCCACTCCTCGTCGTCTTCCTCTTCATCCTCGTCGTCTTCGGCCTCGTCCTCTTCTTCATCTTCCTCTTCATCATCATCGTCTTCGACTTCTTCCCACTCTTCGTCTTCATCTTCGAGGTCGTCTTCGTCTTCGTCCTCATCGTCCTCATCGTCATCGTCTTCAAGCTCTTCTTCATCCTCGTCTTCGTCGCCGCGAGCGACCAGCGCGCGATCACAGGCTTCGGCACGCGCGGCACCGTCGAAGAGTTCCTCAGCAGCCATCAATTCGGGGAGTTCGTTCCAGGAGAAGACATCGGCAGCCATCACATCTTGATGTCCTCGCGGATTCGCAACGATCGTCACGGAAAAAGCTCCTCGGTGGGGACGGAATTTCGAACAGGCCTGAAAAGTGTGTCGCCCCGCTGCCAGAAGTGCAAGGGTCGCGCCGGCGTAAATTTTCAGGCCGGGGAATGGTCTTCCGCCGGCCCGCCAGCGTCGCCGGCGGGCGGGCTCGGCACTTCCAGCGGAGGGAGGTCCTCGATTCGGGCCAGTCCGAAGGCTTGCAAAAACCGATTTGTCGTCTGGTACACATGCGGCCGGCCCAGATCCTCGGTGCGACCGCCGCTGGCGACAAAATCCCGCTCCAACAACTGCCGCAGCATTTCCTCGCAGCCGACGCCGCGGATCGCCTCGATTTCCGCGCGGGTCACGGGCTGCCGGTAGGCGACGATTGCCAGGGTCTCCAGCGCTGCGGCCGAGAGCCGGTTTTCCGGTGGTTTGGCCAGCAGCCGGCGAACCCATGGACCGAGCGCCGGGCGGGTGAGCAGTTGGAAGCCGCCGGCAATCTGTTCGATCCGAAACGCCGCTCCGGCCCCGTCTTGCAGCCGGCGCAGTTCCCGCATCAGGGCACGGGCCTTCGTGCCATCCGGAAGCCTGGCCAGCTTGGCGAGGCGACGAGGCGAGAGTGGCTGCCGCGCGATGAAGAGCGCGGCCTCCAAGCGTGCCAGGTCGTCCGACCGCGGGTGGAGGCCCGGGGCGAACTGGTCGGGCGCTGGCTTCGCCCGACGGCGTGGCGACGGTGGGCGACGAGTGCGACGGGGGGGCGACGCCAGCGGCGGAGTCCAGATGCGGAGCTGAGGCCGCCCCCCGAGGCTTCCGGCCAGTCCGCGCGAGGTCTTCGGCTTTTTGCGCATGGGCGGCTCTCGCGTGGCTGGTCAGCGCAGGCCAGTCTGTCCGCCGTCACCGGATGTTCGCAAAGGATTCGCGACATCCGGCCGCATGGCGAGCCGGTGCTTCCAGAACTGCACTTGGCCATGCAGATTCTTCAGGGCCACGATGGGGTCGGGATTCGATGATTGAAAGACACGCTGAAGCTGCCCCGAGGGATCGGCCGGCACGCGGCACGAACAGCGATGCGACGTGCCCTGCATCATCGGCACACACTCGATCGACACTGCCCCCAGCGCCCGCAATTGGTCCTCGATCGCGAGGCGATCGCGAGCGGTGTCGGCGGGACCGGGCGCCGCGGCGGGCGACGTCGGAACGGGCGACGTCGGAACGGGCGACGTCGGAACGGGCGACGTCGGAACGGGCGACGTCGGAACGGGCGACATCGGCTTCGCCACGTCGACGAGTGGCAACGCAGGCTCGGCGGGTGGCACTGCCGGCTCGGCGGGTGGCAACGCCGGCACGGGAGGCGGCACTGCAGGCGCGGCAGAGCGCTGCGGCGGCGTGGCTGCCACCGGCACCGCGGCGGTTGCCACAGGCTTGGGCGGCACGGGCGCGGGCGACTGAAGGGTGGGGGGAACGGGTGCTTCGCCGCGTGCCAGGCGCTGTGCCGCCAGCCGCCAGTCGCGGGGAATTTTGTGCGAGAACATTGCCACGAGCGGGACGATCGCCATGCAGGCGAACAGCAGGCAGGATCGCAGTTTCATGACGCAGGTCCCGGCCACGGACGGCACTCCGAGCAATGGAAAACAGGGGCAAGGAAGGTAGCTGCGCCCAGTCCGCGTCACAATCCTGAATCCGCCCCCTTCGGCCGCCGCAGGACCGCGGTTTACGGGCCGGGCTCGATGACGATGCGGCGGCGTTCGGCCGGGCCGCCCTGAGGACCGCCCTGATCGGCTGCGGCGAAGTGCGGAATGCCCGGGGCGTACGTGATCGGTGTGGCCTGGCGCCCCCGGGCCACGATCTCACGGATCGCCTCTTGAACGACGAGCTTCTCCAGTTGCGGACGGAGCGTGTCTGGACGCACGTCGCCAGGCTTCAGGTCGGTGACCCGCACGAGGTGCACACCGAAGGCGGTGGCGAACGGCTTCGAGATCTCTCCCTTCGCCAGCGCGAACGACTGGCGGGCGAACTCCTCGTCCATCACGCCGTGCCGGGGAAAAAATCCCACGTCGCCGCCCTGCCGCCGGCTCGGGCCCGCCGAATGCTTGAGGGCGGCGTCGGCGAAGCTGATCGTGCCCTGCAGGATGTCTGTGCGCAGGCGTGCGGCCCGCCGCTCGAGGTCGGCGAGCGCTTCGGCCCCGCGGCCAGGATCGGGCCGGAGCACGATGTGACTGGCCCGCACGAGCGTGCCATCGAGATCGCGTCGATGCTTCGCAAACGCCGCCTCGAGCGCCGCACTCGTGAGCTGCGGCAGCAGGAGCTTGTTGAGGGCGATCTCGAGTCGGATCTGGTTGCGCAGCGACGTTTCGTCACGGCCGGACTGCGCGAGGAACGTCTCCATGGGAATTTTCCGGTCGGCGAGCTGGCCCCGCATGCGGGTGATGATCTCCGTCACCTCGTCTTCGTCGACCGTGATCTGCCGGGCTTCGACCTCGCGCCGCAAGAGTCGCTCGTCGACGAGCTGGTCCACCGTCTCGGCCGTCAGGCGGGCCTGACGCTCGGGGTCGAGCACCCGCCCCTGGGCCACCCGCCGTACGGCAGCCTCGACTTCAGACTGAAAAATCGGCGTGTCGCCCACCTGAACGGCGACGCTTGATCCCACCGCCGACGTCGCGGCTGTCTGGTCGCCATCGGCCGCCAGCGATGGGGCCGTCGGCCCGGCCGCAAGGGCGGACAGGAGAACGACGATGCGCGATGACGGAGGGAAACGTGCCACGGAACGAACGACGGCGTGAGGGACAACGACTCGAAGTATCGTAGGGTATGCCGGCCTCGCCCGACACCCAGACTGGCCCGGGCGTGTTCCTGGTGGGCGGCCGAGGTTCGCGGCACAATACGGGCCCCGCGAACGCATCCTTTCGACCCTCCGTCTGCCGAGCATGGCCCACATCGCAATCAGTCTGTGCGGAGAGGGGCGTGGCCACGCCACCCGGATCGCCACGCTCGCGGAGCGGCTGCGCGAGCGGCACGAACTGCTCGTCTTCACGTCGGCCGACGCCCTGGAGTTCCTGTCACGGCGCTTCGCCGGCGACGCACGGATTCGAGTGGTCGGCATCCCGGGCATCGTGTTTCAGTACAGCGGTGGCCGGCTCGACGTCACCCGCTCGATCGCCACCGGCCTCGACTATCAGGCCCGGCACCTCGGCCCGCTCGTCGATCTGCTGCTCGGCGAGCTCGACGCATTCGGCGCCGACCTGGCAGTGACCGACTTCGAGCCGGCCCTGCCGCGGGCCGCCGCTCGCCAGGGCATTCCACTCGTGAGCGTCGACCATCAGCACTTTCTGCTCGCCTACGATCTGTCGTCGCTGCCGTGGTGGCTGCAGTGGCAGGCGTGGCTCATGAGCCATGCGGTGTGGATGTATGTGACCGAGGCGACCGACACGGTCGTCTCGGCGTTTTTTCGCCCACCGCTCAAGCGTGGCTGGGAGCATGCCGTGCAGGTGGGGCCACTGTTGCGTGCCGAGGTGGCCCGGGCGGTTCCACGGAACGAGGGCTTCGTGCTCAGCTACCTTCGCAGGCACACGCCGTTTGCGGCGCTGGCCACGCTCGCCGACTGCGGCCTGCCGGTGAAGGTGTACGGCCTCGGCGAGCGGGATGCGTTGGGGTCGGTCTCGTTCCATGCCATCGACGACCGCCGGTTCGTGGACGACCTCGCGGCCTGCCGCTGTCTCGTCTCCGCCGCCGGCAATCAACTGATCGGCGAGGCGCTCCACCTCGGCAAGCCGATGCTGCTCCTGCCGGAGCGGGCGCACGCCGAGCAGCTCATGAACAGCCACTTTCTGGCCGGGATGGGCTGTGGTGACTTCACGCTTTTGGAGCAGGTGACGACGGCCCACGTTCGCTCGTTCATCGACCGTCTCGACGACTTTCGGCCCAGCCTCGACGCGCTGGCCGGTCGGATCGACGGCACCGACGACGTCGTCGGTGTCATCGAGCGTCGGCTTGCGGCGCCGCAGAGCCTGCCCGCACCAGATGCCGCACGAGCGCCGGAACCAACGCCCGCAGGGCCTTCACGGCCGGCGGCAACTCGCCGAACGTGCGTTGATACTCGGGCACGATGAACAGGGGATCGTAGCCGAAGCCACCCGCGCCGCTGGCGGCCTCGGCGATGATGCCGCCGCAGGTGCCCGACGACGTGGCCACGATCGCGCCGCCTGGGTCGGCGAGCGCCGCGTGGCAGGCGTAGTGGGCCGAGCGGTCGGCACCCCGGTGGCGTGCGAGCCGCTCCAGCAGCAGGGCGTTGTTCGTCGCGTCGGTCGCCTCCGGACCGGAGAACCGGGCTGAGTAGACGCCCGGCGCGCCGCCGAGGGCGTCGACCACGAGGCCGCTGTCTTCTGCGAGCACCCAGCCGCCGATGGCTCGCGCCTGGGTAGAAGCCTTGAGGGCGGCGTTCTCAGCGAACGAGCTGCCCGTCTCTTCGACCTCGACGGCCCGCGGTTCGTCGGAGAGCGATCGGCAGCGGATGCCCACGGGTGCGAGCAGTTCGACGAGTTCGCGGAGCTTGCCCGCATTCGTCGTGCCGAGCACCACGGTCGCCGGAGCCGAGTCCATCACCGCCAGCCGCCCGGGGCCCGGGGCACGTCGATGGGCTTCGGCTTGACGTCGAGGAGGATCCCTTCGATCGAGCGGGGCATGAGGGTGCCGGCTGCGAGTTTCGTGGGATCGGGGCCGAGTTCACCGATGATGCGCGCGATTTCCGGATGCACCGTGGCGGCGCCGTTGGCCTGCGGAACGGCGAGTTGGTCGATGCTGCCCACGCACACGACGCTCGACTCGCGATCGTGAAATTCCCACGCCTGCCAGCCGGAGCGACGCAGGGCCGTGGTCAGCCGGTGGGCCTTGTCGGCCGCCTCGGCGAGCCGGCTCTCGAGTTTCACGTCTTCGTCGCCGGACGCGATCGCCTTCTGGTCGAACGTCCCCGCGCCGGTGAACGTGGCCACGCGGACGGTGTAGCGGCCCGGGCAGTCGAGCAGGCTGTGCGTGACGTCGGCGTTCATCTCCACGACAAACGCATCGATCTCCTGCCGCGAGAAGTAGTCCTCGGGCAAGAGCGGATTCGGGATCACGAAGGCCAGGTGCATCGGGCCCTTCGCCGCCTTGTCGAGCCCGATCATCTTGCGGAAGTCGCCAAACGAACGGCTCTTGCCCGCCTCGCCGCTGAGCGCCTTGGGCTGGAGCCCCTTGATCGTGGCCAGAAGCTTCTGCCCGCGTGGATCGTCGAACGACGCGAAGTCTCCCACGAGCACTGCCACCTCGATCACCTGTTCGGAATTGGCGTAGCGCATCTTCTTCGGTGAGCCGTCGGGGTTGAGGCCGAGGCCCTGCTGCTTGCCCGTGTAGTCGAACGACTTTTCGTGCGTGTAGGCCTTGAGCTTGTGATCGCGACGCAGTTCCTGCGCCAGCCGGCGGGCGTCGTCGCGGGCGCCTTCGCCGCGAAACGTGGTCGCCAGCACGAGCCACGGGCCGTCACGTTCGGCGAGGGGAAACATCGCGTCGGCGGGCATCTCCGCCGGTGAAAACCAGGCCGTCGGCAGCCAGCCGCTCTGCGCCTCGGCCTCTGTCTGGCAGCCGAGCAGGGCAAGGGCGAGGGCGAACAGCGGAGCCACGAAGGGTGGCAGGCGATCGGTGGGCAGGCTCTGGTGGTGCATGAGCAGGATCGGAGGGGAGGGGCCGCGCCGGCGAGTGATTCCTTCGCACCGTAGCAAGGGCGACGGTCCCGGCACCAGACCGATTGTCCCCGTGGGAAAGGCGTGGAGAATGGGGGGCATGGAGCATGTTCACCACCGCCGCGTGTCCGCCGGGACGCTCGCCGCACTCATCGCCGTGTGGGGCCTGATCCTGGCGGTGCCGCCGGTGGTCCTGCTCAGCCAGCGAGACGCCTGGCTTGCCGCCCTGGAGCGGCCCGAGGCTCAGGCCGATTGGGACGACTTTCGGAATGCGATGCGCGAGCAGACCGGCCGGGATGGGCCGGTGCAGCGCAAGGTTCCCAAGAGCCCCGAGCCGCCACTTCGCGTGTGGCTGCGGGACTACGTCGGGCTGGCGATCGCAGCCTGGCTCGTGCTGGGCGGCACGCTCGGGCTGTGCACCGCCGCGCTCGTCGTCGGAGCCGCCACGGGCCGGGCCGGCCCGCAGTCAGCGGCCGAGAATCGCCCGGGCAGTGGCCGCGACGACGAAAAACAAAATGACCGTGATGCCGAGAACGCCGAGCAGCGAAGACACGGAAGTTGACCCTTTGCCTTTGTCTGGTGCGCGGGCACCGCATGCCCGTGCCGCGATCGTACGCACCGCCGGCAGTCGGTCAACCTCCTGCCGAATTGCGGAAGATGTCTTCGGGCAACGCACACAGCGCGGTGCGGCCGACGTCGTCGAGCGTCCGCCGCTGCCCAACCGTGTTCCAGGGTGTGACGTCGGCGAGCTCGGGCATGATTTCGAGGATTTGATCGACCAGCATGTCGACGATGCGTCCGGTGGGCGTGCCACGGGTTCCCTCGCGGAGGGCAGCCGCCGTCTTCATCAGTTTCACCATTCGTGACCGCTCGAGCACCGGGCCCGAGAGCTGGCCGTCGCCCTCCACGAGGAGTTCGGCGATCGGCACCTCCAGCACCTCCTGCCAGCGCATCACTTCCGAGATCCGCAGATCGCATTCGGGCTGCTCCTGCCGCCGGACGACGGCCATCTCGATCCCGAGCCTGCGGGCGACGTTTCGCAGGGTCACGCCCTGGCGATTTCGCACGTCGGCGATCCGGTGCATACGCCTCTGGCGTCGCAGCGGCTCACGCTGCCGCTGCTGTGCCGAGGGCGTCGAGTCGGCTTCACCAGCGGCGCGGGCCACGTCGGAGTGGCCGCTGTCGGCGACGGCGAACGGATCGTGGTCGTCGAAGTCGTCGTCGCATTCGGTGGCATAGTCGACAGTGGCCATCGAAACCTTCCTTCGTGATCAGGGCGTGCCGGACAGGCATTTCCGCGTCGGGCACCGGGCAGCCCGTCGCGGCCGCGATCGTCGCGGTGACAGATGTACGCAGGGGGGCGGGACGGCGTTCGCGCGAGACGAAAAAATTTTCGGCCCGGCCGGGAATTCCCGCTGGCAAATCCGCCTGGCAGCCACGCTTTGGTAGCCTGGGGCCCGTCACCCGTTTCGACGCAAGGTGCCCCGCATGAACACTGCGCCCGCCGCTTCCGCCGCCCGCTGGCTCGACGCCGGTCCCAGGCCGACCGTGCTCGTGCGCGGCCCCGACGCCCAGCGGTTTATCGATGGCTTCACGACGGCGGCGATCGGCCCGCTCGAGCCCGGTTCGGGCACGGAGGGATTCTTCGCCGACGCCAAGGGGCAGGTGCTCGCGCTGGCGGCGGTCCTGCGCACCGACGACGGCGTCTGGATCGATGCGTTTCCCGGCGGCTCCGCATCGTTGGCCGAGCACCTCGAGCGCTACCATATTCGTGAACGGCTCGAGATCGTCGATGCGACCGCGGGTCGCGCGAATATCGTCGTGGTTGGCCCGGCAGCCGCCGGCATGATCGGGGCACTCATCGGCATGCCAGTGCCGACGCGGCCGTGGGGCCACGTGCAGAGCGCGATCGGCGGCGTTCCCGTGGCCGTCGTCACCGTGCCCTGGGCCGGGCCGGGAGGCGTGCTCGTGCAGGCGGCGGACACTGATCGACTGCGACTCGTGATGGCGCTCGAGGCGGCGGGCTGCGCGGCGACCCACCCGGCGACCCTCGAGCAGCTGCGCATCGCCGCAGGCTGGCCGGCGCCGTGTGACATTCCGGCCAAGACGCTGCCCCAGGAGCTTGGCCGCGGTGCCGCGGCGATTTCGTTCACGAAAGGCTGCTACCTCGGGCAGGAGACGGTGGCGCGGCTCGACGCCCTCGGGCATGTGAATCGCCGGCTCGTCGGCCTCGCCGCCGGGCAGCCGCTCGCTGCGGGCCAGGCTGTCCGTGCCGCTGGGGTCGAGTGCGGGGTGATCACGTCGGCTGGGCCGACGGGCCGCGCCGGTGCCTGGCTCGGGCTGGCCATGCTCCCCGTCAAGGCGTGCACGGACGCCGCCGCGGTCGATGTCGGGGGCGTTGCCGTGCGCGTCGTCGAACTGCCGCTGAGTGAGACTGAGCCACCTCCGCCATCCGCCCGCGGTGGCGAGGTCGTGTTCACGGCGCGCCGCTTTCGGGTGGTGCGGATCGCCGAGCCGGGCGGCGGGCGGGATCGCGACGTCGTGGAGCACCCCGGCAGCGTCGTGGTGATCCCGCTCGTGGATCCCGATCACATCTGTCTCGTGGAGGTGGTGCGCGTGGCGGTGGGAAAGACGTTGGTGGAGTTGCCCGCCGGCACGCTCGATCGCGTCGAAACACTCGCGGAAGCGGCCGCCCGTGAGCTCGCCGAGGAGACCGGCTATCGGGCGGGACGTCTGTCGGGCCTCGGTGAATTCTGGATGTCACCCGGCATTCTTCATGAGCGCATGCACCTGTTCGTGGCCGAGGAGCTCGTGCCGGGGCCGCAGGCGCTCGAGCCCGGCGAGCACATTCGCACCCGGGTGGTGCCGGTGGCGGAGGCCGTGGCCATGTGTCTCGATGGGCGGATCGAAGACGCCAAGACCGTCGCGGGCCTCTTGCTGTGGGCGGCCCGGGCCCGCGCACAGGCCTGACGTCAGCCCTGGAGGCTGGCGGCCGGCGTCTGGGCTGGTGTCTGGGCCGGCGTCTGGTGGCTCGGCGTGCGATCGAGCAGGAACAGGAGTCCGCCGACCAGTCCGTTGGCGATCGTAGTCAGAAACCAAAGCAGCCCGATGGCCACGGCCTGCTCCGCGGGCACGCCGGATGGGGCGAGCAGGAAGGCGAGGCCCCCCTCGCGCACGCCGACGCCGCCGATGCTGATCGGCAGCACCATCGCCAGTGCCACCAGCGGCACCACGGCGAACCACACGGACAGCGGCAGTGTCACGCCGAGGCCTCGCGCCACGAATGCCACCGCGATCGAACCGCCCATCTGCACGAGGAGGCTCCAGGCGACGGCCCGGGTCATGAGGCTGGGCCGGATCTGGTAGGGCAGGAGCCGTGAGATGAACTGCCGTGCGGCGTGGGGTTCGGGAAACAGCGTGAGCAGCCGATCGAGCGACCCGACTGCGAGCCAGATCACGGCGAGCACTGCGCCGAGCAATGCGGCTCCGACGCCGATCGTCGACCCGACCCCGAGCGACCACTCCTTGCCGATGACGGCGGCCCCGGCGAGCACCCCGAGCGCGGCGAGCCCGGCGAGCCTGTCGGCGAGCACCGTACACCCGGCCAGGAGCCGGCCGGGCGTCGAGTCGGCGAGACGGTAGGCCTTCACCACGTCACCGCCGATCGACGTCGGCAGGCACAGGCTGAAGAACGCCCCCTCGAAAAATCGCCACACGAAGAGCCCGATCGAATACGCAAATCCGATCGGGCGGGCGAGCAGCGCCCAGCGCACCGCAGCGATCACCTGCACGACCATGCCCGTGGCGAAACCCGCGGCCCACCACCGCCAGTCGATCGTACCGAAGAGACCGATCAGCTTGGGCCACTCCACACCGCGCAGGGCGAGCGCCATGAGCACGGCCGTGGCGCAGACACGCAGCCCGACACTGGCCCAGGCCGGCAGCCGCGACCGTGCGCCACCCGCGCTGGAGTCCATCGGATCATCATCTGCCGACGCCATACCGCTGCCTCTGCCCTGGTTGGAATCCCCTGGTTACCCTACACGATCCTGCACCCCGAGTCCCAGAGTGATCTTCGAGGCCTCTCGCACATGGCGGCGTTGATCGCATGGCCCGCGGCCTGGTTCGCCGACGCGACGATCGCGGCGTTTCTTTGCATCCTGGGTGGCAACGTGGCGAGTTTCTTGAACGTGGTCGCGCATCGCGCTCCACGCGGAGAGTCGGTGGTGCGGGGAGGATCGCGCTGTCCGGCATGCGGCAGTCCGGTGCGCTGGCATGACAACGTGCCGGTGCTCGGCTGGCTCGTGCTCGGTGGGCGGTGCCGCGACTGCGGCAGCCCGATCGACTGGCGCTATCCACTCGTGGAGGCCGCCGGCATGCTCATCGGTGCGATCACGGCGGTCGAACTGCTCTCCGGCGGCCGCACGTGGCCACCGGGGCGGTTCGGCACCGGCCGCATCGGCGCCGACGTGCTGCTCATGCAGCCCGACTGGCCGCTCGCGCTCGTGTGCCTCGCGCATGCAGCGCTGCTCTGCGTCGTGCTCGCGTGGACGCTCTTCGAGGCCGATGGTGTGGATGTGCCCTGGAGTTGGTGGTGCGGCACCTGCCTCGGGCTCTGTGCGCTGGCTGTGGCCGCCGGTGGCCCGCTGACGGAGCCCGGCTGGCCCGCCGCGACGCAGGCGGTGCTCGGCGGAGGCGTGGCCGGCGTGGTCGGGGCCGCGGTGGGAAACCGTGTGCTGGGGCAGGCACTCGTATGCGCCGGGTGCGTGCTCGGATGGCAGGGGTTCGTGACCGCGGTGGCGGTGATGCCGCTCGCAGCCGCGGTGCGGATCGGGCTCGGTGCGGTGGCGGGGCGGCGGCATGCCGAGCCGGGGCCGCGATGTGTCGATCTGCTTGTGGCGATCGCCGTGCAGGCCGTGGCCTGGTGGTGGCTGGCCGCCGTCTGGCAGCCTTGCGGCTGACCGCGGCCAGGTTTTTCAGGACGGGGCCCGGGCGCCGATCCCCCGAAGCGGCTTGTCTGGTGATGTATGCTTGAATCGTCCCGAGGGAGGCAGAGCAACACCGATGGCCATCACTCCGATCGTTTCCGGCGGCACTCCGCAGCCCGCGGCCGCGCGGCCGACGCAGCCCCTCGTTGACGAGGGGCTGATCGAAGGCACGAAGCGGCGGCTCGGTGAGTGCGCGGCTGAATTCGCCCGGCCGGAGGGCCGCAGTGCCTGGATGGCGATCCTGCTGCTCACGGGCCTGTTGATCTACAGCTATTGGCCGGGGCTCCTCAACGCCCAGTCGAGCTGGAGCAATCCCCAGTATTCGCACGGCTGGATCGTGCCGCTCTTTGCCGTGGCGCTGCTGTTTTGGTGGCGGAAGCCGGTCGAGCCGGTGGCGCTGTCGGCGCGGATCGCCGGCATGCTCTTGCTGCTCGCGAGCTTCGGGCTGCGGCTCGCGGTGGCCCGCTACCGAATCGTGACCATCGACATGTACACGTTCGTGCCGGCCCTGGCCGGGGTGTTTCTCCTCGTCGGTGGGTGGAGCATGTTCCGCTGGGCGTGGGCGCCGATCGCGTTTCTGATCTTCATGTATCCCCTGCCCGACGAGGCCACGCGGTACCTGCTCGGGCCGCTCCAGACGCTTGCCACGATCGTGAGCACCTACGCCCTCCAGACCCTGGGCCTCGACGCATTTCGCGAAGGCAATCAGATCGTCGTGGGTGAGATGCACCTCGGCGTCGTCGACGCCTGTAGCGGTCTGCGGATGCTCACGATCTTCGTGGCGCTGTCGGTGGCGCTGGTGTTGCTCGGAGACCGGGCGTGGTGGGAAAACCTCGTGATTTTGGCGAGTGCCATTCCGATCGCACTGATCGTGAACTCGATCCGTATCACTGTCACCGGTCTCCTCTACCAGGTGGCCAATTCGGAGCTCGCCGAAATGGTGTTTCACGACCTCGCAGGCTGGGTGATGATGCCGATGGCCCTGGGGATGCTGTTCATGCTCCAGCAGATTCTGGCGATGTTGTTCGTGACGGAAGACTCGACGGTGGCAGTACTTGCGCCTCGTCGGCAGGTGGCGGAACCGGCGCCGGCCGCGGTGGTGCGACCGCGCCAGGCGGCACCATCGGCGATAATCCGGCCCGCCGCTGGGGTTCCGCCGGCAAAGCGTGCGGATTGACCGGAAAATATGGGGTACAGTGGAAGTGGAGGCGATAGTCCCCACCTGGTGGCTGCATGAGCGAGACAACGACGGCAACGGATGCTGCAATGGGATCTGCCACGGCCGGGCCGTCGGCCGGCGGGCTCGTGGTCCGTGATTCCGGGCTTGCGCCTGCGCCGCACTTTTCGCCCCCGGCGTATCCGGGCGACGATCCGCTCGCGGGCGGTGTCGACTACCGCCGCGTCTGGCACGCCTTCCGGCGCCGCTGGTTGCCGGCCGTGTCGCTCGGCGTGCTGCTGGCGACGGCGGCCGCGATCTCGACCTGGATTTTCCTGCCGCGTGGCTACGAGGCCGTGGCGTGGCTGCGGGTGCGTGACAAGGGCGGCATGCTCGGGGGTGGCGGCCGCGACAATTCGGAGTACGAGGCCTACCGCAAGACGCAGGTCGCGCTGATCAAGTCGCCCTTCGTGATGACGTCGGCGCTGCGGCGGACCGGGATCGCCGATCTGGAGCTGATTCAGGAGCAGGATGAGGACCCCGTCGGCTGGCTGACGCGGTCGATCCAGGTGACCGCGCCGATGGAGTCGGAAGTCGTGCAGGTGCGCCTGCGTGGCAAAAATGCCGCTGACGTGGCCAAGATCGTCAACGCCGTCACCAGCAGCTACCTCGAAGACATCGTCAACAAGGAGCGGTCGGAGGGCCTCGGGCGGCGCGACGCGCTCGAGAAGAAATACAAGGAAAATGTGGCCGACATGCGGCAGCAACGCGAGACCTTCAACTCGCTCGCCCGCACCCTCGGCACCGGCAACGGCGCCGAGGTGATCACGCAGCGTGCACTCCTGCTCGATCACCTGGGCACGCTTCGTGCGCAGCTGTCGCAGACGCAGCGGGATCTCACGGCGATCGATGCGGAGCTCGCGATCATCGCGGCGAAGACGCGGGGCGACATCGCCGAGCAAGACGCTCTGCCTGACGAAATGGTCGATGCGGCGCTCGTGCGCGACCCGCAACTGCTCGAACTCGACGGGAAGCTCGCCTCGCTCGACGAAGCGATCCTCTTTCAGGAGCAGCGGAGTGCCCGCGGAGCCAACGAGCCGGCAGTGAAGCGGCTGCGGGCGCAGCGCGAACAGATCGTGCAACGCATGGTGCAGCGGCGGGAGGAGTTGCGTCCGCAGATCGTGGCCCAGATGGCCCTCGAGACGGCCGGCCGCCGCTCGGGGCAGCCGCTCGAAAGCCCGATCGTGCTCAAGATGCGGCGGGAAATGCTCGCTCAGACCGTGGCGGAGACGTCGAAGGAGTTCGACAAGGTGGCCAAGGAGGTCACGGAGCTCGGCAAGGCGAATGCCGACCTCGAGCACCGCCGCAGCGAGATCGAGCAACTGCAGAAAGTCAACGATCAGATCGGCATCCAGCTGGAGACGACGTCGCTCGACCTGTCGATGCCCAGCCGGGTGACGCTGATCGAGGAGGCCAGCGTGCCCGAGGGCGACGACCGCCTCTTCCGCATCATGCTCACGTCGCTCGCCGGCGGCGCCGGGCTCGTGCTGGGGGGCGGGTTCATCGTACTGCTCGATTATCTGCGCGACCGGCTCAGCTCTCCCGACGAGGTGCCCCAGCGGCTTGGCGTGCGGGTGCTCGGCACGTTGCCGCGGGTGCGACGGTCGCGCCGGCGCGGCGACGACGGGCTGATGGCCGAGAGCGTCGACAGCATCCGCACGTTGATCGCGCAGTCGGGCCGTGAAGCGCCGCGGGTGATCCTCGTGACGAGCGCCGTGGAGCACGAAGGCAAGACGACGTTCGCGGCCCAGTTGGCGGCGAGCCTCGCCCGCTCGGACAAGCGCACGCTCCTGCTCGACGGCGATCTGCGGCATCCCAACGTGCACCTGGCGCTCGACCTCGAGGTGGGCCGCGGCCTGGCCGAATTGCTGCGCGGCGAACTGACCGCCGACGAGGCCGTGCAGCCGACGAGCATCGACGGGCTCTTCGCCGTGACGGGCGGAGTCTGCGACTACGCGGCCGTGACGGCTCTGTCGCGGCCCGAGTTGGCACGATTGATCCGGCAGTATCGCGATTCGTTCGATCATGTGGTGATCGATGCCGGGCCGGTGCTGGCGTTTGCCGACGCCTTGTTGCTCGGCCAGCAGAGCGACGTTGCGATCGTCGCATCGATGCGGGATACGAGCCGCATCCCTCTGATCAATGCGACGATCGATCGTCTCCGGTCGGTCGGCGTGCGTGTGCTGGGGTTGGTCGTGAACGGCTATGCCGATTCCCGGCCGCAGCGACTCTACGAATCGCCGCTACCGCGGTAGCGTGGCTCGGAATCCGGGCAGGGGTGGTGCCATGAAGATGTCGTCGGTTTCCGGCCTCGTGCCGGTGGTGCTGGCTGCCGGACTCGTGGTGGGCGTCACGCTCGTGCAGGGCATGTTCACCGACCGCTGGAGTGGCCGCAACGTGAAGGCCGATCTCCAGGCGGCCGCCGAGCGGCTGGAGGCCCGGTTTCCCAGCCGGTTTGGCAGCTGGGAATACGTGCAGGAACTGGCGAGCGATCCCAAGCAGCTCGAACGGGCCGGGGCCGTCGGGCACATCTCGAAACTGTTCGCGAATCGAGAGACGGGGGCGAAGGTGTCGGCCTTCATCGTCTGCGCGACGCCGCACGATGCCTCCGGCCACACCCCCGATCGCTGCTATCCAGGTGCCGGGTTCGAGATCGCCGAAGCCGAGCACCGGCAGAGCATCCCCCTCGACGATGGCCGGAAGGCCGAGACGTTTACCGGCACGTTTCGCAAGACGGGCCAGACGCTCCGTGTGTTCTGGACGTACGGCGTCGATGGCCGGTGGATGGCTCCGCAGATCGCCCGCATCGAGCTGGCCGGCACCTCGGCCGTCTACAAGCTCTACGCGATCATCGATGAAACCAGGCTCCCGGGCGGCGAGGCCACGGTGATCTGCGCCGACTTTCTGTCGGCGCTTCTGCCCGAGTTCGACGAGGCGATGTTTGGCATCGGAGCCGACGGGGGTGCCGCGCCCAAGGGCGGCACGCCGCCGGCGGGCACCGCGACCGACCCCGCGGAAACCGCCGTGATTCCCGCGCGAATGACGACCGCCGGCTGAATTTCAGATCGGCGCTGACCCGAGCGGCTCGGCTCGGGTATCCTCCCGACGAGTGGCCCATGGCCATATGCCGAGACTCTCGAGGGCAGGAGGTTCCAGCCGTGTCGGTTTCCGCCAAACGTGCTTTGATCACCGGAATCACCGGACAGGACGGCTCGTATCTCGCCGAGCTGTTGCTCGACAAGGGCTACGAGGTGCACGGCATCGTGCGCCGCTCGAGCACGTTTGGCACGCAACGCATCGAGCATCTCTACCGCGACATTCACGACATGGATCGGCCGCTCGTGCTCCATCACGGCGACATGGCCGACGGCAACGGCCTGGCCAGGCTGATTCGTGAGATCCGTCCGACGGAGGTCTACAACCTCGCCGCCCAGAGTCACGTGCGCGTGAGTTTCGACCAGCCCGCCTACACGGCCGACGTGACCGCCGTGGGCACGCTGCGGCTGCTCGAGGCGATCCGCGACTTTCAGGATGCGGCCGGCTACCAGATCCGCTTCTATCAGGCGTCGAGTTCAGAGATGTATGGCAAGGTCGTGGAGACGCCCCAGCATGAGACCACGCCGTTTTATCCGCGCAGCCCCTACGGCGTCGCGAAGCTCTACGCCCATTGGATCACGGTCAATTATCGCGAGAGCTACGGGCTCCATGGCTCGTGCGGCATTCTCTTCAATCACGAGAGTCCGAGGCGTGGCGAGACGTTCGTGACCCGGAAGATCACCCGCGCGGCCACCCGCATTAAGACGGGCCTGCAGAAGAAGCTCTATCTCGGCAACCTCGATGCGCAGCGCGACTGGGGATTCGCCGGCGACTACGTCGAGGCGATGTGGCTGATGCTCCAGCAGGAAGAGGCCGACGACTACGTGATCTCGACCGACGAAACGCATTCGGTGCGCGAGTTTTGCGAGAAAGTGTTTGGGCGGCTCGATCTCGACTACCGCGACTTCGTGGAGATCGACCCCAGGTATTTCCGGCCCGCCGAAGTCGATCTGCTGCTCGGCTCCTCCAAGAAGGCCCGCAGCAAGCTCGCCTGGCAGCCGCGCGTGTCGTTCGACGAACTCGTGGCGCTGATGGTGGAGTCGGATCTCGAATTGGCCCGCAAGGAGCAGGTGCTCCTCGCCGCGGGTCACGACGCCTCGGTGCCCAACCGCTGAGCCTTCGCCGATGACCGATCTGGCACACAAAAGGATCGTCGTCACCGGGGGAGCGGGTTTCCTCGGCCGGGCGGTCTGCCGACTGCTGCGACACCGTGGCGTGTCCGACGACAGGCTCTTCGTGCCCCGCAAGAAAGACTTCGACCTCACCGTCGAGTCCGACGTGGCCCGGCTCTACGACACGGCCCGGCCCGACGTCGTGATCCATCTGGCCGCCGAAGTCGGGGGCATCGGTGCCAACATGGCCCAGCCGGGCCGCTTCTTCTACGCCAACATGGCGATGGGCCTGCACCTCGTCGAGTACGCCCGCCGCCGGGGCCTCGAGAAGTTCGTCCACACCGGCACCGTGTGCGCCTACCCGAAGCACTGCCCGATCCCGTTCCGTGAAGACGACCTTTGGAATGGCTATCCGGAAGAGACGAACGCCCCCTACGGCGTGGCCAAGAAGGCGATCTTCGTGATGCTCGACGGCTACCGGCGTCAGTACGGGCTCGCAAGCGCGGTCGTCGTGCCCGTCAACCTTTATGGCCCCGGTGACAACTTCGATCCCGCCTCGAGCCACGTGATCCCCGCGCTCATTCGCAAGTGCGAAGAGGCGCGGCTCGCCGGCGCAGCCGAAGTGGTCTGCTGGGGCACGGGCGCGGCGACCCGCGAGTTTCTCTATGTCGACGACGCGGCCGAGGGAATCGTGAAGGCGGCCGAGATCATGGAGGAGCCCGTGCCGATCAACCTCGGCGGCGGTGTCGAAATCCCGATCCGCGACCTCGTCGTGAAGATCGCCACGGCCTGCGGCTACACCGGCCGCATCGCCTGGGACACGTCGAAGCCCGACGGCCAGCCGCGCCGCGGCCTCGACATCACGCGCGCCCGCACGCTCCTCGGCTGGGAGCCGCAGCAGGCCTTCGACACCGGCCTCGCCGCGACGGTGCAGTGGTGGCGCGAGCAGGCTGGCTCGCGGGCGTAACGCTGACACGCCCAATCCGGCTCGGGGTTACCCCGTACCGTCTCGCCGGACGTTCGCTGCGCCCATCCTGGGCTTCACTCACTCGGATTTGCCTGCGCTCCGGCATCCTGCCTGCGCTGGTCAAATACGCCGTCTCAACGGTAGGGGTAACCCCTCGCCTACCCCGTTCCAGTTGAGGAGGCTTCGGGCTCCCCGTGTCCCGGGAGCCGGCGTAGCTGACCAGCGGAGCCATGGATGGCGCAGCGCAGGCAGGTCCGAGTGAGCCGGAGCCTGGAGGGCGGAGGCGAACGTCCGGCGACGGGATATGGGGAGCCCGAAGCCGGCGCGCCCAACTCAAGCCACGGGCTCGAGGGCGCCGTGGCCGAGGATGAAGGTGCGGGTGCCGGCTGGGCCGTCGAAGATCACGGTGCCGACCGACCGCGGCCCCGTGCCGCTGATGCCCGATAAGACGCCCTCACCGTAGTCGGCGTGCCGCACGCGCTGGCCCGCGGTGAAGGTGTGCCGGGGCTTCGGCCCACCTCCGAGCCGCTCGGCGAGGTCAGCGGCGGTCTGAAACGCGAGTGTGCGGGGTGCTCGTTCACGCCGGGCGGGCGTTGCTTCGGGAACGGCGATGTCTTGCGAGATGTCTTCGTCGGCCGGGCCGGCCACGAGTTGCGACGCGTCGTCGAAGTCGGACCCGCGCGATCGGCTCGGCCCCGGAGAGGCGAAGTCGTCGATCGCGATGGCCCCCGACAATGGAGCCTCCGTGCCGGTGAGCTCGGTTTCGCTGCCGGTCATTTCGGTGAGGAAAATGCTGGGTGCCGAGATGCGGCGCGTGCCGCGATAGTCGCGGATCCGGGCGCAGCTGGCGTGCACCTCCTGCATGCCGCGCGTGATTCCCACGAAGACGAGCCGACGCTCCTCTTCGAGCTGCTCGGGATGGTCGAGGCTCCGCTCGTGGGGCAGGATGCCGTCTTCCATGGCCACGAGGTAGACGACCGGAAATTCGAGTCCCTTGGCCGCATGGAACGTCATCAAGGCGACCCGTTCGCTGGTGGGATCCCAGACGTCGGTGTCGGCGACGAGGGCCGTCGTCTCCAGGAACGCGCCCAAGGGGTCGGTGTCGGCTCCGCCGTCTTCCGGCGGACGATCCGGGAAGCTCGCGTCGAGCTGCTGTGCGGCGGTGAGAAGTTCTTCGACGTTGGCGAGGCGGTCTTCGCCCTCCTCGTCGATGCCGTCGTCGGCGAGCCACTGGCGGTAGCCCGTGCGCTCGAGCACCGCTTCCAGCAGGGCCGCCACGCTCGTGTCGGCGGCCGCCACCGCGGCGAGGCCGGCATGGAGGCGGCCGAATTCGCCCAGCGCCTTCGCTGCCCGTTTCGTGAGCCCCGGGATGCCGGCGGCCCGGGCAGCGGCGTCGAGCCGGCTCAGGCGGTGGTCTTCGGCCCAGGCGGTGAGCAATTCGAGCGATTGCCGGCCGATGCCCCGGGGCGGCACGTTCACCACCCTGACAAACGCCTCGTCATCACGCGGATTCTTCAGGAGCCGGAGCCAGGCCACGACGTCGCGGATCTCGCGGCGCTTGAAGAACTCGAGGCCGCGCACCAGCTGGTAGGGCACGCCGCGGCTGCGCAGCGCCACTTCGAGCGATCGCGACAAGGCATTGGTGCGAAACAGAATGCAGAAGTGTCGTGGCGAACGGCCCGACACGACGCCATGGGAAATTTCATCGGCGATTCGATCGGCCTCGTCGTGGCTCGTGGAGTCGAGCACGATCCTGACCCGATCGCCCGCGGCCGCGTCGGTGACGAGCCGCTTGGGCTTGCGGCGCGAGTTGTGGGCGATGAGGCGATCGGCGGTGCCGAGGATGTTCGCCGTACTGCGGTAGTTGTGCTCGAGCTTCACGACCCGCGCGGTCGGATAGTCACGTTCAAATTCAAGAATGTTGCGGATGCTCGCGCCGCGCCAGCCGTAGATCGCCTGGTCGGGATCGCCAGTCACGGCGAGATTGGGATGGTCGATGGAGAGTCCGCGAACGATGCAGTATTGGACGGCATTGGTGTCTTGGTATTCATCGACCAGGATGTAGCGATGGCGGGCGTCGAGGAGGGCCCGCAGCTCGGGGTTGTCGGTGAGCAGACGGGCCACGTGCACGAGCAGATCGTCGAAGTCGACCGAGTTTGCCGCCAGAAGAAACTCCTGATACACGGGCCAGAGCTTGGCCGCGACCTCGTCGGCCGGCCGGCCCCAGCGGGGCTCGAACGTCGCGGGCGAGAGCAGATCGTTCTTGGCCCGGCTGATCGTGGAGGCCAAGCGATCGATCGGCGTGTGGGTGAGCGAGAGTCCGAGCTTTCTGGCGGCCCGCTTGAGCACGGCCCCGGCGTCGTCCGGATCGAGGATCGAATAGTCGCTCGTGAGGCCGACGAGCGGGGCGTGCTTGCGCAGCAGGCGGGCGGCGAAGCGATGGAAGGTGCCCATCTCCACGGCCTGCGGGCCGACGAGCTCCGACACGCGGCGCCGCATCTCGTCGGCCGCCTTGTTCGTGAACGAGAGGGCGACGATCTGCCGGGCCGGGATGCCCTGGGCGATCAGGTGCGCGATACGGTGGGTGACGACGCGGGTTTTGCCGCTGCCTGGTCCGGCCAGGACGAGCAGAGGGCCATCCACATGCGTGGCGGCCTGCCGCTGGGAATCGTTGAGGTGGTCGAGCGTGGGGAGCGGCAAGGCGACGATGCTAGCACGCTAGCAGGAAATGGTAGTCGGATTTTGAACGTTTGGATTATATTCCCGATCACCGTCTACGAATCACGGACTCGAAACACCAGGGAGGGAACCCCCGCATGCCACGCGTTGCGTATAAGAATCTGACCCAGACGGACGAAATGGCCGAGAAGCTCGAGATGAGTACGGCGGAGATCGGCCTGTCGGTGCGAACGACGAACTGCCTCGAGGAGAAGGGCATCTTCACGGTGCACGATCTGCTCAATTGCACCCGCGCCGACCTGCTCTCGATTTCAAACTTTGGCGAAAAGACCCTCGAGGAGGTCTACCGCTCCCTGGAAAAGATCGGCTTCTTCCGGGCCTCGCGGCCGGCGGGTGAGATCACGATCGAATCGGCGGAAAATCGCCAGGAATCGCTGGCCTGAGTGGCCTAGCGGGCACCGGGCGGGCGGCGTGTGCATAATGCGGCGGAGGGCCGCTTTCGCGTGAAAGGCGGCCGTCGGAGCCCGCCTGCCCTCGGAGGATTCGTGCCGTGAGATTGCCGCGATTCTTCGGCAAGAAACGCGGACACCGGCGCACCGGCTCACAGGCCTGGGGGTCGTTCGGTGAAGCGATCTTCTACGCGGCGCTCGTTGCGGCGGGCGTGTGTTTCGCAGGTCTCCTGTTCAGCGGTGCCGTCGGAATCGGGTCGGATGCCACGGCTCCGGCCTGGTCACGCTGGTGGCTGTGGGCGTTTACCCTGCTGATTCCCGGTGCGCTCCTGGCCTTCGGCCTGGCCGGTGTGGCACGCACCGTCAGAGCCTGGGGCAAATCGGAGGAGCGGCGGGCCGCGGCGGAGGGCGTTCCCAACCTGCTCGAAAGCATGGGGCAGAGCCCGGGGGCGGATCGAGGTCACCCGGGTGTGCCGACCTGCGAGGATCTCGTCAATTCCCCGGGCACAATCCTGCGGTATCGTCTGCCGATCGAAAGCCCGGAGAGTTGGACGCTCGTCGGCATGGGGCTGTTTGCGGTGCTCTGGAATGCGGTGCTGGTGGTGCTCGCCGTCGGCGCCGGCATCGACTTGTTGAGCGGCCGCATCGAGTGGGTGCTCCTCGCCGTGCTGATGCCGTTTGCAGCGGTCGGAATCGGCGGCATCGTGCTCTTCGTCCGGCGGCTCGTGCTCACCACCGCCGTCGGCACGACGCAGATGGAAATCTGCGATCATCCGCTGTTCCCGGGCCGGAGCTACGACGTGCTGCTCGCACAGAGTGGCTCGGGAGTCTTCCGGTCGATCGCGTTGACGCTGGAAGTCGAGGAGATGGCGTCGTTCCGCCAGGGCACCGACACCCGTACCGAACGGGTGATCGTCTGGCGGGAGACCGTCAAAGAGTGGACGAATCTCGAGATCACCCCGGGCGTGCGGTTCGAAACCCATGTGACGGTCACGATCCCGGCCGGCGCCATGCACTCGTTTGCGTCCGCACACAACGCCGTCCGCTGGCGGATCGTCGTGCGTGGCCAGCCGGAGCGCTGGCCGGGATTCGTGCGCGTGTTTCCCCTGATCGTCTACCCGGCGACGCTCACGCGATCGACGGCCGCTGGCGGCCTGACCCTCGTCGACGAGGTGCGTCGATGAACGGCAGCGACGAAAGCAACGGTGCCGCGCGGCCGGTCGCACCTCGGATCAGCATGCAGTTCGACCATCCGCTGCGGCAGTATCCTGTCGCTGCCGACCTTGTCGTGCTCTATGAAGTCGACGGAGTCGCCCCCGGCTCCGTCCGAGCAGTGGAACGGAGCGTGCTCTGGTATACGGAGGGCAAGGGGGAAGAGGATCTCGGTGTGCATCATTTCGAGCGGCTCGACGACGCGACGCGTGTCGCGGAGGCCTTGCCGACCGGCACGATCACCGTGCGGCTGCCGGCGAGCCCGCTTTCGTACGAGGGCGTCGTCGTCAAGATCCGGTGGTGCGTGCGGATCCGGCTCTTCTTTGCCACTGGACGAGACTTCGTGTCTGAGCACGTGTTCGACGTCGGCGACATTGCGCCGGCCCTGGGCACAGTGGAACGGCTGCAATGAGCGAAGCGGCACCGGATGTCGTGGTGGGCAATCCATTTTCCACACGCTCGATCCGCCCGGGTCGAATCCCTCCGCTCGATGGCTCCGGCAGCCCCTTGTGTGTGGCCGAGATGCTCGTCGGCCTCGAGAGGTGCGGCGGCTCAGCCGCGCTCGTGGGACCGCACGGGAGCGGCAAGACGACCCTGCTGTGGCATCTCGCCGACGCCCTCGAGGCACGCGGATGTCGCGTCGAGCGGGTGCGGCTGCACGGTGGACGAGGCGCACTATCGCTTATTCGGGCCCTGATCCATGCCGCCCGCGGGAGCGTCGTGTGCATCGACAGCTGGGAGCGGCTCGGTTGGCCGGGGGCTCTTGCCGCCCGCGGGTTCGCCACCCTCCGTGGCCTCCGGCTGCTCGTGACGGCCCATCGTTCCGGGCACCTGCCCACGCTCTGGATATGCCACACATCGACCGCACTCTTGGCGGCGATCGTGGAGAGGCTTCCGCAGGCGGGAGGATTGCCGTCAGCCGAGTGTGGGGCGCAGGTGGCAGACGTCTTTCACCGGTCCGGAGGCGACATCCGCGAGGCGTTGTTCACCCTCTATGACCGCTTCGAAGACCGGGCCCGGGATCGTCGTCTGGCGGGGCCATCGCGGCCGTGAGCAGGCGGTCGTAGCGATGGTGGCGGCCCTACCGGTCGTGACGGCATGGCCCCATGAATTCATGAAGTGCGCGTCGGTTTTTTTCAAGCGTGCACCCCGAAGCGGAACCTAGGCTTGGGTAACGGTGAAAAAGCCTGTGCACCCGGGGTTTCCGGGATGCTCCGGCCGGATCCGTTCGAAGGAGTCCGCCATGAAGACGCGACGTTGGATGATCGTGCTGCCGCTCGCAGTCGCTGCCGCATCCATCCTGCCGCAATCGGTCGAGGCCCAGTGTTGTCTCGACGGCCTGTTCGCCGGCTGTAGCTCGTGCTTTCGCAAAGCGCCGCCCGCCTATGCCGTTGCGCCGGTGATGGCGCCGGTCGCCGCACCCATCCCCGCTCCGCCACCGCCCGTCGTGGTGCCGGTGCAGCAGGTGAGCTACGTGCCTGAGACGACCTACCGCACACAGTATCAATGCGTGCCCGTAACGTCGTACAAACCGTCGTGCGAGATCGATCCTTGCACGGGCTGTTCGCGGGAGTGCATGGAGCAGGTGACCAACTATGTGCAGCAGGCCGTCAACGTGCCGGTGACACAGTATCGCGCCGTCTATTCGACGAAGTACGTGCAGATGCAGCCCGGCGCCCAGGCTTACGGCGCCCCCGCGGCCGCTATGCCCGCCTATCAGGGCGTGCCGGCCGCGCCGGCCGCGTCACAGTTTGCAGCGCCGATCCAGACGACGCCCCAGGCCTGGGGGTCGGCCGGCGCCGACATTCCCCAGCAGATCATCCAAGGACAGTCGAGCATCGCAGCCCCCACGCTGCCCCAGGGCTTCGTGCCCCAGGGTGGCATGCCGCAGCCGGGGATGCCGCAGCCGGCTATGCCACAGTCGACGTTTCAGCCGCAGATCGTGCCACAAAACGGAACCTACGCGGCGCCGCTGCAGGCTCCGGCGCCGCTGCAGCCGACCGCACCGCCGGCCTTCCAGCCGACGCCGTCGCTGAAGCCGATTCCCGACATGCGGTCGCCGGTCGGTCAGACGAACGGATCGCAGCCGGCGATCTCGGCACCCCAGACCTACGCCGTACCTCCCACACCGAACACCTCGGCGCCCGCGCCGGTGGTGCCCGCCCAGCCTTCTGTCCAGCCGCCGAGCCTCGTGCCCGGCAGCGGCACGACGCCTGGCACGATTCCCGGCGGTGCACCAGCGACCGGCCCGGTCGGCATGCCGGTGGTGCCGGGCACTGGCCCTGGCGCCGCCACCGGAGCCTTCCCCCGGCTCCTCGAGCCGACGAGCCACACGACCTCGTGGCAGAGCCCCGTCATCCGCCCCACGGCCTATCCGACCGCCGCCCTCCCGGGCCGCCTGCAGTAACGCTCCCCAGTCCGTACGATATCGGTCGTGACAAACGCCGACATTGCCGCCGTCTTCGAGCACGTCGCCGACCTGCTCGAGTTTCAGGGTGAGAACGTCTTCCGGGTGCGGGCCTACCGGACCGCCGCCCGCACGATCGGCAGTCTTGTCGAATCGCTCGCGAGCGTGCGGGCGGATCCCGCGCGTGCGCTCACCGACCTCGAGGGGATCGGCACCGACCTCGCCGGCAAGATCGGTGAACTGCTCGACAACGGACGGCTCGCCCTCGTCGACGAACTCCACGCTCAGGTCCCGGCTGTCGCGTTCGAATTGATGCGGGTGCCCGGCCTGGGGCCGAAGAAGGCGAAATCCCTGATCGGCGACCTGTCGCTCACCTCGCTCGACGATCTCGAGCAGGCCTGCCGCGAGGGGCGTGTCGCCGGGCTGAAGGGGTTTGGCGACAAGACCCAGGCTGCGATTCTCGACAATATCGCCTTCGCCAAGAACCCCGAGCACAAGCGGCTCCTCTGGAGCGAAGCCGACGCCATCATGCACGGGCTGCTCACCTGGATGGGTGAGTGTGCGGCGGTTCGGCAGATCGCTGGCGCGGGCAGTTGGCGACGCGGGCGGGAAACGATCGGCGATCTCGACCTCGTCGTCGAATCGGCTGATCCCGCCGACGTGATGGACCATCTGGCTGCCTGGCAGGAGACGTCGGCGGTGCTCCTGCGTGGAGACACCAAGACGAGCATCCGCGGGCCGCGCGACGTGCAGGTCGACCTCAGGGTGGTCGACCAGACGTCATTCGGCGCGGCCCTGCAGTATTTCACCGGCTCGAAGGAACACAACGTGAAGCTCCGCTCACGGGCGCGCGAGCAGGGACTGTCGATCAACGAATACGGCGTGTTTCCGCTCGTGGATGCGGCTAACGCCCCGGCGACGAAGTCGAAGAGCCGCGGCGGCGCCACCGAAGAGCAGGTCTACGAGGCTGTCGGCCTGCCCTGGATACCGCCGGAGCTCCGCGAAGGAGGCGACGAGATCCGGCTGGCGGAACAGAACGCACTGCCCACGCTGGTGGAGCTCGGCGACATCCGCGGCGATCTGCACATGCACACGACGGCCACCGACGGCGAAGACACACTCGCCGAAATGGTGCGAGCCGCGATCGCACGAGGGCTCGCCTACATCGCCATCACCGATCATGGCCAACGTGTGACGATGGCCCGCGGGCTGGATCGCAAGCGGTTGCTCGCGCAGTGGTCCGAGATCGACCGGCTCAACGAATCGCTCGCCACCGACGGCCCACCTCTGATCGTGGTGCTCAAGGGAATCGAAGTCGACATGCTCGAAAAGGGCGGCCTCGACCTGCCCGACGACGTGCTTGCCCGGGCCGATTGGGTGGTCGCGAGCCTGCACTACGGCCAGAACCAGCCCCGCGACCGGATCACCGCCCGCATCCTCGAGGCGATCGAGAATCCACACGTCTCGGTCATCGGCCATCCGACGGGCAGGCTCATCAACCGCCGGCCCGCCTACGACGTCGATATCGAGGCGGTCATCGACGCCGCGGCGAAGACCGGCACATTTCTTGAAATCAACGCGAACCCCTGGCGGCTCGACCTCGACGACCACCACGCTGCCGCCGCGAAGCGGGCCGGCGTCAGGCTCGTGATCTCGACCGACGCCCACTCCACCCGCGGCCTCGACGTGATGCGTTGCGGCGTGCTGCAAGCCCGCCGCGC
>Ga0315902_10002356_pt1 | contig 29528 bp, 24 predicted proteins | sample LakEriMetagenome_9_FD_203523 | JGI IMG/M metagenome (GOLD analysis project Ga0315902, IMG submission 203523) | Freshwater fungal communities from buoy surface, Lake Erie, Ohio, United States - Buoy 12 MA117 | ecosystem: Environmental > Aquatic > Freshwater > Lake > Lake biofilm | place: USA...
ATCTCCGCAAGTGTTTGCATGCGAATAATGTACAACCTGTCGACGCAAAGTCATTCGAATTGATCTTTAGTTCGGTAGGCGCGATGGGACTGCATCTGTCCGGGTGAACTTCAGCTCAGGCAGGAGTCACCGGTATCCCATTTGGGCTGGTTGGCAGCACGTCTGGCGCAGCGGAGGGCGTCCACGCGGATCCACTCTGCCTACTGCCCGGCTGCGCGCTTGAGTAGAGACTGCAGTCCATGCTTCAACGTCTCCAGGTCACAGCGCTCTGCGCCATAACGCCTGCGCTGCCGCGTGGCACCAAGCCGTTGCCAACCCCTGAGTCGCGTTAGCGAACCGTGGGCGTCAGCTCTGGCGCTGAGGCCGGCCCTGAGCCCCAATTGGCACCACGTTCTGACCTGTCAGGAATCGACCCTCTTTAAGCGCTCAGGAGGCGCTCGTTCTATCATTTGAACTACGGCGACGGAAGCACAATCGAAGCACCCACCGGCGAGCCTGCACCTGCGCGCAACCGGTCCCAACGCGAGGGCCTGCCGTCATGCATCGGGATATTGATGTTTGGACGGCGGTCCATCCGGGCTAGTTGCTTCCTTGACATGTCGGTCCAGCCACGCCCGTGTCTCCGCCAGCACGTGCAGGACCGATTCACGGGCGACGTAGCGATGCCCCTCGTGCGGCAGCAGCACCAGGCGGGAGGTACTGCCGAGCGTACGCAGGGCCGCGAACATCCGCTCGCTTTGCATCGGAAAGGTGCCACTGTTGGTGTCGGCCATGCCATGGATCAGCAGCAAAGGCGCCTCGATCTGGTGGGCTTCATCGAAGGGTGATACGGCGCGATACATTTCGCGCGCCTGCCAGTAGTGGCGCTGCTCGGACTGGAAACCGAAGGGGGTGAGCGTGCGGTTGTAGGCCCCGCTGCGGGCGATGCCGGCCCGAAAGAGGCGGGTGTGCGCCAGCAGGTTGGCGGCCATGAAAGCGCCGAAGGAGTGGCCGCCAATGGCAATGCGGTGCCGCTCGGCTACGCCTTTTCGCACGACCTCTTCCACGGCGGCCTGTGCGCTATCCACTAATTGCCGTACGAAGGAATCGTTGCCCGGCTGGCCATCCCGGCTGATGATCGGCATCGAAGGGTGGTCCAGCACGGCATAGCCTGCGGCGACCATGGCGATTGGCCCCAGCGGATCCAGCGCTTGGAAGCGCCGCGGTGACCCCGTGACCTGACCGGCCACCGCCGCATCGACGTACTCCGTCGGATAGGCCCACATCAGTAGCGGCAAGGGCCCATGCTCCTGCGGATCGTGGCCGGGCGGCAGCCACAGCGTTCCGCCCAGTGGGACTCCGTCTGCACGCTCGTAGCGCAACATCATCGGCCTTAAGCCCCGCAACTGGGGTGTCGGGTGGGGCCAGTGCGTCAGGTCCCGTCCCTGTTGCCCGCCTAGCAGCGTAATAACCCGGTGCTGAGGCGGGCTGTCGGGCGTCTCGCGCGTCGTAAGCCACCGGCTCCCGGTCGCATCAAGCGCGGCCAGCGGCTCCTCATGGTGGGAGGCGGGCGACCAGAAGCAGCGCTGCCGTTGCCCGTTGCGCAGGTTCCATCTGTCGATGAAGGGGCGGTCGCCCTCGGGGGACGATCCGGAGCCGATCCACAGGGTCGTGTTGGGATCGATCGTAACGAGCCGCATCCGACCCCGGCAGTCGGCGCGCTGCACGGCCTGGCCCGGATCGGCATAGCGGTCTTCCAGCGATCCGGTGTGAAACCGCACGGAGACCTCATTGGGGACGTCCGGTGCGATGCACCAATACGCCTGGGTGCGGGACTGCCACCAACGCTCCATTACCACCGCCAGGCTACCGTGGCCCCAGGCTACCTGGCCGAAGCGCAGGGGCAAGCGCGCAATACAGCGGGGTGCTTCGGCAAAGGGCGCCGCCTGGACCCACAACGTGTCGCGACACGCATGTGGCTGTCCGTGGTCACCGTCGTCGGCAGCCTCGACCCAGGCGAGGCAGGCGTCCGCATCTGTGCGCCAATGCACCTCGCGTGGGCCGCCGGGTACGGCGTCGAAGGAGGCGGGCAGGCGCTCGGCAGCATCCAGCCTGGCCACCTGGTGCAGCCGCGCGCCTGTCGTATCGAGCACCTCGATCGTGCGCGCAAAGCGCTGTACCGGCACGCGGCGAGAAAATGGCCGCTCCAAGCGCTGTACAAGCACGTGGAGCGAGTCGGGCGAGGGGTCGGCCGACACATGCAGCCCGGGTGCTCCGAGCGTGCTAAGGCGTCCTTGCAAGTCGGTCCACGCCAGTTCGTTCAGAAGATGGTGCGCAAGCACTTGCTCATCGAGGTCGGTGCGCAGCAGGTCGGCGAAGGTTCGCGTGGCCCGTCCCGCATCTTGCGGCGTGCTGTCCTCGACCACCGGCCCCATGAGGGTGGGTGCATCATCAGGCTCGGGCCCTATTGACTCGGGACGCAGCATCACGAGTAGCCGCTGGCTGTCCGAGACCCAGGCGAAGCCGACCGAGGTGATGGCGTGCAAGGGTCTGTGCAGGACCTGGCGTGCGTGCCGGGCACGCACGTCGATGCACCACAACTGCACCTCGCCGGCGTGCTCATCACGGTGCGAGAAGGCCAGATGCCCGCCGTCTGGCGACCAGCTGCAGTCGGCCGCGTATAGCGGCCCCGGAAGACCGTCGATGGCATAGCAGCGGCCGTCCGACAGGTCCATGATGCTCAGCTCCCTCAGGAGGTCCTCGCGTGTGGCGGCCGCCAGCCGTGGGCTCCAGCGCAGGCCCGCAAGGCGCCGTTCCGGCTGGGCCAGCTGCGCGACCGATGGTCGGCCCTCGCGACGCAAGACGGCGGCGAGGCGTCCGTCGGGCGACGGCAGCAGCCGGGGCGGGGGCACTGCGTCAGACAAGGCACGCAGGCCCGCATCGGGCAGAAGGTAGCTCGGTCCGTCCGTGGCCCGTGATCCGCGAGTCTTGTTCATGCATCTCCTGTAGGGTTCTCGACGCGTCCGGCGACGAACGGCCAAGCCTGAAGAGATGCGCGAAAACGAGGATTCCGCCACCTTAGGCGACTGTGAATTCCCGAATTGCCCAAGCGGCGGCGAGCACGCGACACTCGTCTACGATGAGTTCCGGTTCTAATCCGCGCTGGCGTTGGCTGGCCGATCAAATCCTTCCCCACGAGCCCGCTCTTCGGTCGTGGCTGCGGCGCAAGAAGGATCTGCCTATCGAAGCGGATGACCTAGTGCAGGAAGCCTACGCCGTACTGGCCGAACTCGAGAGCGTGGACCACATCCACAACCCCAAGGCCTACCTGTTCCAGACGGCCTACTCGATCGCACTGCAACTGCTGCGGCGCGACCGCGTGGTATCGATCCTGGCAGTCGCAGATGTCGAGGAGCTGCAGATGTTCGCTGAGGCACCCGGCCCAGAGCAGCAGGTCGCCAGCCGCCAGGAACTGCGACGGGTGGCCGAAGCCATCGAGGCGCTTCCGGCCCAATGCGGGGAGGTGTTTCGATTGCGCAAGGTGGAAGGACTATCGCAGCGTGAAGTCGCCACTCGAATGAGCCTAGCAGAGAGCACGGTCGAGAAGCACATGGGCCGTGCGACACGGCTTCTGATGGACCACTTTGGGCGTGGCGGAAAATTCACCGGTCAGGCATCTACAGGCGTCGAAGACTCGAAATTGCACATGGAACATGGACAGCGGACGGGAGACCAGTAGCCGAATCGACAACGCCGCCGCTGCCTGGGCGGCACGCGTCGATCGCGGTCCGCTGACGGCTGCCGAGCAGGCTGCCTTAGAGGACTGGCAGGGCAGCGACCGGCGATGCCGAGGGGCCTACGCGCGGGCCCAGGCCGTGCTGGCCAGCATGGACCGTGCCCAGGCGCTGGGAACGCGCTGCGCCTTCAACCATGTGCCAGAAGTGTCTGCCTCTACCGCCGCATCTGCTGTGACCTCCTGGCGGCCCCGGCGTTCCTGGCGTGGGGCGGCTGCGCTAGTGGCGGGTGTCGCAGCCCTGGTCCTGGGGTGGCCAGCTGGGTGGTGGACCGATCCTGCCGTGACCACCGTCAAGGGGGAGTTGCGTCAGCTTCCCCTACCTGACGGGTCCTCGGTCACCTTGAACACGGCCACCGCCATTCAGACCCGCTTCGACGCCCGCCAGCGCTTTGTTGAGCTGGTTCGCGGAGAGGCCCTCTTCGACGTGGCAAAGGACCCGCAGCGACCGTTCAAGGTGCAAGCCGGCGAGCTGACCGTCAAGGCCATCGGCACCAGCTTCACGGTTCGTCGGATGCCAGGCCATGCCGTGCAGGTGACAGTGCGAGAAGGGGTGGTGGAGATCTTGCACCCCAGCGCCACCCGACCGCTGCGCGCGGCGCATAACCAGCTGGTGACGCTTTCGGCCGAGTCGGGCGCTGCGAGCAGGGTGCTGGTCAAGCAGTCCGTGAGCGCCCAGCAAGTGGCGCGCACGCTTCTGTGGCGTGAGGGGCTGGTGGCTTTCGAAGGCTCTACCCTGGCCCAGGCCGCGGCGGAGTTCGAGCGCTACAGCGATGGCCGGATCATCGTCGTCGAGCCCGAACTGGCTGGTCAGAGCATCACGGGGCTCTTTGCCATCAACAACCCGGCTGGCTTCGCACGCGCCGCCGCCGCGGCGGTCGGCGCGCGCGTCACCGAACACGGCAGCGAGTTGCGCATCAGCCGCCCTTGAGCATGGACTTCGCCGAGCTGCTGCATGGCCACCGGTCGATCCGGCGCTTCAAGGCCGACTCCATCGATCCCGAACTGGTCCAGCGCGTGTGCGCCGACGCCATCGCCGGGGCCTCGTCATCCGGCAATCTGAACAGCCTGTCGCTGGTGCTGACGCGTGACAAGGCCCGCAAGCAGCACCTATACGAGCTGCACGAACGCCAGGAGATGGTGCTCCAGGCGCCGCTTCTGGTCACGGTCTGCGCGGACTTCTTTCGTACGCGCCTGTGGCTCAAGGCCCGTGGTGCGCGAGACAACTTCAATAACCTCATCGGTTATCACATCGCAGCCTTCGACGCGATCATCGTGGCGCAGAACGTGTGTCTCGGCTTCGAGGCCAAAGGGCTCGGCATCTGCTACATGGGAACGACCCTGCACGCCATGGAGGCGATTGCGCGGTTCCTGCAACTGCCCCCCACGTGCCTGCCTGTGACCACGATCGTGGTCGGTCACCCCGACGAAGCGCCTCCCAAGCGCGACCGACTTCCAGCCACAGCGCTGATCCACGACGAGTTCTATGCCCCGCCCAGCGGTGTAGATCTGGACCGCATCTATTCCAAGCGTGAGGTGGATGGCTGGGAGCGCTATCTGTCGACCCCGCGCCTGAAGGCGCTGATCGAGGAGCATGGGATCCGCTCGCTGGCCGAGTTCTATACGAGCCGCGTCAAGTACGACCCCGAGTTGTTCGAGCGCGACTCGCGCCGCGTGATGGCGCTGATCGACAGACACTGGCTAGGGGATAACAAGCCGCCCGGGGCGTCCGCTTGAACGCCGTGGCCACGCAGCTGCGCGGCGCAGCGTGGACCGTTGGTCGCGGCTACTTAGGGTTTATCCGATGATGGAGGCACACGCTGCCAAGCATTGAACCCTGCTGAGTACGACGAATGGCATGGTCCGCAGCCGCGGTCTGCCTGAACAGCGGGAGATTTCGGAATGATTGGTCGACTTTCAGCCGTCGCGGCAGCCGTTGCGGGCATCTGCATGATGGCTGCGAATCTTGCGCAGGCGCAGACGCGAAGTTTCGATGTGCCGTCAGACGCCGCCGTGCGCTCCATCCCGCAGTTTTCGCGCCAGGCTGGCCTGCAAATCATGGCGCCGGCCGATGGCCTGAGCAGCGTAGTCACACCCGCCATTCGCGGCGAGCGCGATGTGCGGGCGGCCCTGCGCGAGTTGCTGGTCGGCACCGGTTTGGTGATCGCCTCTGACTCGGGTAACGTGATAGTGCTGCAGCGCGCAGCCCCAGCTGCTCGGGCTACGGCCGCCGGCGCGGCATCTGGGGCAACGGGCCTGGCCACGGCGACCACCTCCGCAGCGCCCGCAGAGCAGACGGCCGCGCCCGTGATCGTGACCGGATCGCGCCTGCGTCAATTGGACGGCGACTCCGCCACGCCAGTGGCCGTGGTGCCGGCCGAAGCGCTGGTGGGACGCAGCAGCAACACCTCGGTGGGCGACCAGCTGAGCGTGCTGCCGCAGTTCAGGGCCACGTTCACGCAGGCGGCTTCCACCGGGATCGGGCTGGGTGCGCCGGGCCAGGTCGGCCTGAACCTGCTGGACCTCAGAGGCATGGGCACGACACGCACCCTCGTGCTACAGAACGGTCGGCGTCTGGTTTCCAGCTCGCAGAGCGTGGCCCAGCCTGACACGAACACCATCCCCACAGCCTTGCTGCGGCGTGTGGAGGTTCTGACGGGCGGCGCCTCGGCAATCTACGGAGCCGATGCCATCGCGGGAGCGGTGAACTTCGTGCTTCAGGACAACTTCGACGGTCTGTCGTTGCGCGCGCAGCTGGGCAGCAGCGTCGAGAACGATGCAGGCACCAGCAGCGGCAGCGTCACAGTGGGCCGCAATTTCTCTGGTGGGCGCGGAAACGTGGCGGCGAGTTTCGAAACTTCCCGGCGCGAGGGACTGCGCTACTTCGAGCGCCCTTTCTCGGTGGGACAGGCGCAGTTCGTTCCCAACCCCAACGCGGGGCAGCCGGGCGAGCCAAGCCAGATCCAGGTCCAGGACCTGCGGCTGCTGAGCAACTCCACCGGCGGAACGCTGCCCTATGGACCCCCGTTCTATCGCTTTGCTTCCAATGGCACGCTCAACCCAGCCAACGTGGGTGCACGCGCCCTTCTCAACCTGGGCATCAGCGAGGGTGGCGATGGCCTGAGCACGGTGACTTTCAACTCGCTGCTCCCCAGCAACGAGCGAGTGTCGTTGAACGTGCTGGGCCGCTACGAGGTCGGCGCGGCCACCACGGCCTTTGCGCACGTGACCGCGATGACGCAGCGTTCGAAGGCCTTCGGCAATCCGGTCGTAAGCCAGCTCAACCTGAAGAAGTCCAACCCCCACCTGGACAGCCAGGCCTTGGGGGTGTTGAACGGCTATGGACCGACGGCGAATGCTCCGAGTTTTGTCGTGATCCGGGCGAGCGAAGACCTCGGCGTCCTGGCCGAAGCGGCGGATCGTGAGACGTTGCGCGGCCTGGTCGGCATCAAGGGAGCCCTGGCGCCGAACTGGAACTACGAGCTGTCGGCCACTTACGGCCGCGTCGGGCTGCGCGTGAGCACGCTGAACAACCAGTATCCGGACCGCGTGGCACGCGCCGCCGACGCCGTAGTGGACACGGCAGGCGTGCTGGGTACACGGGGTGCTATCGTCTGCGCGTCGCGCCTGGCCGCCGGCGGCGCGCCCACCGGCAACCCCGCGATCGACGAGTGCGTGCCCGGCAATTTCCTCGGTGCAGGCTCGGTCAGCGCGAACGTGCGCCGCTATGTCACGCTAGACACGCAGGCCACCGGCCGGATCGCGCAGCAACTGCTGACCGGCTTCGTCTCGGGCGACACTTCCGGCTGGCTGGCGCTGCCAGGCGGGCCCGTCTCGGTGGTGGCGGGCTTCGAGCACCGCAGTGACGAAACCCGCTACACGCCTGACGCGCGCGATGCGGGAGGCCTCACGGCATCCTCGGGGGCCGGAGCGGTGCAGGGCAAGGTCAACGTCAGCGAAGTGTTCAGTGAGGTCAAGCTTCCGCTCCTTGCCAAGCTTCCGATGGTGCGCAAGCTCGAGCTGACGGGATCGTTACGGGCCAGCGACTACAGCCTCGGCGGCGTGGGCCGCACGAACTCCTGGGGCGTTGGGCTGCTGTACCAGGTGAACCCGCAGATCACGCTGCGGAGTTCGACGCAGAACGCCGTGCGGGCCCCCAATGTCGCCGAGCTCTTCGAGCCCACGGCACCCACTCAGGTCGGCATCAATGATCCCTGCAGCGTGCAGAACCTGACGCTGGGCAGCGCTACGCGTGCCGCCAACTGCACGGCATTGGGCATGCCCGCGGGATTCCGCGCGAACACGCTGGGGCGTCCTACAGCTGCGACCTCTGGCGGCAACCCGAACCTGACGGTCGAGCTCGGCGAGACCCGAACGATCGGTCTCATGCTGGCGCCGGCCTTCGCGCCGGGCTTCGTGATGGCGATCGACTACTACCGGGTCGACCTGAAGAACGCCATCACCAAGCCCAACAGCAACGTGATCCTGACCACCTGCGTCGACAGCCTTTCGATCGACAACCCGTTCTGCCGTTTCATCACGCGCGGTACAGATTTCAACGTCACGCGGGTCGCGCAGCAGACGATGAACCTGACGCGCCAGCTGGCCGAGGGCGTGGATCTGGATGCGCGCCTGTCTCTGCGGATCGCGCCCGACGTGCGTGCCGACCTGCGTGCGCAATACACGCACGTGATCGCGCGCAACGACTACCTGCGCCCAACCGAGCCCAACTTCGCGACGCAGCAGGTCGAGCGCCCCTCGGATCCGCGCAACTCGCTGACCTTCGCGACCAACGTGGCCGTCGGTAGCTGGCAGCTGTCGCACAAGCTGCGTTGGTTCTCTGGCGTCTGGCGTGCCGATCCCGCCAACTTCGAGAGCGTGAACGGTCTGCCGCCTATCAACCCCACGCTGCTGCCCGAGTCCCTCAAGCGCACGCCTGCCGCGAGCTTTCACGACCTCCGCGTGGCCTATGTCTTCGGCAAGGGGCGCGAGCTCTACCTGGGCATCGACAACCTAAGCAACACCAAGCCGCCCCCGGGTATCTACGCAGCCGGCTTCGGCGGTGCGAACTACGACGCCGTCGGTCGGTCGTACTATGCCGGACTGCGCCATGATTTCTAGCGCGCGGGGTGTGGTGGCGATTGCAGGTGTCCTGACGGCCATCGGCACGACGACCGGGCACGCACAGGCGTCAGCCTCGCCGCCGGATTGGGCGGGGCACTGGCGCGGTGAGCTGGTGAACCTGCCGCTGCGTCTCGGGGCGTCTCCTGTGACCGTGCATGCGGAGATCGGGCCCTGGCCTAGTGTGGGTAGCTGCAGCACCTGGCGACGCCGCTTCGAGTCCCGGGACCATCCCATGGTGACCAAGGAATACCGCCTCTGCCACGGGCCCGCCGCTGGCGAGCTTGAGGTCGACGAGGGCAACGGGGTGCGGCTCGCCTCACGGCTGGTGGCCGACACCCTGGTCACGCCTTTTAAGTACGGTCAGCTGCTCCTGCTGAGCAGCACCCGGTTGCGTGGCGAGGTGCTGGAAGAGGAGATCGTCACTGTCGACGACAAGCCTGCTGTCGAAGGCCCGCTGTCGCTGCACGCACGCGGCATCCAGCGCATCACGCTGCGCCGCGTGTCGCGCTGACCCGTTGGCCTGCGCCGGACCCCCCTGACGATGTCCTGGGAGTTGGAGGAGGGCGAGACCGTCGTGGCGCCAGGTGCCACGGTGCACACGACAGGCGGTGCGGTCCGCGGATACCGCCGCGGAGGCGTCGAGATCTTCAAGGGCATCGCCTATGCCGGCCCCCCGACAGCCGAGCATCGCTTCAGGCGCGCCCCGCCGCTGTCCCCTTGGTCAGGCGTGCGCAATGCCTACAGCTACGGTCCGGTGTGCCCGCGCTGGACGGCATCGGATGACCTGGCTGCGAACGAGTGGGTCTTCCTGCTCCAGCGCGGGGCGGAGTCGGCTGCGCACGAGGACTGCCTGCGCATCAACGTCTGGACACGCCACACTCGGCCAGCCCGCTTGCGTGCGGTGATGGTGTGGCTCCACGGTCAGGGCTTCATGTCCGGGTCGAGCCAGGACTTCCTGGCCACCGACGGTGAGAATCTGGCGCGCAATCAGGACGTGGTGGTGATGTCCCTAAACCACCGCGTCGGCCCATTGGGGCTGTTGCACCTGGGTGAACTGCTGGGAAGCGAGCACGCGGACACCGGCAATCTGGGCATGCTCGACATCGTCGACGCGCTGCACTGGGTGCGGCGAAATGCCGAGCCGTTCGGTGGCGATCCGGACAACGTCACGCTTTTCGGGCAGTCGGGCGGGGGCTTCAAAATCAGCGTGCTGCTGGCGATGCCCGAGGCCCAGGGCCTGTTCCATAAAGCCATCATCCAGAGCGGCGCCCGGCTGCGCGTCCATACGCCTTCTTCGGCCACGGCGCTGGCCGAGCGAACCTTGCGCCGGCTTGGCCAGGGGCGCCCGAGCCTTGAATCCCTGCAGCAGGCGCCGGTGCAGCAGCTGCTGCAGGCGGCACAAGACGCGACGCTCGAAATGGCCCACGCGAGCACGGAAGGACGCGGCTTCCGCTCGCCACCGGCCTACTACTGGATGCCGGTGTCTGGGGTACCGACGCTGCCTTCGCAGCCTTTCGATCCTGATGCGCCCGAGTTGTCTCGCGCCGTCCCGTTGATCGTGGGCACCACGCTCCACGAGTTTTCGCCGAGCGTCAACGCCCCTGAAGCGCAGGCCTTGACCTGGGACGACCTGCCGGGCCGGCTGGCGCCTCAGCTGGGCGACAGGACCGGCGCGGCCATCGATGCAGCGCTGGCGCTCGAGCCGCAGGCCCGCCCTGTGGACCTGTGGGCCATGCTCGGTGGCCGGCGCTTTCGGCAGTCCGCGGTGGCCCTGTGCGACGCGCGCGCCCGCCAGAAGCATGGCGCCCCGCTCTTCAACTACATGTTCCGGTGGTGCACCGGTCAACTCGAGGGCCGTCCCGGTGCCTTCCACACCGCCTGCCTGCCCTTCGTGTTCGACAACACGGAACTCTGTTCCCACGCCACCGGCGGTGGTCGTCGAGCCCGGCTGCTGGCCGTTCGCATGAGCCATGCGTGGGCCGAGTTTGCGCGTACCGGGCTGCCATCCCACGACGGCCTGCCTGATTGGCCGGCCTACACGCTCGAAGAGCGACCTGTGATGCTGTTCGACGACGAGTGCCGCGTGGCCCGCAACCTCGACACCCGGCTGCTGTCGCTGCTGCCCGACGACTGAGCAATGCTGAGCCTACTCTTTCGCGGACTGTTGACCGGCCTCGTCGTGCTGCTGGCACAGGGCGCGTGCCGGGCCGACGACGGGCCCGGCTGGGCCCATGCCTGGGCCGGCTACGGCGAGCCGAGGTACCCGCGCGGCTTCGCGAACCTGGATTGGGTGAACCCGAATGCGCCCAAGGGCGGCACGCTGGTGCTGCGCAACCCGGACCGCCGGACCAGCTTCGACAAGTTCAACCCCTTCACGCCACGCGGAGCCGCACCCACCGGCGTGATGCTCTTCATGTTCGAGACGCTCGCCGTGATGTCTGGCGACGAGCCGCAGACCATGTACGGGCTGCTGGCCGAGTCGATCCGGGTGGCGCCGGACAAGTCGTCGGTGAGCTTCCGGCTGAACCAGCAGGCACGCTTCCACGACGGCTCGCCCGTGACTGCGGCCGACGTTAAGTACAGCTTCGAGATGCAGGCAGGGCCTGCAGCAGCGCCCGCGATGCGCATGTCCTGGCGCGGCATCGAGCGGGCCGTGATCGAGGACGATCTCACGGTGCGCTTCGACCTTCGCCAGCGCACCACCGACGCCGTGCTGGCCGCTGGTGGGGTGCGCGTGTTCTCCCGTCGCTGGGGAGCCGGTAAGCCCTTTGGCGAGGTGGTGGACGACCCACCGATTACCAGCGGGCCCTACTTGATCGGCAAGGTCGACATGGGGCGACAGCTCGAACTGCGGCGCAACCCGGACTACTGGGCACGGGATCTGGGCGTGCGGCGCGGAATGTTCAACTTCGACCGTGTGGTGTACCGCTACTACAAGGACAACGCGGTGGCCCGCGAGGCCTTCAAGGCGGGTCAGGTCGATCTTTTCGTGGAAGGCGACCCCGGTGCCTGGACCCGCCTGCACACGGGACGCAAGTGGGCGGATGGACGGATCAGGAAGGAGACCTTTGCCACCGAGATCGGCGTGCACATGGTGTCCTTCGCCTTCAACATGCGCCGCCCGGTCTTCCAGGACCGCCGCGTGCGCCAGGCCCTGGACCTGAGCTTCGACTTCGACACCCACAACCGGCACCGCATCTTCCTTCGCGCCCAAAGCCTGTTCAACAACTCCGAGTTCGCCGCGACGGGCCTGCCGTCGGCCGGCGAGCTGGCGCTGCTGGAGCCACACCGCTCGACCTTGCCGGATGCGGTGTTCGGCCTGCCCTATGCCGCACCCCGGACTCAGGGAGATCCGCGCCAGCTGCGGCGCAACCTGCTGCAGGCCCGTGCACTGCTCGAGCAGGCGGGCTGGACCCTCGACAGCGATGGCGTGCTGCGCAACGCTCAGGGCCAGCCCATGGTGCTGGAGTTCCTGACCACCGGCCCAGCTGGCCAACTGGGCCCGTGGCAGGCCGACCTGGAACGCCTGGGCATCCGTCTGGTCGAGCGCGTGGTGGACAGCGCGCTGATGGGCCGGCGGATGGAAAAGCGGGACTTCGACCTCTACCTCTCCACCGAAGGCACCTTCACGCTGCCACTGGCCCCACAGCTGGCAGGAGCCTACGGCAGCAGCCCGGACGGCAAGGGCGGCAGCCGCTACCGAGGCATCGAGCACCCGGCCGTCGATACGCTGCTGGGGGTGATGGCAGGAGCCTCGACGCTGCAGGAGCTGCGCAACGCGACCCGTGCGCTCGACCGCGTCGTGATGTGGCACCACTGGGGCGTCCCCTTCCGCTATTCGGCCGATGCCCGCGTCTCGTACTGGAACCGCTTCGGCCTGCCAGAGCGTCGGCCGCGCTTCTACACGGTCGAAAGCGTGTCCGCGAGCCTGCCGGCCTGGCCGTTGCTGGCCTGGTGGGCCCTGCCCGACAACCCGCGCTGAGGGCCCTCATGCTCGCCTACCTGCTCAAGCGCGTGCTGCTGATGGTGCCCACCCTGCTGGGTGCGCTGACGCTGACCTTCATCGTCATCCAGTTCGTCCCGGGCGGCCCGGTGGAGCTGCTGCTGGCCGAGGCCGGCGAGAGCTCGGGCGGGGGCAGCGACGGCTTCTACAGCGCGAGCCGGGACAGCGACCCCCAGCAGGTGCAGGCGCTGCGCAAGCTGTACGGTTTCGACAAGCCGCCGCTCGAACGCTACTTCGACATGCTGTGGCAGTTCGCGAAGCTCGATCTCGGTCGCAGCTTCCAGCACAACAAGACCGTGTGGGAGCTGATCCTGGAAAAGCTTCCGGTGTCCATCAGCCTGGGCCTGTGGTCGATGCTACTGTCCTACGCCATCTCGGTTCCGCTGGGCATCGCCAAGGCCGTGCGCGAGGGGCAGCGCTTCGACGTGGCGACCTCGCTGCTGGTGCTCATCGGCTACGCGATGCCAGGTTTCGTGCTGGGCGTGCTGCTTATTGTGCTGTTCGCTGGGGGCAGCTTCTGGGAGCTTTTCCCCCTGCGCGGCCTCACGTCCGACGGCTGGAGCGAGATGAGTTGGCCGCAGCGCATCGTCGACTACCTCTGGCACCTGACACTGCCGCTGGTGTGCATGACCGTGGGCGCTTTCGCGGTGACGACGATGCTCACGAAGAACACCTTCATCGAGGAGATCCGCAAGCAGTACGTGCTGGTGGCCCTGGCCAAGGGGCTGAGCGAGCGCACCGTGCTCTGGAGACATGTCCTTCGCAACGCGATGATTCCCCTGGTGACGGGCTTTCCGGCCGCCTTCATCGGCGCCCTCTTCGCCGGCTCTGTGCTGATCGAGACCCTCTTCTCGCTCGACGGGCTGGGCCTACTTGCCTACGAATCGGTGGTGCGGCGCGACTACCCGGTGGTGATGGGCTCGCTTTACCTGTTCACCCTCATCGGGCTGGCCGTCAAACTGGTGGCCGACGTGCTGTACACAGTGGTCGACCCGCGCGTGCAGTTCGGCGCGGTACAGCGCTAAGGACCCGGGAAACGCCATGACCAACAACCCGCTCGAAGAGCCGGCGCGCCTGCCAGAAGCGCAGTCGGCTGCCCTCGCGCACTCGCCCGGCAGGCGTGCCTGGGACCGGTTCCGGGCCAATCGCCTCGGATGGGGCTCGCTGTGCGTGTTCGCGGTGCTGCTGGCGCTGTGCTCGCTGGCCGAACTGGTGAGCAACGACCGTCCGCTGCTGGCCCGGCACGCGGGCTCCTGGTTCGTGCCCGTCCTGAGCAATCCCCCGGAAGTGAGCCTGGGTGGAGACTTCCACACCCCCGTGCGCTGGACGGATCCCCTCATCGCCGACGAATTCGCCAAGCCCGGCAACTGGGCGCTATTCACGCTGAACCGCCACTCGGCGCAGTCGACGAACCCGTTCTCGGATGCGCCCGTTCCGGGAGGCCCTAGCTCCGATCACTGGCTGGGCACCGACAGCCAGGGGCGCGACATGGTCGCACGGCTGATTTACGGCTTTCGGGTAAGCATCTGGTTTGCCATCGTGCTCACGGCAGTAGGCACAGTACTGGGCATCCTGGCCGGTGCAGTGCAAGGCTACTTCGGCGGGCGGCTCGACCTCTCGATGCAGCGCCTGATCGAAGTCTGGGGCGCGGTGCCGGAGCTGTACCTGCTGATCATCTTTGCCTCGATCTTCGAGCCGTCGCTGCTGCTGCTCCTGGTGCTCCTGTCGCTGTGGGGCTGGATCGGGCTGTCGGACTACGTACGCGCGGAGTTCCTGCGCAACCGCAGCCTCGAGTACGTAAAGGCGGCGCGCGCCCTTGGTCTGCCGCACACCGTGATCATGGCGCGACACGTGCTGCCAAACTCGCTGGCGCCCGTGATCACGTTCCTGCCCTTTCGCATGAGCGGCGCCATCCTGGCGCTGACTTCGTTGGACTTCCTGGGCCTGGGGGTGCCGGCCTCGACCCCCTCGCTTGGCGAGCTGCTGCGCCAGGGCAAGGACAACCTAGACGCCTGGTGGATCATCGGTCCGACCTTCCTGCTGCTGGTGGGCACGATGTTGCTGCTCACCTTCATCGGCGACGCTCTGCGCGACGCCTTCGACGCGCGCAAGGCATGAACGCGCAGGCAGAGTCGCTGCTGCGGCTGGAGTCGCTGGACGTGCGCTTCGGCGCTACGCATGCCGTGCGCGACCTGAGCCTGGACATCCACGGGGGTGAAAAGTTCGCCCTCGTGGGCGAGTCGGGTTCGGGCAAGTCGGTGACCGCGCTGGCGCTGCTGCGCCTGTTGCGAGGCGCCACCGTGAGCGGACGGATTCTCTTCGACGGGCGGGACCTGATGGGGCTCCCTGAGGAGGACATGCGGGCGATGCGGGGCTCGCGCATCGCGCTGGTCTTCCAGGAGCCGATGACGGCCCTCAACCCGCTGCATCCGGTGGGCAGGCAGATCGCCGAAGTGCTGCAGCTGCACGCAGGCCTGGACGCCGCGGCGGCGCGCGGCCGCGCCATCGAGTTGCTGGCGCGCACCGGGATTGCCAATGCAGCCCGCCGTGTCGATGACCATCCCCACCAGCTCTCCGGCGGCCAGCGCCAGCGTGTGGTGATTGCCATGGCCCTGGCCTGCAAGCCGCAGCTGATGGTGTGCGATGAGCCCACGACCGCCCTGGACGTGACCGTGCAGGCGCAGATCCTGGGCTTGCTCGACGAACTGCAGGCTGAGATGGGCATGGCGCTGCTGTTCATCACCCATGACCTGGCCCTGGTGCGACGCTTTACGCATAGGGTGGGCGTGATGGAGCGCGGGCGCCTCGTGGAGTCAGGAGCCACCGAGTCCGTGTTCCAGCGGCCCCAGCACCCCTACACCCGCAAGCTCCTGGCCAGCCGACCGCAACGCCGGCTGACGGCGGTGGTCGAGCCGGCGCAGCCGCTGCTGGCGGCAAGCGGCGTGCGCGTGGAGTACGCCCGCCCACGCGGGCTGTGGCGGCGCGAGACCCATGCCGCGGTCGAGGGCCTGAGCCTGGAGGTGCAACGCGGCGAGACGCTGGGCATCGTGGGCGAGTCGGGTTCGGGCAAGACCACGCTGGGCATGGCCTTGCTGGGCCTGCAGCCGCTGGCGCAAGGTCAGGTCTATCTGGGTGCGGAACGCGTCGACACCGCAGCAGGCGCCGTTCTGCGCGGCTTGCGCCGTCGCATGCAGGTGGTGTTCCAGGATCCCTTCGCCTCGCTCAGCCCGCGCCTGACAGTGGGCCAGATCGTGGGCGAGGGCCTGTCCTGGCACCGCCAGGACCTGACCGCCGCCCAGCGCCAGGAGGCCGTGCTGCAGGCCCTGGACGAAGTGGGGCTGTCCGATCGGCACGGCGTGGCCAGCGTCCTGAGCCGCTATCCGCACGAGTTTTCGGGCGGACAGCGTCAGCGTATTGCCATCGCGCGCGCGCTTGCTATCCGTCCGCAGTTGCTCGTGCTCGACGAACCCACTTCGTCGTTGGACGTGTCGGTGCAAAGACAGATCCTCGATCTGCTGACCGACCTGCAGCGACGCCATGGCCTGAGCTATGTCTTCATCAGCCACGATCTCGCAGTGATCCGTGCAATGGCCCACCGGGTCCTGGTGATGCAACGCGGCCGGGTGGTGGAGGAAGGCAAAGTCGAGGCCCTGTTCGCCGCTCCCGCGCAGGCCTACACGCGAGAGCTCCTGGCTGCCGCATGGCTCGACTGAGGGCTCCGGTCGCATGTCCGCCTTCGCCGAGCTTCCTCCCTACCCGCCGAGCCCGCGAGCCGAAACCGTCGAAGAGTTCCACGGGAAGCGCCTGGCCGACCCGTACCGCTGGCTGGAAGACCTCGACTCGCCGCAGGTGGCCCGGTGGATCCAGGCGCAAAACGTCTGCACCGAGAAGGCGCTGTCGGCGAGCCCCTGGCGGCCGGCCCTCAGGGATCGGCTGGCCCAGTTGCAGCGGTTCGAGCGCCGCGTGCCGGTGGCCTGCTCGAGCGGCACCCTTTATTACTGGCGCCAATCGGGCGAGCGGGCCCAGCCGACCCTGTGCGCCGAACCCCTGGCCGGCGGCGCCGAGCGCCAGGTGCTCGACGTCACCGAGCTGTCCGCTGACGGGACCGTAGCCGTGGCGGAGGTGTCGATCAGCCCGGACGGCCGATGGCTCGCCTATGCCGTGTCCGACGGCGGCTCCGACTGGCTGCAGTGGCGCGTGCGAAGCCTGCAGACGATGCGCGACGAGCCCGACCGGCTGGACCACGCGCGCTTCGGCACCGCCGTCTGGCTGCGCGAGGGCAGCGGCTTCGTCTACGGTTGCTACCCGGAGAAAGCGCCAGAGCGGCACGCTGCAGTGACCGGTCACACGCTGCGGCTGCATCGCCTGGGCACGGCGCAGCAGGCCGACGAGGTGGTCTATCGCCGCCCGGATCGACCCTATGAGGTCTACACCCCCCACATCAGCCCGTGTGGCCGCTGGCTGGTGGTGTGCACCTGGGACGGCAGTGCCCGCAACCGTGTGTGGCGGGTCGATCTGCAGGACCCCGCCAGGGCTACCGCGCCGCTGCTCGACGAGGGCGACGCTGCCTACACGTGGGTCGGCGGTGCCGATCGCGGCGAACTGCTGTTTCTCACGGATGCGCTGGGCGGCAACGGCGCCGTGGTCGCGATCCACCCTGAACGCCCCGGGCGCCCGCAGTGGCGTATCCTAGTGCCGCCTGGCGCCGAGCGCCTGGAGAGTGCGGCTCTCGCGGGCCGGCACCTGGTGTGGTGCACGCTGAGCGACGGCGCGAGCCGTCTGCACCGCATGGGCGTGGAGGGTGGCGCGGCACAGACGGTGCCCCTGCCGTCCCTGGGGACGGCCAGCGGTTTCGTGGCGGAGGACCGTGCGTCGCCACGGGCCGAGGCAGGTGCCACGCTGCACTTCAACTTCATGTCCTTCACGGTGGCACCGATGGTGATGCGCCTGTCCGGCCATGGCGACGAGCAGCCACGCGCCTGGTTCGATCCTCCGCGATCCTTCGACGGCAGCGCCTACGAGACGGTGCTCGAGTGGGCGCGCAGCGCCGATGGCACAGCCGTGCCGATCCACCTCACGCGTCGGCGCGGCCTGGCGCTGGACGGCCGCTCGCCTTGCCTGCTGCTAGGCTACGGCGGATTCGGGCTTTCGCAGCGCCCAAGCTTCGTGGCCTCGCGCATCGCTTGGCTGGAGATGGGCGGCGTGCTGGTGCAGGCCATGCTGCGCGGCGGTGGGGAGTACGGACGCGCCTGGCACGACGCAGCGCGGCTGCAGGACAAGCCCCGCACCTTCGAGGACTTCATCGGGGTGGCGGAGCACCTGATTCGCAGCGGCCACACGCAGCCGCGGTTGCTGGTGGCGCACGGTGCCAGCAACGGCGGCCTGACGGCGGCCGCCAGCGTGCTCGCCCGGCCCGATCTATTCGGGGCGCTGGTGGCGGCGGTGCCGATCCTCGACATGCTGCGCTACCACCGCTTCGGCATGGCGGCGGCATGGGCGGCCGACTACGGGCGCTCCGACGTGCCCGAGCACTTCGCGATGCTGGCGCGATACTCGCCCGTGCACACGGTACGGCCCGGTCAGGTCTATCCGGCCACGATGCTGCTGACGGCCGAGCGCGATGACCGGGTGCACCCGGCTCACGCCTTCAAGTTCGCGGCCGCGATGCAGCATGCCCAGCCCTCGGCAGCTGGCCAGGCAGGTGCCGTCCTGCTCCGCGTCGAGCCCCGCAGCGGCCATGGGCCGGGCAAGTCGCTGCAGGCCGATGTGCACGAGAAGGCCGACCTCTACACCTTCATCGCTGAGGCAATAGGAATGTCACGGGATGGAGCCGGTCCTCCCCCCATCTGGTCGCCTGGAGCGCTCGCGTGCACCCGGTCTTCGTCTACGGCACCCTGAAGCAGGGCTTTCGCAACCACGCCGTCAACCGGGGTGTGCGCCGACCGGGACGGTTCACGACCGTCCAGCCCCTGCCGCTTTACATCGTGGGCGAGCGCTTCCTGCCTTGGCTGCTGAACCGACCGGGTCAGGGCGGCCCTGTGAGAGGGGAGCTCTACGACTGCACTACGTCGGCACTGGGCGAGATGGACAGCCTGGAGGGTGTGGGCACGCCGGGGTGGTACGAGCGCCATCTGGTGTGGGTGCGCCTTGGCCCGGACCAGCCGGCCGGCGCCAATGCCCTGCTCGCGTGGGTCTACTTCGGCAGCGAACTGGGCTTTTCCCGAGCTCCCTGCCACGGCGGGCCGATACCCGAATACACACAGGCACATGAGCAGGCATTCCTGGCGAGGCCTTGAGTGGTGTCCCAGCCGACGGAGGCAAGGCTGGGCTACTCTGCCCCACGCCTTGTCCAGCAGCGCGACCCCTTGCTCAGCCTAGCCGGGGCCTTGTGGTGCGCGCAGCCCTGTCGCCTAAACACATCGTGCACCGTCATCGCCAGAGTGTTCCAGTGAAGCGGGTCACGCGTTATCTGGAGATCGATGAGGTTCTCGACTGCCGATGTGATCATTTCACCATCTTGGGGATTGCCAACCTCTGAGGGCGTCCAGCCGGGAGGCCTTGTAGCACCTGTCGATCTGTCAGCTGTGCCGATGATCCAGTTCGTCTCGCAACAACACGGCCAGCATCTCGGCCAGCGGCATCTGCGAGACCAGCGCCTGCTGCAGCCGAGTCTGCAGAGTGTTTCGTGCGCCGGACAGGCGGCGCCAGGACCGGCCATCCGTGAGCGGGCTTCGCCGTCGGAAGCTTTCGGACATCGCTGACGTTTGAGTTCACAAACCGAACGTCGCACATCAGTCTAGGGCCGACCTTCAGTCGGTGACAGGCAGTTCTGCAGCGTAATGGAGAGCTCTCCATTACGCTGCGGAGCGGTCGTTCTCTCAGTTGTGGTGGCAGCAACCACTGCTGCAGGGCGTCTACACATCCATCGACGCGATGGCTGCGGCCGAGGCGATCAACAGCACATGCATCAGCTGGGTGATGCACCTGGCCTGCCTGGTATGCGAAATCACCGAGGCGATCCTGGAGGGCAAGCACCTGGCCCACCTCGCCGCCAAAGAACTGCCGGCGGCCCACCCTCTGTACTGGGCGGCGCAGCGGGTGCATTTCAAGCGTGCATGTAGCCCCACCGCTGGCTCAGCCCCTACCTGATCACCATCTCGAGTACCAGCGCCATAAGCGCCATCCAGAGCACGCCACGCCAGGACTTGCTGCGTTACGTGTACGCGCCGATCGAACTCTGACCCACTGGTCAAGGTTCAGTCGGCGCCAACAGTAATGAACCTACAACGGACCTGATCGAGCTAGGCTGCCGCGACGTAGGGCATCTGGTGCCAATTCCGCTCTCACAGAGAACCGCCTTCGCCTTGATGGCGCCGCTGAGCGCTATCCGGCGCTGGCTCAAGGGTACGGAGGGGCAGGTGACAGGCTTCACCCCTAAGCGACTGAGGGTCGCAGCCCCGGTGGGCTTGATGAAAAGTTCAAAACTCGTTGAAAGGAATTCGGAACTCACTGAGAACCGACAATCGCCTCTGTCTGTTCTCATTCAATGCTGAACCTGCGGATCGTACTTTTCGTACTGATGGATGCGCCTTAGCCTGAGTGGCTCTCATCTTGCGCCGGGGAGACGATGCTCTATCCATGACATTATGTACCGAATGTCACACATAGCAATCGAGAGTGAAGGTAGTTGCAGCACTGCTGCATTTACAGTAAGCTGCATTGATGGACTTTGAAGCCAGCCGCCGGCCTTCGCTGCCACGATCCCCGCCGCGCGCACCCATCGCACGCTTTTGGCGGCTGCACGATCAGGGCCGAAGCGCAGCACTGGACATCTGCAGCGAAACGGGTGAGCTGGTATGCCTCGCCTCGATCTCCGACTCCGGCGCTGAGGGGCTGAGTGATCCCGCTGCCCCGCACAGCGACTGCTGGCTTCGAGTCGTGGCCACGATCCGTGGCGAACTCGGGCCTTGAGTTCCCTGCCGCAATGCCTCCTCGGATCCTTGCCAGCACTCCCAACGGTGGCTACGTCAGGCACTCACGGCTACTGCAATGGCGAAGGCAAGGCCGTGCTCAGCAGTTTCGGCAAGCTGCGGGTTTCGGCCAACACTGCAGCAGACGCCTGGTCGAGTGCTACGTCGAAGGCCGCCGGCTAGGCCACGAGCTTCTCGCTCAGTTCTCTGCACACGAGGTGGATGCACTCAGAGCGCGGGTGCACTTCAACATGCAGGGCTATGTACGAACCTTGGTTGGTCAGCGCTCCAGCTTGGTCCATCTGAGCCATGCGAAGTGTTTAGGCGATGTCGATCAAGGCCTGCGCCAGAGTGCCGGCTTCATGTGCTGTAAGCATGCTGCTGAGCTGAGCGGTGATGCCATCTTCGCTATCGAGGTAGTTGGCGGCATCAAACGCGCGTGTGGTCGCGGTCTTCGTTCACACCATCGCCAGCTCAACCCGCCGCCCCGCCCGCGCCGCCAGGGTAATCAGCATATCCAGGCTGAACTTGTCCCACTTTCCGCGCATCAAATCACTGACGCGCGACTGCGCGACGCCAAAGTGCTCGGCCGCCTGAACCTGCGTCCAGCCTTTGTCACGCACCATCAGCCGCAGGCGGCCCATCAGGTCCGCTCGCAGGGCCAGCACAGCAGCTTCTTCGGGCTTGAGGCCCATATCGATGAAGACGTTGCCACTGCTGGGGGTGATGACTTCTTGTTCGGTCATGGCTCAATCTCCAATGAGTTTGTATCGACGGGCCGCCAGATCAATGTCGGGTTTAGCGGTCTTCTGAGAGGTCTTTTGGAAGCAGTGGAGCACGTAGACCGCATCGGCACGGTTGGCAACGTAGATCACGCGCCACTGCGTGCCCACCTTCACCCGAATCTCGTAAGCCCCCGCACCTACCGTCGGCATGGGCTTGAAGTCGCGCGGCATCAAACCCAGTTGCACCTGCCACAAATCGAACCCGGCTTCGCGCTTGGCATCAGCAGCAAACGCGGCCAGGTCCTCCTTTGCACTGCCCACAAAGTTCAACGGCTTCACCGATCAAAGTATACAAGTACCTTTATATTTCACCAAGGCAACTTGAACGCGCCGTCACCCGCAACACCCCCCTGTCTCGAAAGACGAAGAACACCGGCGTGCCCGATCTGGATCTGGCCACAAAGCGCTATCGCGAACGGTTGAAGGAGGTAGGTCATTGAGCAACCCACGATTTGCGAGCGTCTGGGATGCCATCGAGGACACCCCGAAAGAGGCGCACAGCATGAAGCTGCGTTCTGCCCTTATGACGGCGCTGAAGAACCACCTGACACGCACGCAAGTGAGCCAGGCGCAGGCTGCCGTGCTGTTCGGTGTGACTCAGCAGCGAGTCTCTGACCTGATGCACGGCAAGATCATCGTGTTCAGCCTCGACGCGCTGGTGAACATGGCAACGTCTGCCGGGCTGCACATTGAAATGCGTGTGCATGAAGCCGGCTGAGCTTTTCGACGCGCGCCCTGCTTGGCTGCGCGCCCCTAGCCTGCGTGTGCGGTTTCGAATTCCGCCTTTGGTGCTCGCAGGCCAAATGAACCGACTGACCCACACAGCGACTGCTGGCTTTCAATCACCACTATCTGCGGCGAGCTTGGCCCCTGAACATGCTTCTTGAACCACAAGCGCCCTACCCCGAGGCCCTCAAAGCCTTCGCGGCCTCCTGCACTGGCGACTACGCCGACTGCTACCAGGAGATCCTCAGCGAGGCCTTCACGAGCCATGGGCTGATCCTGAACGCCAAGCAGCTGCGCGAGTTGGCCGGAGGCGGCTCCCAGACCACCGCCCAGCGCTGCATCACCGCCTGGCGCCAGGACTTGAGCCGAAAGCTCGCCATGCGCGTTCGTCTGGGAGCGCAGGTGCCCGAGGATGTGCTGCAAACAGCTAACGGCCTGATCGAGACGCTCTGGATGCAGGCTCGCGACCGGGCAAACCAAGAGTACGACCAGGATCGCTCTGAACTGCAGGCAGCTCAAGCCGACTCGGCGGCCCGTTTGGCTGAAAGCCAGCAGGAGCTACTTCAAGCTCGCGTGGAGCTGGATCAGGCCAAGGCGCTTGAGACAGCCAAGGATGCTCAGTTGGAAGCGCTGCGTGCCGAGATCGCGGCGGCCAATGGCCGCCTGGCGCAGGCAGCGCGGGACTTTGAGCAGGAACGACGCGCGCGCGCAGAACAGGCCGCTCAAGCCCGTAGCGCTCAAGAGGCCCTGGAGCGAGAGTTGCGCGAGGCCGAGGCCCGCAGCGAGCAGCTGCGCGCGGACTTGGCCCGGGCCCAGAGCGAGGCCTCTCAGCGCTTCGACCGGATGCTGGTCGAGCACCGCGAAGCGGTCTCCAGCGTGCAGCGGACCTGCGACGCAAGGCTGGCCGAGAAGGACACCCAGATCAGAAGGCTGCAGGCCCGAGTCGAAGCTGCCACCTCGCAAGAGCTGGATCTGCAGATGCAGGCTGTTCGTAGTGCTCAGCAGATGGAGCATCTGGAAAAGCAGGCCGGTGTGATGCGCGCCGAACTTGAGACAGTGCGCAGCGCGCTTCAAGCAAGCCGCGACCAAGTCCAGGCCACCCAGGCGCAGCTCATCGAGCACCTGAAAGCGGCGCAGACCCAGGTCTTGGCCACCGCAGCGCAAGATCCAGCAGCGGCGAGCGCGTGATGGGTGGAAACAGACGCGGGTCGTCGAGTTTGGCTGCGCCAGGGGCGTCGCTGCGCAGCGGGGCTGCCGGTGCGGCTGAAGTAAAAGTTCTCGAAGATGCAGCCCTGGAGAACGCAAAGGCCGAGGCCAAGAAGGACAGCGACCTGATCGAGCAGTTCGTCAGAGAGCGCTGCCCGTCAGATCACACCGCGGCGAACTACCGGGCTTCGCTTCGTCGGCTGGGCTGGTTCTGCAAATCCGTCGGGCTGCAGTCGGTGCGGCAGCTGCAGCGTGACCAGTGGGCCGAGTACCGAGCCTACCTTCGAGATCCTCCGGCCGAGCACATCATGGCCCACCGGTCTGTGAGATACGGCGCTCCAGGTTGGGCACCTTTCCGGGGCCCTCTGTCTGAGCGCAGCGCCAAGCAGTCCGAGATCATCGCCAAGGTCTTCTACGGTTGGATGGCCGACCCGGCAGTGGGCGCCATCGCACACAGCCCCGTGGCCACGATCCGCACGCACGCTGTGCGTCGAAGCGCCACCGAGGCGGGCGTCCACAGATTTCTTCCCGGACCTGTCTGGCCGTACATCGACCAAGCCTTGTTGCAGTGGCCTGCCGAGACGCTATACCAACAGCGAAGCCGGGCTAGAGCCCAATGGGTCATTGCTCTGGCGGTTCGCACGGGCCTGCGGGCGAGTGAGATTTCGAATGCCCGCTTCGGTAGCCTTCAGCCCTCTTCCCTACACCCCGGCAAGTACAACCTGCACGTGACTCGCAAGGGTGGAGTGGTCTCCGCGCTGCCCGTGCTGCCCGAGGTGGTGCGTGCGTACCGCGCCTATCTGGACACCTACGACCTGAAGGGCTACGACCTAGCTGAGTTGCCGATGGTCCTACCTGTTCGGCTCGGCAAGAGGACGGACTCGGTCCAACCGGCATCTCGCAGCTACATCTGGCGGATCGTCAAGGATGTGATGCAGTCAGCAGCAGATCTCGCCATGGAGGCAGGAGACGAGATCGCGCAAGCTCGATTGCAGCAAGCCTCTACGCACTGGCTGCGCCATACCTTCGCCACTGACCTGTTCGACAGTGGGGCTGACGTGCTTTCGGTGCGCGATCTGATGGACCACGCGTCGATCTCCACGACGAGCAGATATCTCCATAGGCCAGAGGAGCGGCTGAGGGCTGATTTGGAGCGATTGACGCGCGACTGACCTGCTGCGGGTCCATGTTGGCTCAGTTTCTCCAACCTGCGGGAACAGTGCCGTCAGCCTGAAACCCGCATGCATGCTAGTTTTCAGGCGAAAGCGCACCAATCTGCACGAAAAGTACGATCACCTCAAAACAAGCGCCCCCGGCTGAAACCGCCCTCGCAATGACGCCACCAAACCTAGGTTGAAGAGCGAACAGGAACTCCTGTGAGATCAACAACTTACGAATCCGACCCCGCGCCGTTGCTGGCTTCCCGTACCGTCACTTATTGCACTGAAAACGAGTGGCCCCCGGGGAAGCAATTACAGCAGCAGCCACACGCTGATGGGCACGATCAGCAGATCGTCCACATAGCCCAGCACTGGGATGAAGTCGGGGATCAGATCAATCGGGCTGAAGGCGTAGGTCGTCACGAGCGCGGCAAAGGCACGAGCTGCCCACGGTGTCCTGGCGTGTCTCATCGCAAAGTGTCAAGCTTGAGCGCTTGAATCCAGACTCTGATCGCCGCTCTTGACACTGGATTTCGACGTTGAATGTTGATTGACATGCTGGCTTGAGTGAGCGATTGAACCTTCGCTCATCCTTGAAAGGCCAAGCCCCGCAAACACCTGCGCCGCCCATTTCAGGGCATAGCCTCCCGACAATCCGCTCGTGGATCTCAAACCTCTGGTCACGCTGCTGGCTATCGTCAACCCGCTGGCCTGCGTGCCGTTCTTCATTCATTTCACGCACGACTTCGCGCCTGAACAGCGCCGCCGGACGGTCTGGATAGCCTCGGTCACGGTCTTCATCGTCATCGCCGTCAGTGCGCTGCTCGGGCTTCAGATCCTCACCTCGGGATAAAGGCTGTAAATCGAAGTGTTGAGAGACCTGGGGGCAGTGCAGCTCACCTCAATGCGGGAACGCACCTTGCGTCGAACGGAGGTCAGAGGACAAGTACGGCAAGCCTCGATCGATATACTGAAATAACTGCAAATTGTCTGCGCCAACGTGAGGTGATGAGATGGGTTTGCCACTGGAAATCGAGATGGACGTTGCGACCATCGAGCACATCGATGCAGTGCCGGCCATTCTCAACCTTGCATGCGAGGCGACCGGCATGGGCTTCGCCGCCGTCGCCCGGGTGACACAGGACCGCTGGGTGGCTTGCGGCGTGCTCGACAAGATCGGGTTTGGTCTGAAGCCTGGAGGAGAGTTGGTCGTAGGTACCACCATCTGTGACGAGATCAGGCGGTCCGGTAAGGCAGTCACCATCGACCACGTGAGTGAAGACGCAGCGTTTTGCAGCCATCCGACGCCCGCGATGTACGGGCTGCAGAGCTACATCTCGGTGCCACTTTTCCTGCGCAATGGCGAGTTCTTCGGCACGCTTTGCGCCATCGATCCCAACCCCCACCGCGTCAGTGAGCCTCAGACGGTCAGAGCTTTTGAGCTGTGGGCTGAACTCATCGCCTTTCACATTGAGGCGCAGCGCCAATTGGCCGCCACAGCCACCGAACTGCGCAATGAGCGGCAAGTGGCCGAATTGCGCGAACAGTTCATCGCCGTGCTGGGCCATGATCTTCGCAGCCCGCTGACCGCCATCGGCAGTGGTGCCAAGATGCTGCTGGAAGAGCCGCTCACGACCCCAGGTCGCTCGGTCCTGAAGATGGTGTCGGACAGCGCAACACGCAGCTTGGGCATCGTGGACACCGTACTCGATTTCGCCAGGGCACGGCTGGGAGGCGGGCTGGCGCTGCAGGCGCAACCGGGCGCGGAACTGCGGCCTGTGCTCGAACAGGTGATTGCCGAGTCCCGTTCCACGCACCCTGATCGCGAGTTTCGCGCGCATTTGGCTGAACTTCCACCGCTGCCCGCTGACAGTGGGCGGGTGGCCCAGTTGCTGTCCAACTTGTTAGGCAATGCACTCAGACATGGCGCGCCGAAAGGGCCGATCGACATTCACGCAAAAGTAACCGCAAGCCACTTCGAACTGAGCGTCACCAACCCGGGCCCCGCGGTGCCTGCCGAGCTGCTAGGCCAGGCCTTCAAGCCCTTCCTGCGGGGTAAGCCTCGGACTCGGGGCAACGGCCTGGGGCTGGGTCTTTACATCTCTCAGGAGATTGCCAAAGGCCATGGGGGTACGCTTACGGCACAAAGCACGGGCGGAGAAACCCGGTTCACCTTCAGCATGCCCCTGGCTGTCCATTAGCCCTGGGTTCGGGTTTCCCCACTGCGAGCAACCTTCGTCCTGCAGCCATCGGCCTCGTCGACGCTTTCAGTTCTGCAAACGGCGCAAGGTCAACTGGGCCCGAAGGCCGTCTTGGCTGATGAACTCGACTTGCGCGCCGACTTGTCGGCTCAGAGCCCGAATGAGTTCCATGCCTATGGAGTTAGAACCGCCCTGCGGCGGGGCGCCTTCCAGACCGGGCCCTGAGTCGCTGACAGCGATGTAGGTGTGGGTTGCGTCAGAGCTGATCTCCACGAGTACATCGCAGCGTTCCCCGGTGCGGCGCATGCGCCCCGGTCTTCTCGGCGCCAGGCCGTGCTTGAGGGCGTTGGAAATGAGTTCATTGAGAAGTAGGCCCAGCGGTGTAGCCACTTCGATGGAGACATTCACCGGCTCTGCAATCACGGCGAGCCGGGCATCCGGAGCGTAGGTGCCGCGCAGGATGTCACCCAGGTTCTGGGCATAGTGGCCCAAATCGATCTGGGAAAGTGAGTCGCTGCCGTAGAGTTGCTCGTGCACGATGGCCATGGAACGCACGCGTCCCACGCAGTCCGCCAGCACTGAACGCACCTCTGCCGCGTTGCTCTGCGAAGACTGCAGGCCAAGCAAGCTGGACACTACCTGAAGGTTGTTCTTGACTCGGTGGTGTACTTCTTTGAGCAAGACTTCCTTTTCACGCAAAGAGCGTTTCATGGCCTCGAAGGCGCTCACACGCTCGCTGACATCGCTCACGCTGGCCAGCACGCACCTCTGGCCTGCGATATCTGCTCCAGCAGCCCGAACCTCGACCCGCAGCCGCTGCCCGTCCAGCCTCGAGGCCGTCCATGTCTCAGTCGGATGCTGGCTCTTCACAGTGCCTTCAGACAATACGCTGTTCGCCAGGGGGTAGTCCGGCAACAATTCGCTCAAGCTCATCCCCAGCAGCCCGCTGCGTGCGGATGCAAACAGAGTCTCGGCGGCGGCATTGGACCTCTGGATGACCCCATTTGGAGCGGTCATGAGCAGGGCTTGCGGAGCCAGTTCGAACAGGTCATCGAAGCGACCCTCGCTGGCATCGAGCGCGCGGTTGCGTTCTGCGAGCATGCGCTCCAATTGCTGGCGCTGTACTGCGAGTTCGAGAAACACCCGCACCTTGGCCAGAAGCGTCTCGGGGTGGTAAGGCTTGATGATGTAGTCGACAGCGCCAGTGGTGTAACCGCGGAAGACGTGCGAGTCATCGAAAAAGGCGGCCGTCATGAAAATGATCGGGATTCGGCTCGTGGCCTCGTCTGCAAGCAGAATCTCAGCCAGTTCATAGCCATCCATCTCGGGCATCTGCACGTCCAGGATCGCCAGCGCAAAGCGGTGGCGTAGACACAGTCCCAGCGCCTCCTCTCCACTGCCAGCACGCACCATACGCGCGCCTACGCTGCCCAAAACACGCTCCAAGGCCACCAAGTTAGCCGGCGTGTCATCAACGGCCAGGATGAGCAGTTCCTCGGTGATGGGGAGATCTGACCGGACATCCGGCCGCCACCTGGGGTTGCTTGCGCTCATCGCAGTACCCGCTTCTTGTATATACGTGCCTGGGCGTCCACTACATCGAACCGCTTTTCCACCGCCGTGAAGGAGATGGACTCGTTGTTTCCTAGGCAGAGATAGCCGCCGTGATCCAGGCTTTCCCAGAACATCTCCAACACGGCGTCCTGAAGTTCTCGATTGAAATAGATCAGCACGTTTCGGCAGATCACGACCTGCATCTCACCGAAGGACTTGTCCATCGCCAAGTTGTGGCGGGCGAAGGTGATGTTCTGGCGCAATCGTGAATCCATGACGCCAGCTTCCCGCCCCGCGAGGTAATAGTTGGATAGCGAGTAACTGCCGCCGAATTCGAAGTAGTTGCGCCCGCCCTGCGCCAGGATCTCCAATGGGTAGACCCCGGTACGGGCAGTCTCCAGTGCAGCCGCGCTGAGATCAGTGGCGTAGATCCGGGCGCGCGCAGACAAGCCGCCCTCCACCAGCAGGATGGCCAGCGAATAGAGCTCTTCTCCAGTGGCGCAACCTGCATCCCAGATCTTGACGTGCGGCCAGGTACGCAGCATCGGCAGCACCCGGTCTCGCACAGCGGTGTAGAAGTGCGGATCGCGGAAGAGAGCGGTGACGTTGACCGAGAAGTAGCCGATAACCCGGTAGAACGTTGAGGGGTCACGCAACACCTGGCCGGTGAGTTCCGACACCGTAGAACAGCCCAGGTCCTCGCAGCACTGCTCGACGCGACGCACCACCGTTTCACGGGCATAGTCGCGGAAGTCGTAGCCATAACGCAGGAAAAGGGCCTCCAGCAAAAGGGCTACCTCGATGTGGTGGACATCCGCCGCCTTGTGGATGCTCGGCATCGAGGGACTCCGCTCCGGTGGCTTCAACGCTGAGGCAGTCAAGAGGGTTGTCCGGCTCAACGGAACATGAGAACGCGCATTAGCGAGGTCAGTCGATCAGGATCGACTGGCTTGCTGAGGTAGTCAGTGCAGCCCGCCTCCAGGCAGCGCTGACGGTCCTCGCGCATTGCCTTGGCCGTCAGTGCGAT
>Ga0315902_10002357_pt1 | contig 29511 bp, 29 predicted proteins | sample LakEriMetagenome_9_FD_203523 | JGI IMG/M metagenome (GOLD analysis project Ga0315902, IMG submission 203523) | Freshwater fungal communities from buoy surface, Lake Erie, Ohio, United States - Buoy 12 MA117 | ecosystem: Environmental > Aquatic > Freshwater > Lake > Lake biofilm | place: USA...
TAAGCCGCCCTTAGTCATATAATACGTTATCTCTGCGTTTATTACTGGGTCAAACAATAAAATGTTTGACTTTAGATCAAATTTTTCTTTACGATCAATGCCGAGTTGTCCCAACATATTAATCTGAAAAATTCCGTAGGAACTGTCTCCAGTTTTCCTGTTACCATTGTAAGCCATAGGTCTTGAGTTAGATTCTGACTTAGCAATAGCCCAAGCCTGTTTAAGGGCTTTTCCTTCAAAGCCAACAGCTGATAGGAGTTCTTTTAGTTCTCCGTCTGTTAGCATCTCAGAAGGCTTGTACACAGTAGTGCTGTACTTCTCTAAGGTTTCTTTCTTAAGTTGTACTGTTGATTTCACAGGTACTTCTACCTGCAATGCTTGAGATGCAGTTGGCCCAGGCTGGACAGTAAATAAAAATAATGTTATCATTCCTATATACGTCCAGTTATGAGCAACTTCGCTCAAACGTTGTTTGATATTCTCCATTGGCATTTCCTCCTTTAGAGATAACGAACTATAATCATAACATTACTTGACAGTAGGTGTCAAGCCAGTCAACCAGAAAAAATTATGCATATATCATATTACACAATAAGAGCGGGGCTGAATCCAGCCGTGGGCTTTGGTTATGCTGGACAAAATATAATTAAATCTTTGCAGAAATTAGGACATAAAGTAGATTTTGCAAACCCTAAAGCTCAACTACAACTAAATTTTACACAACCTCATCATTATAAATTACATAAGAATCAATATCAGATTGGTTATACACCATGGGAGTCTACTAAAATTCGTGAAGAGTGGCGGGATCGAATGAATAGTTGCAATGAAATATGGGCAACATCAGATTGGGTTGCAGATGTATATAAAACTAATGGGATCACTGCTCCAATTAAAGTTTATCCACATGGCATAGAGGATATATGGAAGCCATATAAAAGAGTAGTTAAAGAAGGTAGACCGCTAAAGTTTTTACATGTTGGAGAACCATCTCCAAGAAAAGATGGACAACTAGTTACAGATACATTTATAAAGCTATTTGGAAATAACCCAGAGTATCAATTAACTTTAAAATGTCATGGTTCTTCTACTGTTAGAATCTATAACAAGAATAAAGAACTGGTTTCTCCAGATACTGTATATAATAATATTAAGATTATTACAGAAGAATATCCTATAGAGCAATTAGTAGATCTTTATCATCAGCACCATGTTCTTGTCTATCCTACTTGGGGAGAAGGTTTTGGTTTTATCCCGCTTCAAGGTTTAGCGACAGGAATGCCAGTTATATCGACTTATGATTGGGCTCATTATAAAGATTATTTAGGACCCCTAAAGCTTAACTCTATACTTACAGATGCAGAAGTGGATGGTGTGCCAAAAGCAGTTGGTGACCCACACATTGGTTCTTTTTATAAACCAGATAAATTACATTTAGAAGATCAAATGGTTTATGCAGCATTAAACTTTAAAGCAATGTCTGGTTATTACTTTGCTCAGTCAACTAAAATACACGAAGAATATAATTGGATTAGGTTGACTAAGAATGCATTTAGTCATTTAGAAGAAAGATTTTCATAACCCCTTCCCCTTTAGATTAAAGTTTGGTAGAATTGGATTTCAACTCAAAAATTAGATAAACCGCAAGGCGGAGAAAAGGTGTTATTATAAATGTCAAAAACTATTGCAAACCCATATGAAAATTTCATTGCATTGTCTCGTTATGCAAGATGGATTCCAGAGGAAGGCCGTCGTGAAACTTGGGGAGAAACTGTAGATAGATATTTTGACTTCATGTTGAATCATCTAAAAGTAAATCATAACTACGTCCCAGCAGATAATCTTGTTGCAGAACTGAAAGATGCAGTTTTTAATAGAAACGTAATGCCTTCAATGAGATCTGTAATGACTGCTGGTGCAGCGCTAGATAGAGATCATGTTGCAGGATACAACTGTTCCTTTGTTCCAGTAGATAACCCTCGTTCGTTTGATGAGACCATGTACATTCTTATGTGTGGTACAGGTGTAGGATTCTCTGTTGAATATAAGTATGTTAACAAACTTCCTGCCGTTCCAGAGACGTTTGAGAAGTCAACAACAGTAATTGTTGTAGAAGATTCTAAGCAGGGTTGGGCAAAAGCATATCGTGAGCTTCTAGCTTTACTTTGGACAGGACAGGTTCCAGCAATTGATGTTTCTAAGGTTCGTCCAGCAGGAGCAAGACTTAAGACAATGGGTGGACGTTCTTCAGGACCACAGCCACTTGTAAATCTTTTTGATTTTACTATTGCAAAATTTAAAAATGCAGCAGGTCGTCAATTAAAGCCAATTGAAGCGCATGACATTATGTGCAAGATTGGTGAGGTTGTAGTTGTTGGTGGAGTACGTCGTTCAGCAATGATTTCTCTTTCCAATATTAACGATATTGAAATGGCTGCAGCAAAGTCAGGTAACTGGTGGGAAAACAATACACAACGTGCACTTTCAAATAACTCTGTTGCTTATTCACGCAAGCCAGAGATGGAACAATTTATAGCAGAATGGAAAAACCTTTATGACTCAAAGTCAGGAGAACGAGGTATATACAATGTGGCCGCAGCTCAAGCCCAAGCAGCCAAGTATGGAAGAAGAGATCCAGATATTCACTACGGAACTAACCCATGCTCAGAGATTATTTTACGTCCTTACCAGTTTTGTAACCTTTCAGAAGTCGTACTACGTGAAAAGGATAAAGTTGAAGACGTATCAAATAAAGTACGACTTGCTACAATTCTTGGCACATGGCAATCAACGCTAACAGACTTTAAGTATCTTCGTAAGATCTGGAAAGACAATACAGAAGAGGAGCGACTACTTGGAGTTTCTTTAACTGGACAATTTGGACATAAGTTTTTTTCAGGAAAGCAGGGCTTAGATAAACTAGAGTCCACACTTGCAGGACTTCGTGAATATGCAAGAACAATTAACTCAGAAGAGGCAGGGAAAATTGGGATTCCTGAGTCTGCAGCTATTACATGCGTAAAGCCTTCTGGAACAGTATCTCAATTGGTCGGGGTATCTTCAGGAATGCATCCATGGCATTCACAATATTATATTCGTACAGTACGTGGCTCAAAGGGAGATCCAATTTCTACATTTTTGAAGGAAGTTGGAATTCCAGTAGAAGACGATGTAATGAAGCCAAACGATACATACGTATTTTCATTTCCAGTAAAAGCACCAGAAGGTGCAATTGTTAGAAATGATTTAACAGCACTTGATCACCTTAATACATGGTTGGTTTACCAACGTGCATGGTGTGAGCATAAGCCATCAATTACAGTTTCTGTAAAAGAAGACGAGTGGATGGAAGTAGGTGCTTGGGTATATAAGCATTTTGATGAAGTGTCAGGTATTTCATTCCTGCCTCACTCAGATCATACATATAAGCAGGCTCCATACCAAGAAGTTTCTAAGGAAGAATACGAAGCGTTGCTTGCAAGAATGCCTAATGATATTCGTTGGGAAGATTTGTCATTTTATGAGACAGAAGACGGAACATCTACAAATGCCACCCTTGCATGTACTTCAGACGGAAATTGTGAGATTGTAGACATTTCCGCATAATAGGTATATAATAAGAATTGGGGTAACACCCAAAATTCCTGGGCACAATGCCCAGAAATAGGAGGATCTAATGAAACAAGATCTTAACAATGATGGAAAGGTAACTATGCAGGAGAAAATTCTCGCAGCATTGTCAAGCTATGGTCGTCACTTTTTAGGTGCAACCATTGCTCTTTACATGACTGGAAATACTGACCCAGGAGACCTAATTAAGGGCGGACTCGCAGCAGTGCTACCCGTTATTTTGAAGGCTCTAAATACAAATGAGCCATCTTTTGGCTTTACTAAGAAGTAAAAACTAAAATCAATTAGGACGGCTCCTATGCTAAAATGGGCATAGGAGTTTTCCTATTTAGGAGATTTGGCAAATGGCAGGACAAAAGAATTTTGAAGTAGATCAGAATACCACTTTTTCTTTTATTGTAGAATATAAAGATGCTGATGGTAATCCAATTGATTTAGATGGCGCTACAGCTAAAATGCAGGTTAGAGACACCAAGGGTGGTTCAAAGCTAGCGTTTACATTAACATCACCAAATGGTGGAATCGTAATAGATGCGCCAAATGGAAAGTTAACATGCAAAATGACACCAACACAAACTAATAAACTCTTTTATCCAAAATCATCTTATGACCTAATGATAGTAGACTCTAATTCAAATAAAACAAAGCTTATTGAAGGATTCTTTACTTTAAGCAGATCGGTAACTATCTAATGACAGAAAAAATTGTTGTAGTCGAAGATGTACATAAGGTAATAATTCCGACTGCAGGAATTCAGGGTCCTAGAGGTAAAACTATTCTCAATGGGAATGGCGCACCAGCAGATAATCTTGGCACAGAAGGCGACTTCTACTATGACAAGCAAACAACAAGATTCTATGGCCCAAAACCTCAAGAAACATCTTGGGCTGGAGCAACAAATTACCTACTAAGCACAAGTACGCTAACATATCCATTTTCAATTAATCAGGTTACAAATGAGGGTACCTACTGGGCTCTTGAAATAACCCATAATATGGGCTACAACCCAAATGTCACTGTCAAAAATAGCGCAGGCGACATATTAGAAACTGGAATAGACTATAATAGTATTAACAAAATTACACTGACTATGGCTCAACCATTCGGTGGGACAGCATATCTGTCTTAAGGGAGAAGTAGAAAATGGCAAGATTATTTGTAACTGATATCAATCTTAACAAGAATGAACTTCAGAATGCCCGCATCCAGGGGTTAAGCTCTGCACCGTCAGCTGCAGTTACTGGACAGATTTATTACAACACACAAGATAATATTCTTTATTACTACAATGGACTGACTGCACCAGATGGTCCATGGATGCCTATGGGTTCATCCGCAGAAGTTATTCAAGATGTAATTGGATCTTCTGTTCTAGGCGGAACAGCAATAACAACAACCTACAATGATTTGGCTGGTACAACAACAGTAACACTTGATGATACTGCAGTAACACCTGGCTCATATGGTTCACAAACACAAATTCCTACATTTACAGTAGATGCACAGGGTCGTTTAACTGCAGCAGGCACAGTAGACGTAGCAACACAACTAGATTTAGGTGCAGATAATGCACATGGTGGTTATAAGCTAGATCTTCTAACAGACACAGTTAAGTTTGTTGGTGGAGAAGGCATTGATACCACTTATACAGCAGATGAAACACTACATACAATCACAATTTCTGGAGAAGATGCATCAACAACCAATAAGGGTATTGCATCTTTTGAAACAGAAGACTTTACAGTTACAGCTGGCCATGTAACAATTAAAAATGTAAACCTAGCCACACAAACAACTGGTAATTATGTAGCAACAATTTCTGGAACAGAAAATGAAATTACTGTTTCTGGATCAGGTACAGAAAATGCTGCAATTACAATTGGTCTTCCATCAGATGTAACAATTGAGAACAACCTTAACATTGGCGGAGATCTCAATGTTGCTGGTGTAATTAACACAGTTAATTCTACACAGGTAAATATCTCAGATAATAAGGTTAACCTTAACTCTGATATGCCAGAAGCCAACTCACCATCTTTGGATGCTGGAATTGTTGTACACCGTGGAATTGAAGCAGATGCTGAGCTTCTATGGAGCGAGACAGCAGATAAGTGGCAAGTAGGACTTGTTGGAGGACATTACCACGATATAGCACGTAAGTATGTATCTACAATTGGTGATGCATCATCTTTAACATATCCAATCACACACAACCTTGGAACTCGTGAAGTTCAAGTTCAAGTTTACGATTCATCAACATACGATACAGTAGAAGCTGATGTTGTAAGAAATACTGCAGACCAAGTAACAATAGGATTTACAGTAGCACCTGCTTCTGGAGCATATAAAGTAGTTATCGTAGGATAAAAAGGGGGCTTAAATGTCTGTAAAAAGATTAGTTCCCCTTCATGCAGTAGTATTAGATGATAACCCTGTTAATGCACGTATAGGTGATATTTATTACAACAGCATTTCAGAAGAGTTAAGATTTTTTGATGGCTCTAGCTGGAATCCAGTCGGTGGAGCAATAACTGGAATACTTGACCATATCCATACATATGATGGAGCAATCTTTTCTGTTCAATCTAATGAAGTTCCAGCTTCTGGAGTTATTGATGGCGGTACTCCATAATGCCAGTAATAAGAATAAAAAGAGGAACTACTACCCAGTGGAGTAATTCATTAACACCTTTAACAGGTGGAGAACTTGGGTATGACATAACATCTAAAGTAATTAAAATAGGTGATGGCACAACTCTTTGGAATGACCTTCTTCCATTAAATAAATTTGAAATTGATGAAATTTCACAAGATGCAATTTATAGCGCACTGACAAACTTTGTTTCGGTAGGAAATAATATAACCGTAGAGTATAACGATGTAGATAACTATATGATTTTAGACGTTGGCCCAAATGTAGTTTTAACGTCTACTCTAGAACAATCTGTTTCAGATAGAATTGCTGAATTAAATACAGACAATTTAAATGAGGGCCTAGCTAATTTATATTGGACAGAGTCACGTACAAAAGAAGCAGCAGCAGAGCTATTAGTAAATGCAAATTTAAATAATCTTACAATTACTGGCAATGGATCTGGTTTAACTATTACTGCTCAAAACGGGGTGGCTGGCTCAACAACAGACAACCTTCTTGAGGGAACTACAAATCTTTATTTTACAAATCAAAGAGCTTTAGATGCTACAGTATTAGCATACGATGCTATTGGTGCAGCAACAACAGCACAATCAAATGCAATAGCTTCAGCAAACGAATATACAGACTTAGCAGTATCTGGACTAGGAAACTCTATTGGAGATTCTTATGTCCCACAGTCGGACGTTGGCGCATTAGACGGTGTTGCACAACTTGTTGGTGGTTATGTTCCAGATTCTCAAATCTCTCCATCAATAGCAAGAGATTCAGAACTATTTAGCGGGTCATATAATGACCTTTCAGACAAGCCAAACATTGCATTGGGCGCAGTTCAATGGACAGCAAACCATACGCTTCTTCCAGGCGGAGAAAATACAAGATATTTAATTGGAGATATAGTTTATGATGGCGGTAAGATATATGTTGCTAATTATGAAAATGAAAGTATTCCAACATCAAGCACACTATATTGGTCAGAAATTGGATCTGGAAAAAGATTAAATATTGACGGCAGAGATATTCCAAATATTACATATAGTCAATTATCTGGAAAACCAACCATACCAGATTTAGCTGGTTATGCTACAGAGACATATGTCAATACAGCCGTATCTAATCTTGTAGACACAGCACCAGAAACATTAAATACTCTTAATGAATTGGCGGCAGCAATTAATGATGATGCTTCTTATGCATCTACTATTACAACAGCATTAGGCACAAAGGCCCCGTTAGATTCTCCAACATTTACAGGTACTGTAAGTGGAATTAGTTCGTCCATGGTAGGCCTTGGAAATGTTGATAATACATCCGATGCAAATAAACCAATTTCTACCGCTACGCAAACAGCACTAAACTCTAAATTAGACTCTTCTGGATTTACCTATGCTTCAATTACAATTCCAGTTTATAGCACTATAGCAGAACTGCCTTCTGCCGCATCTAATCATGGCAGATGGGCTCATGTTCATGGAGAAGGTGCCATGTTCTTTGCTCACGGTGGCGTATGGTACAGAGCACTATCTGAAACAAATTTATATGTTAACACAAATGCTCAGTCTAGCTCATATACTTTAGCTACAACTGATTTAGATAAGTTAATTGAAATGTCTGGCGGAGGCACATTAACAATATCAGACTCTGCATCATTCCCAGTTGGATTTTCATGTGATGTTTTACAAACTGAATCTTCTCAAGTAACTATAGCAGGTAGTGGATTTACTCCAAACGCTACCCCTGGATTAAAATTAAGAACACAATGGAGTTCTGCAACATTAATTAAACGAGCATTAAATTCATGGGTTGTACTCGGCGATTTGAGCGCTTAAAATGCGTAGAAGATCTGGTAGAGGTGGAAGTAGAAAATTTAGTGTTCCAAATCTAAATGGGCTTACAAGATCACAAGCAATTGCAGCAATTCAGGCTGCAGGTTTTACATATTCAGAATCTCAACAAGAAACAAGTACTTCAGGGTTAAATTTATTTATTAGCCAGCAATCTGTTTCTGCAGGAACAGTCATACCACTTGGCTCAACAGTACCTTTTATTTATTATAATTATGTAGAGCCAGCTCCAGTAATTACATATGGACCATGTGAGACATACGGCAGCCCAATACAGAATTTAGGCAATAGTACAGGATGTTCTGGCAATTTTTATCAAGAGCGCACAACATATAGATATAACACAAGAAAAAAGATTTATTCTAATGGCTCATGGGATGGATCTTCATATTCAACAGATGGTTGTGGAACAACAGATGTTTTAACTGTTACAAGCAGCAATCAAATAGACGGTTTGTGTGGATACACAGCGCCACCACCCGCATGCACAATTACATCTTATTCGGAATGGTCTTATGGCAATATTACATGGAGCGGAAACTGTCCATCTGGGACAGAGTCTGGAACAGCAGCATCTAGAAGTAGAACAGATAATTGCGGAAATACTTATAATGAAAGCGGAAGCTATTCTGTAACCAGATCTTGTACCCCTCCAGTAACAGTTACTTATGGTCCATGTCAAGCATATGGAGATGCAATAGGAAGTAGTCCAGTAGGTGGCGGAAGTTATTGTAACGGAACATATACAGTAAATTATCAAACATGGCCATATAACGCTAGAAGAACAATTTTGAATAATGGATCTTGGGATGGATATTCATATGACTATAGTTGCGGATCTATCAATCAGCAAATTATTATAAGTAATAGCCAGGTAGACGGCTCTTGCGGATATACTACTCCGCCTCCACCATCCACAACTTGGTATTGCACTGAATCCTATAATGGTGGTGGTGTTGGAAATTGCGGATATTCAACATCAACATTTAATAATTCAGCATCTGGATCTGGATATTCTAGACAATGCTCTACTTCTGGATATCCTGCATGCCAGTCTACAAATCCAACTCCAGTATGTACATCTTATAAATATCAATGCAAGAGTTATGATGTAACAAATCCAGCAAGCAATAACTACTTCCAATGCTACAATGTGGGAGACTGTACAGCAAACAATAACTCAGATGGATCTAGAACAACGTGTTGTGCAAGCTATGGGTAAATTTAAGGTATTTACAAAATTTAACAGAAAAGGTATAATCTATAGATGATTAATTTACAAGAAGAAGACTGGTTTATTCCAGGAGTAAAAATAGCCAAAGTTGCGGCAGGAGAATCAGCAAAACAAGTGGCAGTCATTATAGATGGCCAGATAGCATTCTTTATTGGTGTAAAAGAAGAAATTGCTAATAAGCTATTAAACGCAACAAGTTTTTTAGAGTGTGAATCTGTAAATGGACTGTTCTGCACATCATTTGTGATTGACACAACAGTTGATCAAATTTTATCTAACGAAATGACGCAGGCTGCATTACTTTCAAGTCCAGAATTTGTTTTAGTTGACAAGGATGTTCAAAGGCATGCTGAATTAGCAGAGGCTGGTTGGCTATATCAAGATGGTCAATTTATAGTTCCAGGAGTATACGAATGACAGAAAAAAGTAAGTGGCAGCAGTATAAGGAAAAACTTGGAGATACCAGGCCTTGGGATATGTTAAATCCAAATACTGAATATGCTACAGAGGAAGAGGGGGAAAGGAGATACGACATTTGTAAGGGCTGCCCAGAGCTCATAGATTTAACAAAACAATGTAAGCAGTGCGGATGCTTTATGGTTATGAAAACCAAACTACAACACGCTACCTGCCCGCTAGGAAAATGGTAATCTACTAACAAATACTGGGGTATAATTGGAAAAGAGGTATACGTAAATGGCAACACAATTTCCAGAGGAGCTTGACTCCTTTTTAAATCCGCAACCAACGGATTCGGTTGCCGCCGTATCTCATGCCGCCCAACACGCAGACGCTAACGATGCCATAGAGGCATTGCAGGCTAAATTAGGCACAAACAATTCAACAGACCCATCTTCTATAGAGTATAGGGTTAAGGCCCTAGAAGACCAACCGTTTGATTCTGAAGCGGTAATGGATGCAGTTGATTCGGTTCTTATTGCTGGTTCTGGTATAACAAAACTTTATGATGATTCATTAGATACATTAACTGTATCTGTAGACACCACTACTATATCTACACGTACCTATGCAGATGATGTAGCAAACCTTGCGGCTGGCACAGCCCTCACAAACGCTAATGACTATACAGATATTGCAATTACTGCTCTTTCTGCCGTTTACGACTCGCTTGGTTCAGCATCTGCAGCACAAACAGCCGCACAGATATATGCAGATGGACTAGCAGTAAATTATGATCCAGTTGGCTCAGCTTCTGCAGCATTGGCCGATGCAAATGAATACACAGATATAGCGGTTGCAGGATTAGGCAACTCTCTTCCAAATATATATGTACCAATTTCTGATGTAGGAGCCCTAGACGGAGTAGCTCAACTAGTAGGCGGATTTGTACCTTTAAGTCAATTAAATATTACAGAAGAAATTCAAGATGTTGCAGCTCAGATGATAACATCTGGTACACATACAAATATATTAGTTTCTTATAATGATGAAAATGGAACAATTAGCTTTACTGGGTCTGCCCCACAATTAACACAAGAAGAGATCCAGGATTACGTAGCCCCTTTATTTAATCATGGCCTACATACAAATATAACAGCAACATATGATGATCAAAATAATAAAATTTTACTTACATCTTCTTCTACTGGCGGATCTTTAACACAAGAAGAAGTACAGGACTTTGTAGCCCCACTATTAAATCACGCTTTTCATACAAACATAACTGCTTCATACGATGATGCAAATAATAGAATTGTTCTTCAAGGCAACTCTGGCGGTGGCGGTGGTGGAGCTTCTGTAATAATTTCTCCTACAGCCCCATCAACACCAGGACTAGGAGACATTTGGTTAGACTCAGATAATGGTAAAACATATATCTGGGACGGAGCATTCTGGATAGAAGTCGGTGGATCAAGTTCTCAAGCAATAGCTGCTGTAACATCTATACCACCAACAAGTCCAGTCCTCGGCTCTATTTGGTTAAATTCTTCAACAGCAAAAACATATATATATGAAGGCTCATTCTGGGTTGAAGTATAATTTATGATAAAATTATAACAAGGGGTAAATATGTCATCAGCACTAGGTTTTCCATCATCTCCAACAAATGGACAGCAGTATGTTATATCTGGAAAAACATTTGTTTGGGATGGATCAGTTTGGAATGCTTTATCTACTGGAGGAGCGACTCTTACTCAAGAAGAAGTTCAAGACTTTGCTGCACCTCTATTAGCCCACTCAGGACATACAAACATAACAGCAACATACAACGATGCCACTAATAAGGTCATTCTTGCTGGACAAAGTGGTGGCGGTGGCGGAGAAACAGATATAGGACTTTTAATAGCACTATCATAATAAGGGGTAAGGTATAATAACGATATGGCCAATTTTAGTAACGCTAAGGCAAATCTAGTAGGAACAACACCAGTCACATTAGTTGATGCTGAGGTTGCTACAGTAATTTCTGGATGCTCAGTTGCTAATAGGCACGGATCAACAACATCTGTATCTCTTTATATTGAAAATAATTCAGAGATTTATTATGTCACAAAAGACAGATCAATAGATGGTGGACACAATTTTGAAGCAATTTCTGGAAATAAAATATTTTTACAAGCAGGCGATGCGTTAAAGGCAGTCGGAGCAACAGCAGACTCCTTTGATATAGTTGTCTCAGTATTGGATGGTATCTAAAATGTACGATTATACAAATACAACTGAAATAGACCTAAGTTTTCAAAATAAGACTTTTTATGGTTTTAGATACGATAACGACACTGGAAAGCTAGTAATAGAAGTAATAAATGATGGAAGCCCAGTCAGATTCCCTTCCGAAGGAGTAATCCGCAAGACCGATTATAAGGCTTGGTTTTGGACGAAACATACGGTACAATTTGAGTGGGACACAACCCCAAATTCAAATCTTTTGATGGAGATAATATAAAATGACACAACTTATTGACCTTGGCAAAATTAGATTCTACTTTGCAGGACTATGGAGCGATTCTGCTACCTATGAACTAAATGACGTAGTTAAGTACGGCGGTAACGTATACGTTTACACATACGCACTTTCATCTACTGGAAATCTTCCAACTAATGACAACTACTGGTCATTGATGATTGAAGGTCTAAAGTTTACTGGTGCATATAACCCAACTACAGAATACAGAGTTGGAGATGGTGTCGCACATGGTGGTAAGGTTTATATTTCTATCAAAACTGGTTCAGGACAAACTCCTCCAAATGCACAATATTGGTCACAGTTTGCAGACGGAATTCAGTACGAAGGTGCATTTTTAGATACAAGAAATTATCAAAAGAATGACGTAGTAACATACGGCGGATCTGTATATATTGCTAAGCAAGACGGAGTAGGAAATCTTCCTACTGTAACAGCATTCTGGGATGAGTTTGTATCAGGTATTGATGCAACTGGTGTATGGAATCAGGCAACACAGTATAAACCAAATCAATTAGTTGCATATGGCGCAAGAATTTACATAGCTAATGTCAATAACGTAAATAAAGTTCCTTCAACAAATGCTACTGAATGGACAGTATTTGTTGATGGTGTTCGTGCAATGGGAACCTATAACCCAGCAACACAATACCACATTAACGATATTATTGTTTATGGCTCTACAATTTATATTGCAAAGGGTGATACTTTAGGTAACACTCCAAGCGATACAACATACTGGAATGTTCTTACATCTGGATTTAGCTATAAGGGTGAATGGACAGCAGCAAATGAGTACCTAGCTGGAGACGTTGTAAACTGGGGCGGAAGCACATACCTAACAAATACTTTCCACTCATCTTCAGCAGATTTTGCCACAGATCTTAATAGTGGAAAGTGGTCAAAGTATAACTCAGGAATTAGATATCGTGGCGCATGGGTTGCTGCAACTTTATATGTTTCTGGAGACGTTATCTCTGATGGAGAAAATGCAAGAATTGCAACACAGGACCACACATCTGGCCCATTCTTAGTAGATGACGAAGAGTATTGGGATATTCTAGCAAAGGGAGCAACTGGTTTGCTTCCAGCTCAAGGTGGACGTGCAGGATATGTTCTTACAACAGATGGTTCAGTAGCAACATTCGAAAGAGATGTAACAAACCTATACTTTGGTGATGGAGCAAGAGCCTTCATTGAAGGAGATGCTGCACTTACAGACGTTGCAACCGCTGCTTCATGGGATACAGAAGAATTTGCACAAGGTGTAGTAATTAATAATTTAGATTTATCAACAGGAGATGGAACTGCTCAGTCTGCAGACTTTATCGCTTATACAACAGGCTCTACAAATGATGCTGGTTGGGCAGATATGGGATTCACTGGCCCAGACTTCGCAGCATCTCAATTCGGAGTAACTGGTCCAAGCGATGCTTATGTTTTCGGTACAGCGCAAGAGCCAGTATCTGCAAGCATATCAAATATTGGACTTACAAACAATGAAGTGACTGTAACCACACAGGCCAATCATGGATTTACATCTGGTAAAGTTGTTCAAATTTCTGGAGTAAGCGCTACATTCAACGGTAGATATACAATTACAGGAACTCCAACTCCAACAACTTTTACATATGCAAAAACAAACGCTGACATTCCTTCTGCTCCAACTACTGGAACAGCAGTAATGTACATTGGTGCTGGTAACCTTGTTTTAGCAACAGGTGACACTGGTTCAGATAACAGAATCGTTCTTGCCGCTGGAGGCTTTGCTTCTGGACGTGAACAGATGATTATCATTCCAGATACAATGGTTCACATTGAAATTGCAACAAATTCAACTGCAGCAAATAACGGAGCACTCGTTGTTGCTGGTGGTGCTGGTATTACTGGAGACGTAAATATTGCTGGAGACCTTTCAGTTCTAGGAAACGTAGACCTTCAGGGAGTTACAAAACTTCCAGTGGGTGCTGGAGCAACAGCATTTGAAACATCAGCAGGTCTTACAGATGCAGTAGTTATCGCAGCTGGAGATTCTGAAGGATACGTACAAAATTCTTTAGTTAACCTTGGAACAGGAACTTCATCTTCAGCAGACTATATTGCATACGCAGTTGAAGGCGATAATATGCATGGTTGGGTTGATATGGGTATCACAAATGCCTCATTCAATGATCCAACATATGGTGTTACTGGACCTCATGATGGCTACATCTTTATGTCAGCCCCAGAAAATACAACTGGAGCAGGTAATCTTGTAATAGCAACAGATAACACTGGTACACAGAACAAGATCGTATTTGCAGCAGGTGGACTTGGAACTGGTAATGAGCAGATGGTCATTACTCCAAATCAAAACGTACACATTGAAATTGAAACACCTTCAACAGACGCTACAACTGGCGCATTTACAGTAGTTGGTGGTGTAGGTATTACTGGAGACATGTCATTCGACGGACTCCTAAGAACAAAGGGAACAATCTATGTTGGTGATGGCGCAGAAGCATTCCACGATGCAGCAGACCTAACCAATGCTAAGTTTGTAGCTGAACTCTCTGGCGGACCATACGCACAGATGGCAGTTCACAACCCAACATCATCTGCTTCAACAGATATTATCGTATACGCATCAAACGGTGACGACGTATCTGGTTGGATCGACATGGGTGTAACTGGTTCAACATTTAGCCAGTCAGCATTCGGAATCACAGGTCCAAACGATGGATATATCTTCTACGAAGCACCAGAAAATACAACTGGTGACGGTAACCTAGTTATTGCAACAGGTGGAAACGGTGATGTAAATGCTATCATATTCGCAGCTGGAGGATTTAGCACTGGTCGTGACCAGATGGCAATCTATCCAGATGTAAACGTTCACATTGAAATTGCTACACCATCCACATCTCCTTCAACAGGAGCTTTGACAGTAGTCGGTGGAGTTGGTATTCAGGGTGACATGAATATTGCTGGTGATGTTAACATTGCTGGTCAAATTACATTCGGTGGTTCAGGAACAGTTGTTGAGACTGAAAACCTAGCAGTTGTAGATCCAATGATCTTCGTTGCTAACGGTCAGACTTCTGGAGATAACGTAGACTTTGCCTTCCTAGGTCAGTCACGAAGCCTCCGTCCAAATCTAGTGTTTGGTCCATATACCACAACAAATAAATCTTTAACAAATAACGTAGCAACTCTTTCAACTGGTCAGACAGCCCATCAGTTTGAAATCGGAGATACAGTAGTAGTAGCAGACATTGATACTCTAACTACATACTCAACATTCTTCCCAATCGTAAGAAAGAGAGAGACGATTCCTCTAGTAACAGACTACGATGCAAACATTGTTCTTGTTGCAAGAGATGGTTCAAACGTAGCTACAGTTACAGTAGACATTGCTCACGGATATCAGGTCGGAGAATCAGTAACAATTACTGGTGCTGACTCTGGATATAACGGAACATTTACAATTGCATCCGTAACAAGCAATGCGTTCACATTCGCAAATACTGGACTACCAGACTTTGCTAACGTATCTGCTGGTACAACTAGAGTTTCTAGAACAACAAACTTTGATTATGTAACTCTTACAACATCAGAGCCACACGATTTCGTTGCTGGAGAGACAGTAACAGTATCTGGCGTAAACGCTTTGATGAATGGATCATTCGAAATTCATGATGTTCCTTCATCAACAACATTTAGATACATTCAGGCTGGCCCTGCTCAGACACCAACATCTTCAACTGGTTCTGTACAGGTTGCTAGAACAGTTGCTCCAACATTCAATGGTACACACGTAATTACAGCGGTACCAACAACAAAGTCCTTCTCATTTGCTAAGACAGCAGCAGATGTGACTTCTTCAGGAACAAATAAGACATTCATTAACTATGTAACATCATGGTCTATCACAAATGGTGTAGCAACAGTTATTTTGACAAATCCGCCACAGGAATCAATTGGTGACTCAACTGTTATTCAAGACGTTGATCCACTAATTAATGATACACTTATTGTTTCAGCTAAATCATCTGTAACACCTTACAGCCTATCATTTGAAGTTCCACAGGATGACGTTCCTAATACAACACTTGTTACAACCACACAAAAGACGGTAACAAGTAGAAATAGAACTGCAAACGTATCAACACTTACACTTTCAACAAATCACGATTACATCGTAGGACAGCAAATCGTAGTAGCTGGAGTTTCAGCATCATTCAACGGAACATTTATTGTAACTGCAGTTCCTGCAGCAAATAAGGTTTCATACGCTCAGACAGCAACAACTATTAACGAAACTGCTTCATCTGGTACAGTTACAACATCAAAGCCAAATCCAGGAACAACTACACTAGTTCTTGGAAGCCAGGGAACAGCAACTGTATCTGGACCATTCCGTGGATCATACACAGGTCTTTCAAGAGATCACCTAACAGGTCACTGGTGGTTGTTCTCAGGTGTTGAAACAAAGCCAACATCAACAATTGACTTTAATACAGTTACAACAAACGATTTACATATTAGAGACTTGTATACAACTGGTGGAGATATTTACTCATCAAATACTACAATGAATATTGTAAACGATACAGTAGCCACACTTAATCTGGCTGGAGCAGCAAGTACAATTAATATCGGTACTGGCTCAGGAACAATTACAGTTGGTAACCCAACAATAGTTGGAACACAGACAGCACAAACTTTATGGCACACAGTAGCAACAACTGTAAACTTTGCTGGAGCAGCAACAACACTAAATATTGCTAATACTGCAACAGCAGCACAGACAGTAAATATGTTTACATCATCAACTGGTGCATCAACATACAATGTTGCAACAGGAGCAACGGTATCTGGCTCTACAAGAACAATTAACATAGGTACAAATGGTGTTGCTGGTTCAACAACTAACGTAAACATTGGTTCAACCGCATCTCAGAACTCAGCACTCACATTGCCGTTTGCCACAGTCAATATTGGAAATGCTGTAACAACTACATCTACATATAATATTGGAACAGGTGCAACGGCAAGCGGTACAATTAAGACAGTAAATATTGGTACAAATGGTGTATCTGGCTCAACAACTAACGTAACAATTGGTGCAGCAGATTCAACACTTAATGGAACAATATCTCTAAATGCTAACACAGTAACAATTACTGGTGGAACTACAGTTCAAGTGTCTCAAGACCCAACTGCTGGAGTAGATCTTGCAGTAGCAACTAAGAGATATGTTGATATGAGACCAACGATTATCACCACTTCTCAAACACTGGTTGCTCGTGGAAATCTAAGAACAAGCGGCGTACAAAGCACAGGAAATTACTTTATAGTTCCAGCTTCAGGACTAACACTGACACTGCCAGCATCACCAGCACTTGGAGATGAAATAGTTCTAACAGATATCGCTGGTACAGCATTCAATACGCCAGTAAATATTGCCCGAAATGGACAGCTAATCCAGGGCCTTGCAGAAGATATGCCGTTTAACATAAACAATGCTTCTGTCAGATTAATGTTTAGCAATACAACTTACGGATGGAGAATCATAGCATAATGGCAACGTTAACCAACTTATTAAACAACTCATTGGGCGGCATTGTTCCAGCAGGAACAGTAATTGCCTGGGGAGCAAATAGCACACCAAATGGATACATACACTGCAATGGTGCAGCAATCAGTCGTACTCTGTACGCAGATTTGTTCGCAGCAATTGGAGGAAACTTTGGTGGAGGTGATGGCTCAACTACATTTAACGTCCCAGATCTTCGTGGAGAATTTATCCGTGGTTTTGATGATGGTCGTGGAGCAGACAGTGGTAGAGGATTTGCTTCTGCACAAGCAGCAATGATGCCTAGACACCGTCACCAGACCAGATCTTGGTACCTTTACGGATGGGGTCACGCTCAGGTTCAGGGTGGATCACACTTCGGATGGGGAACATCAAATGAATTCAGATGGGAACCATTTGGAGATTCTGCTGGAGAAAGAAGCATCGATGTTTCTGGCGGAGTTGCTGAAGGAGATCAGCTAAGACCTAGAAACGTAGCAATGCGTTTTTGCATTAAGTTTTAATCTAAACTTAATTAATAATAGAAAAGAAAATCTATGATTGCTTATACTTACAACCCTATTACCATGGAGTTTGTCGGAGAATCTAGCGTAGATGAATCTCCGCTAGAGCCAGGTGTATGGTTAATGCCAGCATATTCTACAGAAATACCTGCTCCAGAATTTAATCCAGAAACTCATATTTGTTATTTTAATAAAGAAAAAAATTCTTGGATAATTCAAGATGTTGATACAGAGCCAGAAATTGAAAGAATTTCTGAAGAAGATGTTGCTAAACTAAAAGAAGAATTAAAAGAAGCTTTAGAAGAAAAATCAAAGATTTTGTTAAAGTTGGGCCTGACTACAGATGAAATTGAATTGCTTTTAGTCAAGCTTCCGCCAGAAAGTGTGATAGATAATTTATTGGGACAACCAGTTCCAGAATCTGGACTTCCTTTATTGAAAAAGCCAGCGGATGATAAATAATAACATATTAGCCCCAAGATTGGTTGCTCTAGCAAAAGACTCTGCCCTTGAAATGTATTTAGATGCATGGCAAGATAAAAATAATTTTATTACATATAAAGATGTAATTTCTATTTTTTCTGAAAATAATATTGATCTATTTGAAAAGTCTCCTATTGTAATTAAAGAAGAATTTAAGCATTTAAACCTTCCTCATATTGCAAATATGATCGAAGTATCATATAAGGTTATTGAAAATGTTATAAAAGATACATTAAGATTTATTGGAAATGTAAATGAAGGGCCAGGGGTAAATAAATTTGAGTGGGGACACTCACATACCCATTGACTTATATCACATATAAATGATATACTGATTATATGATAAATGTATACTGGTCAAAATATAACATGTTTACCGAAAACATGAATTATATGATGGATATTTCTATAAGCCCAGTATTGTCTTCTTTACATAAAAAAATAGGAAATCCTGTACAGGATGATGTAAATTGGCTAGGCTGCCCAGCTGTTACAAATTTATTAAAGAATACATTTGCATTTACTAACCCTATGACCCTAGATATAAAATTAAATAGCAATAAAACTATAGATTGGTTAGATAATAATCTAGAAGATTATATATCTGTAAGAGAGTATTCAGATAAAAATGTCATACTTGATTATTTGGTTCCATTATCATTATTTTCAGAAAATGATATAAATATAACATTAAGTCAACCATTTCTATCAAATAAAAATTTAAATAATGCTCATTTAATACCAGGACAATTTAATATTTCAAATTGGTTTAGACCATTAATCCCATCATACTCTATATACGATAATGGAAGATTTACCTTGGATAAGGGGGACGACCTATTCTATGTAAAGTTTGACACAGATAAAAAAATTAATTTTATAGAATTTTATTTTACTGATACACTAAAAGATATTGTAAAAAGTTCATTAGAAATAAAAAGGTATAAAAAGAATACTTCTCTCCAAGATCTTTATGAAAAATTTAATTCACAACGAATTAATAAAATAGCTATAAAGGAAATTAAAAAGGCAATAATATGAATTTAATAGTTAATAAAGTTGTAGTTGTTGGTGGAGGTAGCGCAGGATGGATGGCTGCTGCAACAATTAAGTCTGTATTTCCTGAAAAAGAAGTTATTGTAATTGAAAGTCCAGATACTCCAACAGTAGGTGTCGGCGAGAGCACCCTTGGCTTTATGAATGACTGGCTTAGGTTAATTGGACTGCCTAAAGAAAAATTTATGGCGGAATGCGATGCAATATATAAATTAAGTATTAAATTTAGAGATTTTTATGAAAAGGGAAGTGGATCATTTCATTACCCATTTACTAGACCAATTGTAGATTCAATAAAGGGTATGGGAGAAACAGAAGACTGGTATGTAAAAAAGATGTTTAATCCAGAAACTCCTGTAGAAGACTATACAGATACATTCTACCCAGTCTCACACCTACTGCCTGAAAATAAATTTACTAATATTTTTAAAGATAAAGACGGAACCGTATTATTTGATTCCAGTGTTGGATCGGCGTTACATTTTGATGCAAGCATGTTTGGAGCATGGTTAAGAGAAAACTTCTGTTTACCAAAAGGTGTCATCCTTAAAACAAATACAGTAAAAGATTGGTCATTGTCCGATTCAGGTATTGACTATCTTTTATTAGATAGTGGTGAAAAGGTATATTCAGACCTTTTCATAGATTGTACTGGCTTTCACTCTATATTAATTGGAAAAGCTTTACAGGAAGAGTGGATTGATTATTCTGATAAAATTCCAAACAATAGAGCATGGGCTACGCAAATACCTTATATTGATAAAAATAAAGAGATGGAGCCATATACTACATGTACAGCTATAGAAAATGGTTGGGTGTGGAATATTCCTTCATGGAAGAGAATAGGTACTGGATATGTGTATAGTGATAAGTTTATTTCGCCAGAAGATGCCTTAAATCAATTTAAAAATTATTTAAAAACAGACTATGTGAGTGCATATAATCCAGATAGAGACGTAGATTCTATGAGCTTTAAAGATGTTAAATTTAAAATTGGAATTCATAAAAGAACATGGGTTAAAAATGTAGTAGCAATAGGATTAGCCGCTGGCTTCATTGAACCGCTAGAAAGTAATGGACTTTTTACAGTTCATAAGTTCTTGGAATATTTGTGTGCCACTTTAGAGCGAAAAAAGGTTTCACAGTGGGACAGAGATGCATACAACAATGTAACATTTGAGCAGTTTAATTTATTTGCAGATTTTGTAACACTACACTATGCTCTTTCTTTAAGGGATGATACAGAGTATTGGAAAAATGCTACTGGAAAAACCTATTACCCAGAATTAATAAATAGTGAGTATACCATAGCATCCACGCCGCTAGATCTAGTAGCAAGAAAATTTTATATAAATAAGTGGGGATCTAGAAATGAATACGGAGGTCCAGCATCGGGACTAAGTTGTGTTGCAACTGGATTAAATTATCCTATTATTTCTGCAACAGAAGTTTATACTAATCAGGCTTCTCTAGGAATTGATGTACAAGGAAGAATAAACTATCTAGATCAAATTTGGTCTGAAAATAAAAATAAATGGTCAGAGCTTTCTAAAGAGCTTCCTACAGTATATGAGCACTTATCAAATACTTTATATAAGGATAAGATATGAGTAAAAAAATAAAATTTTCAATTCAAGGAAATGACCTAATAGATATTCCAAATGCTGCTAAAAAGCATATACCAGAATGGTATAGAGATGCTGAAAGGTTTGTAGGCGGAAATATGAAAATAGGAAATGGCACAAGTAATCATGGGCTAAAGCTATGTATGCCATTTTTAGACGCAATGACTTCTGGGTACACTGCCTTTTTATGGACAGATATTATTGTAGAGCAGACGGAACTTGGGCCAAAGCTACAGTGGAGACTTGGACCAGATCCAATTGAAAAAAGACCTAGAATAAATAAAACATTGCCCACACCAGCAGGTCATGATGAAGATCATTACGCATGGAAGTCATTGTTTAATATCCAGACCCCAAAGGGTTATAGTATTTTAATATCTCACCCACACAATAGGTTTGATCTTCCATTTACTACACTTTCTGGTATTGTTGACTCTGACATGACAATGGCAAGAGGCAATCTGCCATTCTTTTTAAAATCAGGCTTTGAGGGCATTATCCCAGTAGGTACTCCCATATATCAAGTTATGCCATTTAAAAGAGAAAACTGGCAATCTGAACATGATAAATCAATAACAGACATAGCAATTAAAAATGAATTCGATACAACAAGAAGAGCATTTGGATGGTATAAAAACTTTAAATGGAATAGGAAGTCTTATGAGTAATATAGTTATTATTGGCGGAGGAACCGCTGGATGGATTACCGCTTTATATGCAAAACAAATTTACCCAGATTCTAAGGTAACTGTTATTGCAAGCGAAGAGATAGGAGTACTGGGAGCTGGAGAAAGCACCACCCCAATGTTCATAGATTTCCTTGATATTATAAAAATTCCATTTTATGAATTAATTCGTAACTGCGAAGCAACCCTTAAAGTTTCAGCAAAATTTAGCAACTGGAATAAAGATGGCGGATACTATTACAACTCATTTGCAGCAGATGAAGACCTAGCCATATCAACACTAAACTCTTTTATAGATCCAGTAACTCAGTATAACTCCAGAGCAATAATTTACTCTATAGCAAAGAACAATAAACAGCACCAGTTTGACTTTAATTCAAATTTAGCAGAAAATAATAAATTTCCTTTTTCAATAAATTCTGATAGGCTGGCACACTTTTCTTTAAATTTTGATGCCAGGTTGGTCGCAGAATATTTTAAAAAAATAGCTATAGAAGAGCGTGGTATATTTTATATTGATGACGAAATAATATCATTTGAAGAAAATTCTAATAAAGAAATCGTTAAAATAAATTGCAAAAGCAATGCCGTTCATTCAGATTTTGTATTTGATTGCAGCGGATTTAAAAGACTATTAATTGGTAAATACTATAATTCAGAATGGAAAAGTTACTCAGAGCATTTACCAGCAGATAAAGCTTTTCCATTTTTTCTATCTCACGAGCAGATGGGAAAGGGAGTTACTTCACATATTAACGCTGTTGCAATGAAGTATGGGTGGATGTGGCAGATTCCAATACAAAGCAGATATGGTTGTGGATATGTGTTTGATTCTTCTTATATAACATTAGAGGAAGCAAAAAAAGAAGTCGAAGAGTATTTTGGATTTGAAGTTCAGCCTCCAAGGCAGGGATTATTTTTTGAATTTAATCCAGGGTCATTTAAAAATGTTTGGATTAAAAACTGCATCGCTGTTGGGTTATCTTCAGCTTTCATTGAACCGCTAGAAGCAACTTCTATCTTGTCAAGCCTTCAAAGTTTAAAAAGACTTCCAGGAAATATAGAAGATCTGCTTAAGGCCACAGAACCAGACAAAAATAATTTTAATGCTAAATTTAGGTCAGATCAAGAAGAAATATTAAATTTTATCTACCTTCATTATGTAACCAATAGGGATGACACAGAGTTTTGGAAAAATTTTACAATCAATAACAAAATGCCAGACTTCACAAAACAAATATTGTCTAAATCTAAGAATAATATTTTAGAGTATAAAGATTTTGAAGGCACTAATATTTTTGCCTTAGAAAACTACTTGTTTGTAATGCAGGGAAATGGTATACTTAATTTAGAGCCCTATATAAAAGAGTTCAATAATACTTATTCCGAAGAAGAGAACAAGAATTATGAGATTTTTAAAATAAAGCAAAACTTAACATTACAAACTTCTGCTAATTGGCAACAGGTTTTAAAAATGATCGAGGATAGACATGATGCAGTTAAATGATTTTAAAGTAGTCAGTAAAAGATTTTTTCAAAAGTCCTACTGGAACAAAGTAAATACTATAGAGGCAGTCTCATTTGGAACAAAGATTAGTATTATCTTTCCTGGATTGCTTTTCGGTAAACAATGGTGGTGGCTATTCATCTTTGCTTTGATTTCAAGTATGACATTGATAGTTACTTCAACAATTAAAACATTGCCAACAATTATATGGTTTAATATAGCATGGTGCATCTTGGCGACGGCCTCGATACTTAAGCACTTCTTAGCCTAGGAGAAAAAATGACAGAAAATATGGAAAACGTAGAAGAATCTACACCGCAAGATGAAGTAAAGGAAGATGACTCTCAAAAAGTTGAGACCCTCTTTTTTGTAGTTAAAGACCTCAATGGAACATTTCGTGTAATTACGGATGTTTCAAAGAAGTTTGAGATTCAAAGACAAGCAAGTCTATTGGATATCAGATCGGCAGCAAAAGATATTGCCAGCGCTATTTCTACTAGAGAAACAGCTGAAATGGTAGTAGCCCTTCTTAACCAAGCAAATAAGCAATCTGATAACTAATACTGTATAATATAAAATATGTCTTACCAGCTGAAAGTCATCAAGGACTCTCCAGTGGGCTTTTGGCCCCTGGATGAGTCCTCTGGTGTTATCGCAGCAGATTCATCTGGATGTGGCAATAACGGAACCTACGTTGGTTCTCCTGCATCAAACATGTTGCCATTAATTCCAAGCGGGGTATCGGGAACCAGGATAACTAATACAGCATATATTACTTTACCAACATCAAAAGATTTTTATGGATCAAGCGTTTCAAATGGACTTGCAAACAAATACTCATCAGATAATGACTTTACTTTAGAGGTATGGATTAGTCCATCTATTCAGTCATCATCAGAAACAACAATATTTGCCGATACAACAGATGGCATAGGATTATATTGGGAAAAGGGCGATGTAGTATTTAAGGCTTCAGGCACAGAACAAATTAGGTGGGCAGTAACATATACTAAGAAAACAATACATGTCGTAGGTATATATTCAGTAAATTCTATTTCTCTATATATTGACGGAACTCAGGTTGCAACTAAAACTCTAGATCCTAATTTTAAATTTACAAATACAGCATTTGACCTACAGATAGGTCCAACATCTGACTCTGAAGATTCTTTTATAGTAGATGCTCCAGCAGTATATCGATATGGATTAAATTCAGCGGCAATTACAAGACATTACAATGATGCCAATTATTACATACAGCCAATACATGTAGTGAACCCAGAAGAAGGAACATTATTTTCATGTTCAGATAGAACAAATAGAATAGATTTCAGCTATACCTATGGAGTAGATGCTACATGGGATAGCTTTATAGAATCAAATACATACTATGATGATAAGGGTAAATATATAGGATTTATTCCAACAGATACAGCCCAGTCGAAGTCTTTTACTATCAATGACTTTTTATTTGTTCCAACGGAGTCAGGATTCACAAACTCTAAAATTGAGTGGCGGAATGAATTAGGCATATCAGTTGAAACCAGTATAGACGGAACAATATACCTTCCTTGCGTAAATGGAGAGGCAATTCCACAATATAAAAAAGGAAGCTTTGATACAAATGGGCTTCTATATATTAGAATTACCATGACTACTACAGATGCTAGCAAATTCTTGCCAAGACTATCGCATTTCTCAATTAAGTTTTATAGCCAGACTAGAATATATGCCGATAACTTTAATAGCTATATTGAGTCAGATGATCAATTTGCCATAGGGTCTTTAAATTATTCCCCGCTTCTTAGACATTATAATAATGGAATTAGGCCTGCTTCAGGATATGGATTTGATATCAATACTGAATTAGATATAAATACAGTAGAGATGTTTTTTACTCCTAAAACAACTGGAGCAAATACTTTATTCTATGATACAACAACCAGCACCAAGTACGCCTGGAATGGGTCTGGAACGGTCTCTAAGGCCTCTATAAGCAAGGTTTACGTCAATGGGGTAGATAAGACCTCACAGACCAATATAAGCAATTTCCTGGTGGCAGGAGAGCCACATCATATTGTTTTAGTATTTTCAGCATCAGTAACTGGATCCCTTCAATTTAATTATGAAACTTCAGGCGGACCAGATAATCTATATAACAATATTGCAATATATAATAGATCTCTTACTGAGGAAATGGTAGATACCCATTTCGATTTATATTGTGGAAGACCGTCTTCTTCAACCACCGATCCAGTCATAGACATGACAGAATTAGCTCCAGTATATTATGATAATGACTGGGTTGTGGTGCAAAGCGTATAAATTTGTCACCTACCTTGACAAAAAGCTGGACTTAGATAGTAAAGAATGGTAAAATAAAAACCTATGGATATTAAAAGAATGGGCGCCAAGTTCAATGAGGACGAAACAACTCTTGGAGTATATGTCTGGGAAATGCCAGACGGACGCTGGATAGGAGATGATGATGGAAACTTTCTTTCGATCACGTCCAAAAAAGGAAATAGATCCAGAATCGATGCTTTGGCTAGAGAAGTTCGCTCATACGGTATATATGAGGGCGGGCCTAAATTTCTTATGGGTAAACGAAAAATCAACGACGAAGAATTTGAAGAACAGCAAACAAGATTAAAGTGGGGACTCACACCAGATCCTTTGGATATTGGTGAATATAAAGACCAGATGAAGGCTCTTAAAAATGGGGGGACAAGATGATAGAGTTTATTGATGATGAAGGCGGAGAAGAAGTATCAATTTCCAATGTTGCAGATTGGATGAGATTTAATACCCCAGTGGAATCAAAGAGCAATGACCCATTTAAAATTCAGGGAGAAGATTTAACAAAGGTGTCTGGATTAGGCGCTTCATTCCGTCGCAAGATGAACAGAGATTTGCAAAAGCGTTTCCAAGGAATTGACGGAACAGAAACACAACAGAACCTCCTTGCACAAGCTATTACTGGCTACGCAATGTTTGATCTTATTGAGCCACCATATAACTTAGATTATCTTTCACAGATTTATGAAATTTCACCATACAACTATGCAGCAATTAATGCTAAAGTTTCCAATATCGTTGGCTTAGGCCACGACTTTGTTGAGACAAGAAAAACACAAGAAGCGTTTGATAACATTACAGACGATAAAGCACTGGAACGTGCACGTCGTAAACTAAATCGACTTCGCCAAGATTTATATGATTGGCTAGAGGAATGCAATGAAGAAGAAACATTTACTGAAACTTTAATCAAGGCCTACACAGATGTTGAGGCCACAGGTAATGGCTACCTTGAAATTGGTAGAACCTCAGCAGGTAAGATTGGATATATCGGACATATACCAGCAAAGACTATGCGAGTTCGCCGTTTGCGTGATGGCTTTATTCAATTGCTTTATGGCAAAGCTGTTTATTTCCGTAACTTTGGAGATCAAGACACACCAAATCCGATTGATGGCGGACTAGAAAGACCAAATGAGATTATTCATTTAAAGAAGTATACTCCAACAAATAACTATTATGGTATCCCAGATATTATTGCATCACAGAATGCAATGGCAGGAAACGAATTCGCTGGCAAGTACAACCTTGACTACTTCGAAAACAAGGCGGTCCCAAGATATATTATCACTGTAAAGGGTGCTAAGTTATCTACAGAATCAGAGCGTAAGCTTCTAGAGTTCTTCCAGGTTGGACTAAGAGGCAAGAATCATAGATCTTTATATATCCCTCTTCCACCAGATTCACCAGACTCAAAGGTTGAATTTAAGATGGAGCCAATTGAGGCAGGAACTCAAGAGTCTTCATTTAACGTGTATCGTAAATCTAATAGAGATGAAATTCTATTATCTCACCGTGTACCAATTAATAAAATTGGAACTCCAGAAGGAGTTAATTTGGCGGTGGCAAGAGATGCCGATAAGACATTTAGAGAGCAAGTATGTCGTCCAGCTCAAATGAATTTAGAAAAGAAATTAAATAAGATTATTCAGGAAATGACCGATGCCCTATTACTTAAATTCAATGAATTGACCCTAACCGATGAAGATACTCAATCTAAGATCGATGAGAGATATTTAAGAATGCAGGTAGTTACCCCTAATGAAATTAGAATTAGAATGGGCATGGTCCCACTTGAAGGTGGAGATAAAGTTGTAGAATTAAAGCCACAGGCCCAGGCAGAAGTTAGGGCACAGGCTGGCCAAACTAGAACTAGAGATTCCGAAAGGTCTGCAAATTCACCAGATATTTCTGGGGAAGGCAGAAATGCTCAGGGCGACGGACGACAAGTCGACTAGCCCTACTCAACCATTATTTGCGTTATAGTGAATAACGCTATAAAATTAAGCATATGAATATTGAAAAATCTTTGTGGTCTTCACATGGCGATAACATCAGTTTATCTGTGCCATTCACTAAAGTCAATCGTGAAAAGCGCACCGTCTCTGGTTTTGCGACACTCGATAACTTAGATCAAACAGGCGACGTTGTTTCAGCAGAAGCAAGTCTAAAAGCATTTGAAAATTTCCGTGGCAACATACGTGAGATGCATGGATCAAATGCAGTTGGTAAGATGGTTTCATTTAGACCAGAAACATTTTATGACCCAGCAACAAAAGAATTTTACAATGGCGTTTATGTAGATGCATACATTTCAAAGGGTGCACAAGATACTTGGGAAAAGATTCTTGATGGTACTCTAGCAGGATTCTCAATCGGCGGAAAGATTGTAGATTCAGAAAACGAAGTTAACAAGTCAACTGGTAAAACAGTTCGCTTTATTAAAGAATACTCATTGATGGAGTTGTCAGTAGTTGACTCACCAGCAAATGAGCTATGCAACATCTTGTCTGTTCAGAAGATGAACGGTCAGCTAGTATTTAAAGGAATGGCAACAGAAGTTGTAGCAGAAAATATTTTTTACTGTGCAGACAGTGATTCAGTATTTGTATCAACAGAATCATCTTATGATTCCCCAGTTACAGGTAAGCCTGCAACATTGATCGGTTGGGTAGAGTCAAACGATGTTAACAAAGCAAAAGAAATAGATAAGATTCTTGATTTACACAAAAAGTCAAGATTGTCCATGCCTGAAACACAAATTGCAAAACAGGCAGACATAGAAGGAGGTAAAGAAGTGTCAGAGAATACAGAAAACGTAGTTGCAGAAGATGCAGTAGCACCAGAAGCAGCCGTAGAAGACACAGCAGCAGTTGCTCCCGCAGAGGAAGCACCAGCTGTTGAAGAAGCTCCTGCAGATGCAGTAGCAGACGCTTCTGCCGAAGTTCTAGAAAAAGCAGCCGACGTATCAGAAGTTATGGTTGATGAACCTGATTTTGCAAAGATGCTAGGCGATCTTAAAGGCTTTTTCTCGGATACACTAAACAAGGCTTCAGAAGCAAATGCTGCTCAAGTTTCAGCTATTAAAGATACAGTTGAAACATTCAGCAAGAGCGTCGATGGCCGAATTTCAGAATTGGCAGAACAACATGCAGCACTTTCAAAGGCTGTAGAAGATATCAAGAACACGATTGATGGCGTAGAAAAGCGTGTCGATGCAGTAGAATCAGAGACTGCAATTAAGAAGTCCTCGGACCTTGGCGGGTCTCAGGAAGTAACAATCAAAAAATCAAAGTGGAACGGTTCTTTCCTCGGTTCCGTGAATGAAATTTTTAACTAAAAAAGGTAGGTGAAAATATAAAATGAGTAATGAAACATTAGAAAAGACAATTGCTGCAGGTACAACTGCAACAGGTACATTTGCTTCC
>Ga0315902_10002358_pt1 | contig 29507 bp, 18 predicted proteins | sample LakEriMetagenome_9_FD_203523 | JGI IMG/M metagenome (GOLD analysis project Ga0315902, IMG submission 203523) | Freshwater fungal communities from buoy surface, Lake Erie, Ohio, United States - Buoy 12 MA117 | ecosystem: Environmental > Aquatic > Freshwater > Lake > Lake biofilm | place: USA...
GCGAGTGGATGAGTAAGCATTATCAGTTTGAAAGCAATATGTCGCTCACGGGTTCGAATAGCGATGTTCGAGTTCCTATTAAGCCATCACAGCAAGGTGCTGTTGCGGCCGCATTGTACGCAGCAGTTACAGGCGGAAGCGCGAGTGGTGTTGATGGTGCAGATAGTGCAATCGCATCGGCCGCTGCATCGCTGAAGGCTGACGCCGGAGCATCGTTAGTGGTTGCCGGATCGAACGACCCGAATGTTCAAATGATTGTGGCTGCTATCAATGCAGCACTGAATAATAACGGCTCTACCGTTGACACTAAGAATTCTATCAACCTATTCCGCGGTAGCGATGAAGGCATGGCTGCGTTGGTGGATGAAATGAATGCCGGTAGCGTGGATGTGCTGATTGTTTATGGTGTGAATCCTTCCTACAGTTGGATGAATGCCGACAAGTTCAATAGCGGATTGCAGAAGGTAAAGACATCGATTTCTTTCAATCTCTTTGCAGACGAGACCGCAAGTCGTTGCACGCACATGGCGCCAGATCACCACTACCTCGAGTCGTGGAATGATTATGCGCCGATGAAGGGGCGCACAGACTTGGCTCAGCCTACCATCAATGCTTTATACAATAGTCGCTACGCTCAGGAGTCTTTCTTGCGCTGGAGCGAGAACGCTTCATCGTATTACGATTATTTGCGTGCAACTCACAATAGCGGCTATACCGCAACTCTTCTTAAGTCGGATTCCGGTTGGAACACAGCAGTTCACAACGGAACGATGGTGGGAGCTGCAGTTGTTGCGCCGGTTGCGGCTGCATCGACAGCAACGCCTGCAGTTGCTCCAGCGGATGCAGCAGCTGCTGAAACACCTGCTTCACCGCCGGCAGCAGAAACCAATGCTCCTGCTTCAACTCCTTCAATGAATGTGGCCGACGCACTTGCAGCTGTTGCATCAACGAAGGGAGGTGAGTGGGAAATAACGCTCTATCAGAAAGTAACAATGGGTTCCGGTAATCACGCGAATAACGCGATGTTGCAGGAAACACCCGACCCGATAACCAAGGTAACCTGGGACAATTATGTTACCATGGCCCCTGCCGATATGAAGGAGATGGGGCTTGAGACTTACATCGGTCAGTGCGATTGCGCTTCGCTTGTAACGGTCTCTGTAAATGGCAAATCCATCACTCTACCTGCAATGCCGGTTCCTGGTCAAAAGAGTAAGACTATAGGTGTTGCTCTAGGATACGGTCGTGGCGCAGGCAATGAAGAGATTGGAAAGGCAGCTTATCAAACCGGGCGCGCAGGTGTTCATTTGATGGAGGGAGAAAAGCGCCAAACCATTGGTGGTAATGCTTATCCGATGGTGGCTATGAATGGTGGACACGCCGCTTACTCGAGCAGCGATGTAACACTTATTTCAGCCGCCGGGACTTATGCTATCGCTACTACACAGATGCACGCTACCGTAATGGGTCGCGACTCTGTTATCAAAGAAACTGTTATTGCTACCTATCTGGCCGAGAAGGACGCCAAGAGAGGTTCAGCATCATATAACCTCGCCGCTACGTTGCCGGTACACGAGGATGTGAATAAGGATGGTAAGATTGATGTAAACGACCGTCAATCGATTCGTGAGGCTGATTTGTGGCGCGACCATCCTGTGGAAGGCGTTGGACACCGTTGGGGTATGACCATCGACCTGAGCTCTTGCCTCGGTTGTGGTGCGTGTATCACCGCTTGCCACACAGAAAACAACGTTCCTGTTGTAGGTAAGGATGAAGTTCTCCGACACCGCGATATGCACTGGATGCGTATTGATCGCTACTTCTCTTCAGAGCATCAGACCATCGATGTAGCCGACACATTGGCTAACACAAAAGAAGCTACCGGACAAGGAACCATTGGCGCTTATCGCGAAATGGAGAATCCGGAGGAAAACCCTCGCACGGTGCATATGCCTATGATGTGTCAGCATTGTAATCACGCTCCTTGCGAAACAGTTTGCCCGGTTGCAGCAACAGTTCATAGCAACGAAGGCTTGAACAACATGGCTTACAATCGTTGCATCGGTACACGTTACTGCGCAAACAACTGCCCCTATAAAGTGCGTCGCTTCAATTGGTTCAACTATGTGACGAACGACAAGTTCGCTATGGTGAATCCTGCGCAGGACGACACGTTACGCATGGTTCTGAACCCTGATGTTACTGTGCGTACACGAGGTGTAATGGAAAAGTGCAGTATGTGTCAGCAGCGTATACAGGCCGGCAAAACCGAAGCGAAGCGCAACGGTACAACGGTACTTGACGGAATGATACAAACTGCTTGTTCAGAGGCTTGTCCTACCAATGCAATTGTGTTCGGTGATTTGAATGACTCAGGCTCGACGAATGCAACAAGAGCTAACAACGTTCGCTCTTATCATGCGCTAGAGGAAGTAGGAATTCAGCCGAATATTTATTACATGACTAAAGTTCGCAACATCGAAGCAACTGAAGCTTAACCCTTAAGAAACCAACCGAGATGTTCAAAGAATCCAATATAAGAAAGCCATTGATCCTGGGTCATAAGACCTACCATGATATCACCAACGATATCGTTTCTCCGATTGAAGGGCCGGCACCCAAGCAGTGGAAGATTGCCATCACCATTGCGCTGATTGTAGCGCTTTATGGAGTCGGTTGTATCAGCTACCTGGTGGGTGTGGGTATCGGATCTTGGGGTCTGAATAAAACGGTGGGTTGGGCATGGGATATCACCAATTTCGTTTGGTGGGTTGGTATCGGTCACGCCGGAACGCTCATTTCTGCGGTGTTGTTGCTGTTCCGTCAGCGCTGGCGCATGGCGATTAATCGTTCTGCAGAAGCAATGACCATTTTCGCGGTAATGATGGCGGCTGTGTTCCCTGTATTTCACATGGGTCGTGTTTGGATGGCCTATTGGACCCTGCCTTTGCCAAACCAATTCGGTTCGTTGTGGCCGAACTTCAACTCAGCATTGATGTGGGACGTATTTGCGATTTCGACTTACTTCTCGGTGTCACTTGTTTTCTGGTACATCGGTCTTATTCCCGACTTCGCGACAATCCGCGATCGTGTGAGTAAGCCTTGGATGAAGAAATTCTACAGCATTTTGAGTTTTGGCTGGTCGGGACGTGCCAAGCACTGGACCCGCTTTGAAGAAATCTCTCTCGTATTGGCGGGTATTGCTACACCGCTTGTATTCTCGGTTCACTCGATTGTATCGATGGACTTCGCAACGTCGATAGTTCCCGGATGGCACACTACCATCTTCCCACCATATTTCGTGTCGGGTGCAATCTTCTCAGGTTTCGCGATGGTACAAACACTGTTGCTCATTATGCGCAAAACCATGAAGCTGGAAGCCTACATTCACTTGAAGCATATCGAATACATGAACATCGTAATCATCGTTACGGGTTCGATTGTAGGTGTGGCATATCTCACCGAGTTATTCATTTCAGACTACAGTGGTGTACAATATGAGAGCTACGCGTTCATCAACCGTTTCTCGGGGCCATTGGCCTGGTCGTATTGGTGCATGATGACCTGCAACGTAATATCTCCGCAGCTATTCTGGTTTAAGAAGTTGCGCACGAACTTGGTATTCACCTTCGTCATGTCCATCATTGTGAACATTGGTATGTGGTTCGAGCGTTTCGTGATTATCGTGACCTCAATTCACCGCGATTACCTGCCTGCGGCATGGGGAGAGTTCAAGGCGACCACCATTGATATTGGAATGTTCATCGGCACCATAGGAATCTTCTTCACGTTGTTCCTGTTGTTTGCCCGCTACTTCCCTGTTTTGGCGCTTAACGAATTGAAGACTATTCTAAAGACGTCAGGCGAGAGCTATAAAAACCAACAAAATCATTAAGCAACATCGCTTTTAGCACTATGGCAAATAAAGTATTTCATGTGATGTACGATGACGACCAGACACTGCTGGACGCTGCACGTGCACTCGTTGCCCAAGGAATTCGTGTGAAGGAAGTGTTTTCACCCTTCCCTGTGCACGGTCTCGACCCCATCATCGGAGTAAAGCGCACGCGACTTGCGATTTGCTCATTCATGTATGCTTGCACCGGAACTGCACTTGCGATTCTCGGCACCTGGTACTTCATGGTAAGTGACTGGGATTGGAACATTGGAGGTAAGCCCAATTTTACCTGGATTGAAAACGCTCCTGCATTTGTGCCGGTGATGTTCGAGTTTTCAGTATTCTGTGGAGCGCACGGCATGGTGCTAACGTACTTGCTGCGCAATGGCACATTGCCGGGCATGCCGGCTGACAATCCGGACCCACGCACTACGGACGATAAGTTTGTGATGGAGATCACAACAGAAGATAACTCTATGTCGGCGCAAGATCTTGAAGCCAAGATTCGCGCTACCAACGTATTTGAACTTAGCATAAAGGACTATTGAGATGAAGCGCACCACCACCTTTTTTGGCATTGCCTGCGTGGCTGTTTTTGCACTGTCTTCGTGCAGGCAGGACCCCAATTCGCCCGGTGTTGAATACATGCCAGACATGTATCGTTCTCCGGCCTTGGAGGCCTATGTGGACTATGGTACCAACAAGACGATGGACTGGACACAGGACATGAAGGAAGCTGCCGGATTGGTTGCAGTCAAGTCGCGTGTGCCCGCCCCCAATACGATCCCATACGTGAAGGCTGAGATGATGCCTTTTGTAATGCCTTACGCGCTCAACAACACGCCAGAGGATTATGAGCGCGCGGCAGCTGAGATTCACACTCCTATTAAGCCTTCAAAAAAGAACGTGCTTCGTGGGAAAGAAATTTACACCTACATGTGTACGCATTGCCACGGCGAGGCAGGGCACGGCGATGGTGCAATTTCTAAAAATGGCCACATTCAAGGAATTCCCGATTATGCAGGCAAGCTGAAGGATCTTCCAGAAGGAAAAATGTTTCATTCCATTACCTATGGAAAGGGACTTATGGGGCAGCATGCCTCGCAACTCAACCAATTGGAGCGCTGGCAGATTATTGAGTATGTAAAACTCCTGCAACAAGGAGTAACTGAACCCGAATTTGACGCAAACGATATGCTGGTGACGAAAGCCGCTGCTCCTGTAGCTGCAGATTCTACCGCGACCAAATAACCAGAAAATACTGCCCGACATATACACTATGGCACAAGCAACGACACATTTTGAAGTTCCGGCATCGACCAAAAAGTGGTCAACCATCTTTATGGTTATCGGATTAATTTCCGCAATAGGCGGTTGGCTCTTCGATAAAACAGAACACCACCAGTACTGGTGGGCAAACCTGCTTATCTGTGGGTTCTTCTTTTTCGCATTGTCTATTGGAGCAATGTTTTTCTACGCTGTTCAGTATGCTGCAGAAGTGGCCTGGACGGCTCAACTGAAACGCATCTTCGAAGCCATGTGGTCGTATTTACCAATAGGCTTAGGAGTCGTGTTTGTGGTATTGCTGGCCGGTCAGTTACACATGAATCATCTCTACCATTGGATGGATCCGGAGGTTGTTGATCCGAATAGCCCTTCTTACGACAAACTTATCGCGAACAAAATGCCGTTCCTTTCGAGTTGGTTTTTCTGGTTGCGCTTTGTCCTGTATGCTGTCGTATTTGTTGTTTTCGCACGTTTGTTCCGCAAATGGTCGTTACAGGAAGATACGATGCCTAGCCTTGATCTTCATTTGAAGCAGTATAAACGCAGCGCATTGTTCCTGGTGTTCTTCGCTGTATTCTCCAGCACTATTGCTTGGGATTGGTTGATGAGTATCGACGTACACTGGTTCTCGACCATGTACGGTTGGTATATTTTCTCGGGTATGTGGGTTACTACCATGATTTTCGCAACGCTCTTGTTGATTTGGTTGCGAGGTAAAGGGCTTATGCCGGGTATCAACGACTCGCACGTGCATGATATGGGTAAGTGGATTTTTGCAGTGAGCATGTTGTGGAGCTACTTGTGGTTCTGTCAATATATGCTGATATGGTACTCCAATATTCCTGAAGAGGTGACCTATTTCAAGGAGCGTTACGATCATTACATGATTGGAATGTGGGCCATTTTCTTTTGCAATTTTGCTATTCCATTCTATACGCTCACATCTCGCGATGCAAAGCGTAACCCGAAATATTTGGTGCGTGTAGGTATTATCATCTTCATTACGCACTTCCTTGATCTGTATATGGCTGTTGTTCCGGGCACGGTGCACGGTCACCTGCAGTGGGGAATGGGTGAACACGCCTCTCACATCACGTTTGCGTGGTGGTTTGAAATAGGTATGTTCCTTGGATTCCTCGGATTGTTTGTAAGCACCGTAATGAAGGCCCTTAGCCAAGCGCCCTTGGTTCCGGTAAACCATCCGTATTTGAACGAAAGTGAGAACCATCACATATAAAGAATTGTTGTTTTAGCGAACAGGAGTAAACACGAAGAGAAATGAAACTACTGATTATTCTGGTAATTGTTTTAGCGATCATCGCGATTGTGCAGTTGACCAAGGTCTATGAATTCACGCGTGCTTTGCGCAAATCGAAAGAAGAAGATATTTCGCCGGCTGACAATAAGCTCAACGCGAACCTGATGGTTGTGTGGATGCTGGTGTTCTTCATCTCCACCTTGTATTTGTATGCCCGCTATGGCGAGTATTTGCCAGAGCCTGCATCGGAACACGGGAAGGATGTGGATTGGCTGATGAGCGTGAACATTTGGATGATTACGGTCATGTTCTTCATCACGAATGCGATGCTGTTCCTGGTGGCGTGGAAATATCAATACAAAAAGGATCGTAAGGCGCGTTTCTTTGTTCACGACAATCGTTTGGAAATGGTTTGGACCCTTATTCCGGGTGTTGCCATGGCGTTCATCATTGTTTTTGGTTTGATAACCTGGAATAATATTACAGGCCCTGCAGCGAAGGATGCTATGCAAATAGAATTGTACTCTAAGCAATTTGGCTGGATTGCTCGTTATCCCGGCGTCGATGGTGAATTTGGTGCAGCGAATTACAACTTGATCAGCACCCAAAACGAAATGGGAATTGTTTCTAAGGAATTGATTGCCGCCAAATTGGAAGAGTTGGACAAGGACATTGAAGCTTTGAAAGCCCAGCTTGAAGAGAATGAAAAACTCCCGGTAATGCCCGAGAGTTATGTTGAGACCCTGCAGGATAAAATCTATCGATTGGAGCGCCACAAGCAGCGTATCTTGGATTTGGGTGAGTTCAAGGAGCCTAGTGGAAAAAGCAATTGGGAGACTGGGGCCGACGACCAAATTGAGAAGGCTGAGTTGCACCTTCCGGTAGGTAAAGAGGTTGAGTTTGTATTCCGATCGCAAGATGTTATACACTCGGCTTACATGCCTCACTTCCGTGCTCAAATGAATACGGTTCCCGGTGTACCAACACGATTCAAAATGACGCCTACCATTACCACGAAAGAAATGCGTGCGAAACTGGCCGACGATAAATTTGACTACGTGTTGCTCTGTAATAAAGTGTGTGGCAATGCTCACTTTAATATGCAAATGAAAATTGTTGTTGAATCACCGGAGGAATATCTTGCATGGATAGAAAAGCACAAGACGTTTGCAGGTGAGCCAACTCCGGAAGCCGCTCCGGCCGAAGGAACCAAGGAGGTTGCTGACACGAGTAATACAGCTATGACCCCCACAGCTAAGGCGAGCCTGAGATAAGACATTAAACAAAAGAACTTAGATAAAGATTAGAACGATGGGAAATGCAGAACACACAGCTCATGATCACAGCCACGATCACGGGCACGCACATCACCACGAAGAATCCTGGATTTCGAAGTATATCTTCTCCCAGGATCACAAGATGATTTCGAAGCAATTCCTCGTCACAGCCATTTTCATGGGTGTGATTGCGGTATTGCTTTCTATCTTCTTCCGTTTACAATTGGGTTGGCCAGGAGAGAAGTTTCAGATACTGAATTTCTTCCTGGGTGACAAATGGGCTCCCGATGGGCTGCTCGACAAGAACGCTTACTTAGCCATGGTTACTATCCACGGTACTATCATGGTGTTCTTTGTATTGACCGGTGGATTATCCGGAACGTTTGCCAATCTGCTTATTCCATTGCAGGTGGGCGCGCGCGATATGGCCAGCGGATTTCTGAACATGCTTTCGTATTGGGCTTTCTTAGTCTCAAGTCTTATTATGGTCGCGTCCCTCTTTGTAGAAGGTGGAGCCGCCAGTGGTGGTTGGACAATTTATCCCCCGCTCTCTGCATTGCCGCAAGCCATGCCTGGCTCGGGCACCGGTATGACACTTTGGTTGATTTCGATGGTGTTTTTCATCGCATCCTCCTTGTTGGGTGGCTTGAATTACATTGTAACCATCATCAACCTGCGCACCAAGGGAATGAAGATGACGCGTTTGCCTCTTACCATGTGGGCAATCTTTGTTACAGCCATCCTCGGTGTATTGTCGTTTCCGGTATTGGTTTCTGCAGCGGTGCTCTTATTGATGGATCGTAGCTTCGGAACCGCATTTTACTTGTCGGATATTTTTATTCAAGGTGAAGCACTGGACGTAACCGGAGGTTCACCTCTGTTGTTTCAGCACTTGTTCTGGTTCCTCGGTCACCCGGAAGTCTACATCGTACTTCTTCCAGCATTGGGAATTTCATCTGAAATCATTTCTACGAATTCACGCAAGCCTATCTTCGGATATAAGGCGATGGTTGGATCGATACTCGCAATCGGATTTCTGTCGTTCATCGTGTGGGGTCACCACATGTACATTACAGGAATGAATCCGTTCCTGGGTTCAGTATTCGTATTTACTACGCTTTTGATTGCAATTCCGTCGGCTGTAAAAGCATTCAATTACATAACAACCCTTTATCAGGGTAACATTCGATTTACTCCGGCGATGTTGTTCTCGATAGGTCTTGTATCGACCTTCGTTACGGGTGGTTTGACCGGTATCATCCTGGCAGACTCTGCTCTCGATGTAAACGTGCACGACACGTATTTCGTTGTAGCTCACTTCCACATCGTAATGGGCATGTCGGCCATTTTCGGAATGCTGGGAGGTATCTACCACTGGTTCCCGAAAATGTATGGTCGCATGATGAATACGAAGCTTGGATACGTTCACTTCTGGTTCACTTTGGTGTGCGGTTTTGGTGTGTTCTTCCCCATGCACTTTGTGGGTATGGCCGGAGCACCTCGTCGTTACTACGATTATTCACAATTCGAATTCCTGGATTGGGTAATGGATTTGAATCCGATTATCTCAACGTTTGCAATTGTAGGAGGTGCTGCACAGCTGTTGTTCTTGTTCAACTTCTTCCACAGCATGAAATACGGACAGGTTGCAACACAAAATCCATGGGGTTCCAATACATTGGAGTGGACTACTCCGGTGAAGCATATTCACGGTAACTGGCCGGGCGCAATTCCGGAAGTTCATCGTTGGGCCTATGACTACAGTAACCCCGATCACGAAGAGGATTTCGTGCCTCAGGTGGTGCCGTTGAAACCTGGTGAACACGCGCACTAAGCGCAATGAATATTTCGAAGGACCCGCCCGAGTGGCGGGTCTTTTTTTGATGTCTCTGTGCCACTGCGGCTGAAATGGTTTAAACCACAGATAGGCGGAGGAATAGGATGAGTGTTTAATGTAAAGAGTAACCAGAACAGTTAAAGGTCGTTAGTCTCTCTGTGCAATCCGTTCCTCTGTGGTTGATTTATTGAACTACAAAAGCGCAAAGAACTCGAATGCATTTTAAGTGGTTACTTTTGTAATCATGCGCCCCCTAATTTTTCTGATTCTTTTCGTTCCCATGGGTATGCGCGCCCAAACATTCAATCTCAGTGATTCTCTTCGGGATGTTTTTAAGCAGCGTATTACACCGAGCTTTGGAATCGATACGCGCAATTCTTTTATCACGGGAAGCACCGCGAAAATTTACAGTATTAAGGCGGGCATGGCATTCGGTACACGGCTGACTGTGGGTTTGGGTTACAATTTTATTGGTACCGAGTTGCAGGAAGAATTCATTCATGATGGCCAGTGGACCCGCGCTAACATCCACATGAATTACTTCGCCCCATACGTACAATATAGTTTCTATCGGCGTGGCCCGTGGGAGTTTTCTACGCCTATCCAATTTGGAATTGGCAAAAGTTTTTTGCGTGAAAAAACAGAAGCAGGCATAGAGGTTTTCAATAAAGATCGGGTGGTCTTGTATGAGCCGGGCATGGCATTCGAATTCAAAATACTGAACCTGATTGGTGTTGGTGCCGGGTTTGGCTACCGCATCATGCTGAAGAATAACAAGGGCATTCAGCAGCAATTCACTTCACCGGTATATGCGTTGCGTTGTCGACTCATCTTCGACGAAGTATATTCGCGCTACAAGAAATACAGGCAGGCCGACGTTGCTGCACCAACCGAATGAACGAAGATTTCAATATACGCGACGAAGCGGAGAGCCCCGAAAGGGACATGGATCGCGTATTGCGCCCTAAGACCTTCGATGATTTTACGGGCCAACGTCAGGTGCTTGAAAATCTCGAAGTATTTGTAAAGGCTGCCAAGTTGCGCACCGAAGCCCTCGATCACGTATTGCTCCATGGCCCACCGGGATTGGGTAAAACAACGCTTGGCTACATTATTTCGAATGAAATGGGTGTTAGCATTAAGACAACTTCGGGGCCCGTGTTAGACAAGCCCGCTGACCTTGCGGGATTGCTCACGAACTTGGAAACGAACGATATTCTTTTCATTGACGAAATACACCGTCTGAGTCCGGTGGTGGAAGAATATCTTTACTCTGCCATGGAAGATTATTGTATCGACCTGGTAATTGACACCGGCCCGAATGCGCGCTCTGTGCAAATCAAGCTGAATCCGTTCACACTTATTGGTGCTACCACACGCAGCGGTTTGCTCACCGCGCCCTTGCGTGCGCGTTTCGGAATCAACGCACGACTTTCTTATTATGATGCGAGCACGCTAACCGATATAGTGCAGCGAAGTGCCGAAATTCTAAGCATGGAAATACTGGAGGACGCTGCATACGAAGTCGCTCGCAGAAGTCGTGGCACACCTCGTATAGCGAACGCGTTGCTGCGCCGTGTGCGCGACTTCGCGCAAATCAAAGGCAATGGAAAATGTGATCTGGAGATCACCCAATTTGCGCTGAATGCGCTCAATGTAGATACGCTCGGGTTGGATGAAATGGACCATAAGATTCTATTCACCATCATCGATAAATTCAATGGAGGCCCTGTGGGCTTGAACACAGTTGCAACTGCTGTTGGTGAAGATTCGGGCACAATTGAGGAGGTGTACGAACCTTATCTGATTCAGGAGGGATTCATCATGCGCACACCCCGAGGCCGTCAGGTGACGGAACTGGCCTACAAGCATCTTGGCAAGCTGAAAGGAAATCGTCCCGGAGAGTTGTTCTAATGGCTACTCATTCCGACTTGCAGGCATCGGAAAAAGCGCGCTTCATCAAACAGCAGGCGCTTGAACTCGGATTTTCATTTTGTGGTATATCGAAAGCGGCTTTTTTAGAAGAGGAGGCGCCCCGGCTGGAAGCGTGGTTGAAAAAAAGTATGCATGGTGAAATGAGTTACATGGAAAATCATTTCGATATGCGTCTCGATCCGCGGCTGTTGGTGCCCGGCGCTCAATCGGTTGTTTCGCTTCTCTTCAATTATTACCCCGATTCATCAAACACCATAAAGGATGGGGCATTGAAAGTGTCGAAATACGCATGGGGAGAGGATTATCATTACGTTGTAAAAGATAGGCTTAAGCTGTTGTTGCAGCGTTTGCACGAACACGTTGGCCAAGTGAATGGCCGTGCATTTGTGGACTCTGCACCTGTGCTCGATAAGGCCTGGGCTGCCCGCAGTGGACTGGGTTGGATAGGAAAAAACGCCAACCTCATCAACAAAAAACGCGGCTCGTTTTTCTTCGTCGCTGAATTAATCATTGATTTGGAATTGGAAGCCGATGGCCCTGTCCGCGACCATTGCGGCACATGCCGGGCATGCATCGACGCGTGTCCGACCGAAGCCATTGTTGAGCCCTACGTGGTGGACGGCAGCAAGTGCATTTCCTATTTCACGATTGAGTTGAAGAAGGAACTTCCCGCTGAGTGGGCCTCGAAAATGGACGATTGGTTGTTTGGCTGTGATGTATGTCAGGATGTATGTCCCTGGAATCGGTTTTCGGTAGTGCACAACGAGTCTCGCTTTTCACCCCGCGAACAGTTGCTCAACATGACGGCGGGCGAATGGAAAGACCTGTCGGAAGAGGTCTTTGCGACCCTTGCGAGAAGGTCACCGTTACAGCGGAAGGGACTCGAAGGACTTAGAAGAAATGCGGATCTGTTGTCGCGCGATGCGAATGGTGGTAAATGATTGTGGTTGTCTTTGAAAAATGCGAGTCGCTCTAACTACCTTTGAGCAGTTAATTGACCAAGCAAGGATGACACAGATAAAATCAGCCAAGAGCACATTGCTCAATGCATCAGGCATCACCATTTTCTACAACGACGAGTTGTCGAAACTGACGGACCTGGATAAGCAGCAACTTTCATTTTTCAAAAAGGAAATAGAAAACGAGCGGGATGTTATCACGATTCAAGAGCTCGGTTTGTGCAACTACTACCTTCCACTTAAGAAGGAAGCGGCTACTCCGGAGGTGTTGGAAAAACTCCGCATGAAGGGAGCATCACTCCTTTCTGCTCTCAATGGCGCAAAGGCAGGCGAAGTGTGTATCACTAACCTCACGGGAGAAAAGGAATTGTCGCTTGCACTCGCAGAAGGAGTGGCGCTGGCGAACTATCAATTCTTGAAATATTTCAAGGATAAGAAGAAGCGTCAAAACTCATTGGGCACTATTCACATTGCCGATAAGTATGTTACCGCGCATGATGCAGAGGCGTTGCAATATGTGGTTGAGGCCACGCTCACGGCGCGCACACTCATCAACGAACCCGTTTCATATCTCACTGCCGTTCAGTTTTCGAAAGAAATGCAGAAGGCCGGAAAGGAAGCCGGCTTCAGCGTGAAGGTGCTCGGTAAAAAAGAAATCGAAGCGAAGAAAATGGGTGGGTTGTTGGCGGTGAATGCCGGAAGCATTGATCCGCCCACTTTTACCATCATGGAATACAAGCCTGAAAAGGCGCGCAACAAGAAGCCCATCGTGCTGGTAGGGAAAGGGGTTGTGTTTGATACGGGCGGATTGAGCTTGAAGCCAACTCCCAACAGCATGGACGAAATGAAGTGCGATATGAGCGGCGCTGCGGCAGTAGTAGGTGCCATGATGGCTATAGCAAAAAATGAATTACCGGTTCATGTGATTGGTCTTGTTCCCTCTACTGATAATCGTCCCGGAATGAATGCGGTTTGTCCGCAAGATGTCATTACTATTAGCGATGGCACTACTGTAGAGGTGCTCAACACGGATGCTGAAGGTCGACTTATTCTAGCGGATGCGTTGGTATGGGCTCAGCAATACAAACCCGAAGTGTGTATCGATTTGGCTACACTCACAGGCGCAGCGGTACGTGCTATTGGCACATATGCAAGTGCTGTTATGGGCACTGCCGAGCGCAAGGTGATGGATCAGCTTGCGGAAAGCGGCATGCAGGTGTGGGAACGTACTGTTCAGTTTCCACTTTGGAAGGACTATGGCGATGAGATGAAGAGCGACATTGCTGATTTGAAAAACCTCGGAGGTTCGTATGCCGGACAAATTTCGGCTGCGAAGTTTCTGGAGCATTTTACCGACTACCCATGGATTCACATCGATATTGCAGGTCCGGCCTACAGCAACAGCGCCAGCGGCTATCGCACAAAAGGTGGATCAGGCGTGGGCGTTCGTATGCTTTATGATTTCATTCACAAAAATTACTGCTAAGCAATTAATCACATGAGTGATCAAAAAATACGCGTGGCCGTTACCAGCGGCGATATTAATGGAGTTGGATTAGAAACGGTCATCAAGGTTTTTTCCGATCCGCGCATGGCCGAATCCATTACGCCGGTTATCTATGCGCATCCGGAGGTTATGAAGGCGCATCGCAAGATTGTGAATGTGGAAGACTTTCAATACAATTCGGTCGGAAGTGCCTCGGAGGCGATTGCCAAAAAGGTGAACCTCGTGAATGTGTGGAAGGACTTCAAAGGCATTGTAGAGTTTGGAAAACCTACCAAGGATGCCGGGATGTTTGCTTTTAAAAGCCTTGAGGCTGCAGTAGCCGATTTAGCGAGCAATAAGGTGGATGTGATTGTTACGTCGCCGATCAATAAGGATACTATTCAGAGTGAATCATTCAAATTTCCGGGACATACCGAATATCTAGCTCAATTCGCCAATACCGAAAAGGTGCTTATGTTTTTGGTGAGTGATACGTTACGCGTTGGAATTGTGACAGGCCATGTGCCGCTGAAAGATGTTTCGCAGCATATCACCAAAGAACGCATACACGAGAAGCTCCAATTGATGAATGAAAGTTTGGTGAAAGACTTTGGACTGAATCGTCCGCGCATTGCCGTTCTTGGATTGAATCCGCATGCAGGCGATAACGGACTGTTGGGCATGGAAGAGAAGGAAATCATTATACCTGCAGTGCGTGAAGCTTTCGAAAAAGGCATGATGGTATATGGCCCGTACGGTGCTGACGGCTTCTTCGGAAGCGGCGGTTACAAGCGTTTTGATGCCGTGCTTGCAATGTACCACGATCAAGGCCTTGCGCCCTTCAAAGCACTTGCATTTGAGCATGGAGTGAATTTCACTGCGGGGTTGCCGGTTGTGCGCACCTCGCCAGATCATGGAACTTGCTTCGACATTGCAGGGCAAGGCATCGCTGACGAATCATCGCTGCGCGCTGCCATCTTCGCAGCATGTGATGTGTATAAGCAACGCAAAAATTTTCGCGAGTACGGATTGAATCCGCTGCGTCGGCAGGATGTGCGTGATTCGAAAGATGATCAGCGCGAGTGATTCAATCTTGACTTCGTTTGAAGATTATCATTCTCACATTAGGTAAAACAGGCGCACAGTTCTTGCGCGAGGGCATCGCTGTCTACCAAGATAGATTGAAGCATTATGCGAAGGTCGAATACAAGGAGCTTCCCGATGTGCCCGCAAAAGGCATTAGCCAAGACGTATTGAAAGAGCGAGAAGGAGAGCAACTGTTGAAGCAGCTGAAGGCAGATGATTTCGTGTTGCTGCTCGATGAAAATGGAGAGCATTTTTCCTCGCGTGGCTTTGCTGAAATGTTGCAACGCCGCATGAACAGTGGTGTCAAACAATTGGTGCTCATCATCGGTGGTGCGTTTGGTTTTTCCGACGCGCTGTATGCACGCTCCAATGGCAAGATTTCCTTTTCGAAAATGACCTATTCGCACGAGATGATACGTTTGTTGTTGGTGGAACAGTTGTATCGTGCCCACACTATTTTGAAGGGAGAGAGTTATCATCATGATTGAGTGGTGAATGGCGAGTGACGAATGGAGTTCCAAAAATTGATCAGTGGTAAATACGCACTGCAATGCGTCCTGTTAAGCGAAAATCTGATTCTTCGATGGAATGTGATATCTACGCAAATCAATAGAAACAAAAAACCGCCCCCAAATGGAAGGCGGTTTTTTTATGTGTGATTTTATGATTAACGAATAACGAGGCGTGTTGTTTGAGCCGATTCGCCACTGCGGATTTCAACAGTATAAACACCGGCACTCAATTCAGCATTGAGTGCGATGAGATTCAGTCCACCATTCAAGTTTTCTTGTGAAGTATAAACTACTTTACCGGTCATATCCATTACGTTCAGACGCGCAGTTGTAGGGCGTGATGCATGTGTCTTCACAACAACGTGGCCTTCTGATGGGTTGGGGAATACGGAAAGTTCAAACGCTGCATCGTTCTCTTCTTCCACAGAAGTTCCAACAAGTGAAACTTCTGATGTGAAGGTTGGGCACTGATTGAACTGTTGAATTTCTACACTGTAATTTCCCGCAGTTGTCCATTCGTAAGTAGCAGAAGTTGCGCCTGCAATGGGGTTTCCGTCGAGATACCACTGGTAGCTGTTAGCAGGATCAATACAGGTAAGTGTTGTGTTGTTGAAGATGAACTCGGGAGTGAACGGAGTTAGATCTGCAAAACGAACGTAGCAGGGATAGGTTGTCTGATCGATGAACGCATTACGATTGTGCTGCTCGTATTGAATGTATTCGTTACGGGTGATTTCCCAACTGTCGGGCAAATCCTGGAAATGCCATTGCTTGAGCAAATGTTCATTCTGGCCGTATTGAATGGTGAGAGAAATCTGCTCGGGAAGACTGAAGTCGTTCGCTGCGGTGTTGTTTTTCGTTGCATGGTACATGATTGCACGAGCTGCATTTCCTTTGAAGCTGTCGCGCATTTCATAAACGGTTTGTCCGAGGCTGTTGGTGCCGAGCTTACAGTCCTGATAGGTGCTGGTAGGATTTACTACTTCACCATATGGATAATTGCTGCGAACAGCGTTTACTTCATTTTGCCATACAGGGGTAAGATTGTGAAGATCGCTTACTTCAAATGACTGGTCGAAACCGGCGTCGAAGTAAGTGGGCATCCAGCTTTGTGGGTAATTGTGTTCGCGGCTCAGGCTTGTCCACTGAAAACCTGCTTCATACAGAAAGGGAACCCCGCTGTACTGACACTCCACCATGTTTTGGGTTGCCTCATTCACTACTGTATCGCGCACATAGAAATTGTTGATGAGCGTGCTGATGTAGTTGCTGTAATAAATCTGGAAATAGTTGGAAGGATTCATCAGTGTAGTCAAATCAGACACGAATGAAGGGCTGTTTACATTGATACTGCTATACAACGATCCGAAATTCGGAGCAGGGGTGTCGACAGTGGAGGTCGTTGGGTTAGTGGTCAGATAATTCTCATAACCCAATTGACCATTGAAAGCGAAAGCAGCGAGGTGATAGGTAAAGCCTGCTTCAATGCCGCGAGCATCAAAGGCACCTGCTTCGCCCACGTATACAACTTGAGCACCACCAATCCACTGACCACGAACATACGTGGCATTGTCGGCCGGCACCTCTGTTACAGGCGCTCCTTTTTTACGCAGCACAATGTATCCTTCTGATGGTGTTGCCGAGGCTGTGACGGTTGTCTGAAAATCCCAAGAGCGGACGTTGTCAAATGAAACAGACGATGCTTGTGCTGTTGGTTCTGTGGCAGCGCCACCCGAAACAGCGTACAGATTCACTTCATAGGTTGGTTCACTTGCATCGTTACTGCTGATGGTGACGGTGCAAAAGTGCGAGCCATTGAAAGTAGGCGTGAAATCGATAGAAACGACGTCCATACTATTTGGAGCAATAGAAAACGGCGCAAATCCAACGGAAAATTCAGAAGCATTCGGGCCGGAAATTTCTATGTTGGTAATATCGAGTGAAGCGTTAGACCCTAGGTTTTCAACGTATAAAGTCTGGCCCAAATTATCGCCCAAGAAAACCGTGAAACCGCTTGGGATGTTGTTTGTGGCGTCAGTAACATTGATTTCCTGAGCAGCTCCTGCAGTTGGCATGGCAAGATTGATCTCGTCGAGTGCCACGTTGTGGCCCGAAATTTTTTCGGTAAAGTACCAGCGGATGTAACGAGTGCTTGCCGCAGGATTATCCGTAAACAACGTAAATGCGGTTGCAGGCAATGCACCACCCACCAGTGAACGAAGCGGCGTGAATGTGCTTCCGTCTACACTTTCTTCGATGGTAAATGTCCCTTGAAAAGTACCTCCCGAGTTTTGTCCTTTCAAGTAGTATGAAAGAGCTCCTGGTTCTTCAGCGAACTCAAGTAGAACATAATCTGCGGTGAAGTCGAGGCGACATGCCTGGCCGTTTTGTCCGTTCGCGTAGCGTGTGTTGCTCGCGCCCAACGACTCGGTCCAGCCAACAGGCGGATTTACGTCGAAGTTCCACGAAGCAGGCAGAATGGCTTGAGCGATGGCTGTGAAATTAGCGGCCACCAAGAGAACCATCATCAGTGTTTGAATTGTTTTTTTCATTGCGGTTTTAAAGGTTAATATGCGTTTTTAGCGAATTGTAAGTGTGAGTCCTACGGTCCAGCGCAAGCCCATGCCGTAGTATACACCGGCAGAAGAAGCGTTGAAGCCGGGATTGTTTTGTGGCTTGTACTCATTGTTGAGCGCGTCGGTGACGAACACCTCGTCGGTAATATTGATCAGATTGATGCGCAAGCCGAGGTTGTAGTCTTTAGAAATATCGCGGCTATATCCCATGCTCAAATCGATCATATGATAGGCAGGCATTTTCCACGATTGTTTTCCGCCATTTTCTCCGGTAAGTCCATCGGGGTTGAATTCAGCGAAGTTGTTGTCGAAATAGGTGATACGTGGTTTGAAGTACAGGCCTTTGATAGGGCTGTAGCGAACCGCATAGCTTGTTTGAAACTGCGCAGCGTCACCCACGCGAATGTTACGCGCATCGAACTGGATGGGATCGCCGACTGTGTTGCCGTTTTCATCGGTTACGTAGGCTGTAGCGGCAGACTTCCAGCGCCAATCACCAACTGAAAGCACACCTTCCATGCTCAAGTATTTTACGACATTCCATTCAGCATCCAATTCTACCCCTTTGTGCAAAGCGCGCATGCCGGGCACATTGTAGTAGAAGTTTTCTGTGCCATTGGTGCGCGTGCCCGTAACGGGGCGGTTGTTCCAAATGGTGTAGTAAGCATTGAGTGTTACTTTGAATTCTTTGGTGTTGTAATTCGCACCGACTTCGGCTGAAGAAATTTCTTCGTTGCGTAAGTTGTTGAAGGTTTCCAGGCTTGTGCTATAGTACGTGTTGGCGAGCATGGGCGCGCGTGAAAGGAAGCCGGTGTTCATGAATACGGAAGCGCGCTTATTGAAGCGGTAGTTGAAGCCTGCCTTCACCGTTCCACCATTAAAGTTTTTCCATCCGCTTTCCATTTCGTTGCCCAGCGAATCGCGCATTGCAAAATGATCGATGCGGTTATAGCGACTGTTCGAAACCGTAGCATTGATAAATGCAGTATAACTCTCTCCAGAATATTCAGCAAGCGCGAACAAGCCCGACTGCAGCACATTGCTCGTGATGTTGTAGTTGATACGATCGCCTTCGTAGCGAATGACCTTTCCCAACGCTGTATTGTCAAATTCGCCCGCGATGTTCTGATCTTGGACGTAGCGATTTTCAGAACTGCTTTTCTTGTCTATCAGCGCATAGTCGGCACCCAATAAATCATACACGATTTGATATCGATCAACCGTGTAATACCGAACATCTATACCTCCAGACAATTCCAACTGCTTGTTGATTTCAGATTTAAATGTTGAAAGAAGACCATACCATTTGTGGTTGTTGATACTCGACTGTAAGAAATACGACGCAGCATATTTGGTTGGATCATCAACGTACGTGAGATTAGCCGGGCTTATAAGAACACCAAGGAAGTTGGTGAATGTTTTAGTGTTCTTATCGTACATGTATTGAAAGTCGATGTGCCCCGTAGAATCCTGAATAGAGGTATTGGGGCGCATGCCACCGCCACTGCCGAACGAGGCATAGAAAACGTTCGACAATGCGAATTTTTCGCTGGGTGTCCAGAAATGCTTGAAGTTTACGATTGGTTTGTGGTAGTAGTTGTTGCGACCTGATTGAGTTTCAACCGGTGCTTCTGCGTCGTATCGGTTGCGCGACAGATAGCCCCATTCAGAGTTAAAACGCAACCCACGGTCAAGGGGAACTTGTTGAGCGAATGAACCGGTAGTATCGGCGCCTTGTGCAAGGGCGTAGTCAACATCGTAGAACGACATACGATTTCTTCCCAGCCGCTGTTCGTGCTCTTGCGGGCTGCCCATGGCTGAAAGGGAGAACGAATGCTTTTCGAATTGCTTTTGCACCTTCAGGAAGTAGAACTTTTGCTCCGAGTTCAATTGTTCTACCCATCCGTCGTTTGTTTTGTATGAAAATGCAGCGGTTATTCCCCACCCGCCGCGCAGACGCCCACTATTGATGCCAAAGCCCTGACGCATATTATTGTTGTTGCCCAGCTCAGACGTAAGTTTTACGTTGAATTTTTCTTCCATTCCCTGGGTGAGGATATTGATGTTGCCACCAATCGACGGAACTGCAAGTTTGGAGGCACCTAGTCCTCGTTGAACTTGCGTTTTTTGTGTCACGTTGTCGAGTCCAAACCAGTTGCTCCAATACACCCAGCCGTTTTCCATATCGTTCATGGGGATACCATCGACCATCACCGACACGTTGCGCTGATTGAAGCCGCGGATGTTTACGCGCGCGTCGCCATCACCGCCACCCGATTGGGTTGCGTAGACTCCGGGCGTTGTATTGAGAATCATGGGCAAGTCGCGCGAAGCAAGTTCCTCTTTGATTTTGATGGATGAAATATCACTGAAGGCTACCGGCGTGCGTCGTCCAACCGCCATGTCGGAAATGACATTCACCTCGGTCATGGCGGCTCCCGAAATGAGGTAGAAATCGACGACCAGGTTGGTGTTGCCAACAGAAATTCTTTCGGACTTATTTTCCATACCCACGAAGGCGCACTTCAGGGTGTAGGTTCCGGCCGGCAGTTGCAGGCGATATGCACCATCTAAATCGGTGGCGGTTCCTTTTCCTTCTTCATACATGACAAACGCACCGGGGAGCGCTTCGTTGGTAAGTGAGTCGCGCACTACTCCGGTTATATAGGTTTGTGCTGACGCTGATAGACTAACAATCAACGCGGCTAGGAAGGTGGTGATTTTTTGCATGAACAACCGTGGTTTACAGCAAAAGAAAGGGGTAACAAGACCCCTTTCCATATTCGCCTTTATGTAAGTTTAGCGCGATACAATTTTTTGAATGGACTTCTTTCCATCTGTAAAGACAACTTCGAGTAAGTATACCCCAGCTTCAGCGGCCGGCAATTGGATGTTGGCATAGAGCACATCGTTGAGGTTCTGATTATAAACCAAGCGACCATCTGCGGTCATCAGGCTATAAGAGGCGATGCGTAGAGCACTTCTCAAGGCGAAGAATCCATCGAGCACAGGATTGGGGAAAATGGAAAACGAAGCTGTGTTCGATTCATTGACAGACATCGTTTGGCAGTCGCACATGTGTTGACCCAGTTCCGTGAAAATATCCGCCGGAAGTGAATCCCACTCGAGCGATGGATCGAATTCATCAGGGTTTGTTGTTACACCATGCAAAACAGTTTGTTTGCGTATGAGGGTATTGTCGGTTGTCCACCAACGGGTTGCTGGGTCGCCCGGCTGCCACCATCCGCCACCTGGGTCGTAACCGATTTCACCAATAATGTCGAGAATTTGATTGCCATTCTTCACGAGCACAAATGCATCGTCGCCGTTGAAATACATAGGCGAGTTGGTTTGCACGTATACCGGATTCAGAAAAGTGTCGGCAGCAGCTAGCAAGTCGGCAGCAAGAGGTACTTCGGTACCTGTGCCATTCGGGTCGCGCTTGTCGAGCGCAAATACGCGCACATCAAAAGGCTGTATAGTTCCGGTTATTGGCAATAACATGGGAACACCCGCACCGTCGCGGTCGCGGCCCATTGAATACAGACCATCCAATACAATAGCATTGGGAGTCGGATTGTAAAGCTCAATTGCTTTGTTGTTGTTGGCACCTTCCACATATTCAGAAATGAAAATGTCGAAGCAGTTGTTTTGAGCAGAAGCGCTCAGTGCAACGCAAGTTGCAGCGGCACAAAGTAGAAGTTTTTTCATGCGGGGTATAAAATTTAGCAAGCGGACAAAAGTAGACACAACCAACACATCCGCAAACCAAAGCAACATAAACTTTACACAGAATTTTCATTGTGCTGAGGTTGCTGGGGTGTAGGCCACCCACGACAGGTTCAGCCGTCTCATGCATATGGGGTGTTTAAATAACAGCCGATGGTTCGCAGAATCCATATTTTGCTTGTTGTGTGCGGATTTTCGCGTTATCTTAGCCACCCTTTGAAAACGAGAGGATTTTCTAGCCTTGAATCAAAATTTGTTCATATGAAAATGTTTAGACTACTGCTTGCCGCTGCGTGCGCCCTTTTAACCCTAAATGGTCAGGCTGCCTGGGATATCTACAAGTCGGGTGTCAATGTTAACGGTGGTTATTACGATTGCCAGCAGGATGGATTATCTCCTAATTTCCAGAACAATTATTTCGGGAGATATAGCAATGGTGGATCACTCACCATCAATTTTGCAGAGATGCTCACCTACAAAAATGGGAGTTCTAATGCTTGTGGTGGCAATTTGAAGTACCGCGTATACCGCACCTGTGACGCGGCACCTGCTTACAGCACACTTGCATTGACATTTTGCTGTAATCAAGGTGGCACCGATTGCTCGGGTGGTGCGTGTGGTCCGGATGTGAACAATCCAGGCGACCAGAAGTGGCGCGGTGCACCGGGCTCACCCATTAACGTTATAACGGGCTTAACTCTTCCGGGCACGTATGTTTTCGAAGTGTACTTCGAAGCAACTGGTTCAACCTCCAATTCGTCTGGCTGTGAGGAAACCAAATTTTCCAGCAACGGCGGAGCAAACTTCAAGGCTTATTTTGAGCTCGATATCAACGATAGTTTTTCTGACTCCGATTTTTCTACACCCACTTGGGGTGGTGATGTTGCCAATTTTTCGATTGTTGCCAATTCAACAACCTCCGGTCTTTTGGGAAGTGAAGCCAATCGCACCCTCACTCCTAAGCTCAATGTGGCCAGTGGTTCGGGCTCGCAATACCTCAGCACTCAGATTGCCACTTGGGATCAACAGCAGGAATGGTATTTTTGGGTAGGTCGCGATGGTTCGGGTGGCGCTCCATCGGATCTGGATGCCAACAACCAGCAGGCAGTCTACCTCTATGCCAACGAGTCGAACCTGGAGTCGGCTACTGTCGACGGCTATCGCATTCTGCTCGGGCAAACGGGTACTTCATTCATTCGATTGCAGCGTATAGATAATGGCGCGGCTACCACTGTTTTTACATCTACCACCGGCATTCCCTCTGGCCTTACCGATTACGGTGTCTCTTTTAAAGTTACTCGCTCACAGACCGGGCTCTGGACTATTTATACTTCTACGCTACCCACCAATGGCACGACCACACAGTCGACACCCACACCCAATAGCTGTCCGGAAGATCTTTCCACGATTAACCGCGGAAGTGCTACCGATAACACGTATGCTCCCGCTTCCAATGGATATTTTGGTTTTTTAGCCGTTCATGATAATACAGCAGAGGGTCGCGCAGCTGCAGAGTTCGATAGTTTCCGATTTAGAGGATTGCCGCCTGATACCTATGTCTCTTTCAGTGGGGCCGCTACCGGACAAGTTGCTGAAAACGTGCTCATTTCAAGCAATTATGCCATCCAATTGTCCATTGTAAACCCCTCAAGTACTGCGGCTACAAGCGTACAGATTGCGATGACCGGTGACGCTACCCGCGTGGGTGCCGGACCGAATCCCTCGACCACATACGCCCCCAACTTCACAACCCAAACGGTTACTTGGAGCGCCGGCGAGAGCGCAACGAAAACGATTTATATTGATCCGGATAACAATAGTTTGTGCGATGATATCGCCAGCTTGACATTCCGCTTGCAGGGTGTAAGTGGCGGAACGAACGCCTACATCGGCACGGCAGACACAGTTTATCTCGATGTGGTGGACGATGACAAAGGTTATGAAACATTGATGGATCAGGATTTTAACACCGGTGCTACAACCGGATGGAGAACCAATGGCACTGCATGGAGCGCCAACACGACGTCACCCATCGAGGGTACGCATTCTGCTCGTCATAGCACACAGGCTGTTGCCGGGCAGTCCTCATTTACATACCCTATCGACGATGCCAATTTGGTTGGTCTGACGACTACATGGCGTTTTGAGGTAGCCTTTGCAAATGATGCAAGTGCCAACAACAATTTCCAGATTTTCCTTGCAGCCAATGACACGAATCTCTACAGTTCTTCGGTAGATGGTTATGCTGTTGTAATTGATCAAAGTTCGCTTCCATCCGCCGGTACAGCAGATTATATTCGTCTGTATCGTGTCACCGATGGCGTATATGGCTCAACCCCGATTGTTAACTCCAGCACGGATTGGGTAGACAATGTGAACGCCGGTGCGCGTGTTGGATTCCAGGTTACATTGGGTGAAAATGGTACCTGGGGCTTGAGCGTCGACAACAATGGTGGCTTCGATAACCTGAGTTCGCTCGGAACCGGCACAGACGGATCGGGCGGCTCGCTGGCGTTTCCAATTGTGAAATACTTCGGCGTGCGGTTTAAATACCTGGCAGCGGCTTCCGATCTATTCCGCATAGATGATATTTCTGTTACACAATCAGGCTGCAAGCGCTTGTGGTATAGCCAGGCAACCGGCAACTCCTCTGATGCGATTTGGGCAACAACCACTAGCGGAACGGGCCAGACTGTCGTATCGAGCCGTTACGATCGTTTTGTAATTCAAAACGGGCATACGGTTACATCTGTTGGTACTTGGCTGGTGAACGATATTACTCTTGGTACGGGAGCAACTTTGCTTGGAGGAACTTCTGAATTGCGGGTGCATGGCAACTGGATTCGTCAAACAGGAAGTACCTTTACTCCTGGAACATCTACGGTGGTGTTCAAAGGCCAGCAGGCACAAGACGTCGGGTATGAATCAGGTGCGGCGACAACTTCCTTCTTCAATTTGACGATTGATAACGATGGCTTCAACGTTTCGCTTACGCCTTCGATGGTGTCGGTAACAGGTCTGGTTTCTATGCTCGAGGGAACGCTGCAAACGAACGGAAACCTTCGTTTGATTTCAAACTCAACCGGCTCGGCCTCGATTGGAGAAATCAAGTCGGGAGCAGCAGTTTCGGGCAATGTAGAGCTACAACGATTCACCCCATCCATACCCAACTCAAACGGGGCTTGGTTTAACCTTGCTTGCCCTATACTCGGTCAATCCATTCAAGACTGGAATGATGATATTGTTACTACCGGATTCACAGGATCCGATTTTCCTTCTTACGGTTTTAACAACGTTCAATACTACAATGAGACGGCGCCCGGCACTATGGGTAGCGGTTATGTGCCCGCAACCAACGTGAGCAATTCGCTCAACTCAAACAATCGCGGATACTATGTTTGGTTGGGTGGTGCGACCCAAAATTTGGATAACACGGGGTTGATTCAAAGCGGCCAGATCTCTGTTCCATTGACTTATACCGTTACTTCTCCCGGCGGAATTTTCGATTATGGGTGGAACTTGGTTGGTAATCCATACCCTTCGGAAGTTGACTGGAATTTGGTGTCTGCGTCACTGACCGGACCCAAGGTGTATTACGTGTATGATTATCAGACCAACACGTATAAGTTCCGCAACGCCACTACAAATACCGGCACTGCGTCGCGCTATATCGCCCATAGCCAGGGCTTCATGGTGAAGGTGAACGCGGGAGGACAAAACCTGGTGTTCCAGGAAACCCAAAAAACCAATACAGGTGCTGCATTCGAGCGCAGCGAAGATGCAAGCAACTCGTATGTTGCCTTGCGTTTTTCAAAAGGCCAACTCAGCGATGAAAGCATGATTGTTTTTGACAACAATGCAACCTTGAATTATGACGAGCGTGATGTTGCTGATCTGCAAAGCCCCGCTGATGACGCGGTGGAGATGACGCTTCAGGCAGCGGATGGCGCTCCGCTTGCACAAGATGCACGACCCTTTGCGGCTGAACTTGAAATACCTGTTGTATTGGATATGCCCGAGGCCGGCGACTACTTTTTCACGGTAGTAGAAATTCAGAATTTGCCACTGGGCGCATGCCTTACGGTAGAAGATGTGCTGACAGGCGAAGTAATGACCTTGTCGCAAGGCGCAATGATCCCTGTTCACGTCAACGAGCCGTTCCACGGAGTTCGCCTGATTATTCGAGCAATTGCTCCGGCACTGACCACTGTCACCGGTGCTTCTTGTAATGGATTAGCCGACGCTTCTATCGATGTAGTTGTTCCTTCGGGTGATTGGAGTATTTCATTGAGCGCTGAAGAAGGCTATGAGTTTATGTCCCAAGGATCAGTAACATTCGATCACTTACAGGCTGGTCAGTATTTGCTGCAGGTAGAACATCCTGTGTGCGGCATCTCGTCACGATTGGTTGACGCAAGCGAGCCACAAGAAATTCGCACCATCGTATCAGGCATCGACATGGTGGAGTGTAACATCGGAAGCACGGGTATGTTTACGTTTGAAGTCGAAAATGCGCATTGGTTCAATTATGAATTGCTCAATGCACAACAGGAAGTGGTGCGCACTGCAAACGTAGAAGGCACGCTGGCGCTGCTTGAATCGCTTCCTGCTGATCTCTATACCTTGCGTGTGTACACCCCCTGCAGTCAGGAAGAGCTCGAAGTTGATTTGCGCGACGCTCAAGCTAATACGGTAGTGGTAGAAGAGAGCGTGACACCGTTGACGAACAATCAGTTCGCTATTGAGTTGATGGCATTTAGCAACCAACCCGGCGTATGCGAGTGGACGCTTTCAAACGGAGAAACCTACAATGGAAATGTTGTCCAGTTGGCAGTTGCTCAAGATGAAGTGATAAATTATAGTGTCAGCTGTTTGGGAATATGCGATGCATCTGCACAAGGTTCTGTGCAAGGACTCAGTTTGTCTGCGGCTGCCGCTGTAGCGCAGCCAAAGTTGACCTTTGCGCAATCAGCCTCGAATGTGAGCGTTCAGTTTGGCCATGTGTCAACGACACTTGTGGATGCTAGGTTGTACGACGCACAAGGGCGTATGCTCGAATGCTCTTCGTTCATGATGAGCGACGGAACGCGTCGTGAATGGTCAACTCAACAGCTCAGTGCCGGAGCTTACACGTTGGTGATTAGCGCGGGTAACAGTGCAGTTCTAACTCAGAAGTTTATTAAGTAATAGATAAAACACCAATGGAAACCCCGACCCAATGGGCGGGGTTTCTTTTTATAGATCGATGAAACGATACGCCATACTGGTGGCTGCAGGCACGGGCAAGCGCATGGGAGCGCCTGTGCCGAAGCAATTTCTTCCCGTAGCAGGCAAGCCGCTCTTGTTTCACACCCTGCAACGACTGCATGAGTTTGATGGGGAAATGCGTTTGCTTTTGGTATTACACGGCGACTACATTGAAACCTGGAAGCAGTTGTTGGAAGAATATCCTGTTGCCATTCCGCATGATGTGATAAGGGGTGGTGATGAGCGATTTCATTCGGTGAAATGTGCTATTGATTCTATTCAGGACGAGGACGCTATCGTTGGAATACATGATGGAGTCCGACCGTTGGTGAGTGTCGATACGTTGGTTCGATGTTATAAAACTGCAGAGAGCAATGGCAATGCAGTGCCCGTCATCGCGGCAAATGATAGCATGCGTGAGGTAAATGGTGATCATAACCACGCCATCGATCGTTCTCGCATTCGCATAGTTCAAACTCCGCAATGTTTTCGGCTGAAAGAGTTAAGAAATGCGTTTGCACAGCCGTACCAAACTACGTTCACTGACGATGCTTCTGTGATGGAGTCCGCGGGGTACTCTATTCATCTTGTGGAAGGAAACCGGGAAAACATCAAGGTCACAACTCCGGAAGACTTGAGTTGGGTTGAGTGGATGTTAAGCCGAGTGTGAGGTGCCGTTCGGTCTGATTCCTTGTTCGTCGGATATTCCGAGATAGTTGAAACTATTCCAGGGCCATGCACTTTTCTTCATAGCAATGCGGACTAAGCCGAGAAATAGCAGCGTAGAGAGGGTGTAGAAGACCCAATGGCTGAAAAGGCTGTTTTCTGGCGTTTCCATCGTGCCGTAAAAACGAAACATCACGAATGCAGCTGCATTATTGACGAAGTGAGCTACGATAGAGGTCCACAAACTTCCGCTCCAGATAACCAGATAGCCGAGCAACGCGCCCATAATCATGCGCGGAAGAAAGCCATAGAATTGCATGTGTATAAGACTGAATAAAAAGGCTGTTACCCATATAGACACGTGAATGTTGCGCGTGGCTTTTGCTAGCAACGGCATAATAACACCCCTGAAAACAAGCTCTTCGCACAACGCCGGTATGATGGCAATACTAAGAAACGCTATCGCGACCGGCACATTTGAAGACGGATCCAGAAACATGTTTGTCATTCGTTCGGCAAGTTCTTCAGTAGGTTTAAATGTTGCTTCCAGCCATGAGTTTTCAGGAATCAGGAGGCTGTTGACGAAAGAAGAAAGGTCGATGAGTGGGGCCGCTGATGCTATCATCAGAGGTGCTAACAGCAATATGATGTTTCCCTTCTTAAGCATTAGATTGTGAATGGGTCGGCCACTGAAAAGAAGAAAGAATAGCAAGACGGGTAGGGCAAAACCCACCAGTTGGGTGATGTTGTTCATCCATACGAGGGCATGTGCATACTTGGGTTCCGGTTGTGAAATGAGGAGTGGAAGATCTTGCAGTGGAATATCAAATACCACGGAAGCCGCAACCATGGCTGCAACGCTACCCAACCCGATGAGCGTAAGCACGAGCGCCCCGAAAAGTATGAGCTGCGGCGCAGGGCCTAATCCTTTGAGTAAAGCATTCATGCTACAAATAAAGCAAAGTATCTTTGCACACCCATTTTCAGATGATTAAAATCGGAAACATCGAATTGCCGGATTTCCCGCTGTTGCTTGCACCTATGGAGGATGTGAGTGATCCACCGTTTCGGTTGGTGTGTAAGGAGAATGGCGTGGATATGATGTATACTGAGTTCATAAGCAGTGAGGGTTTGATACGCGATGCTGCGAAGAGCCGAATGAAACTCGATATCTTCGAATACGAGCGCCCAATTGGGGTGCAAATATTTGGTAGCGATACGGAAACGATGGTGAAGTGTGCAGAAATAATCGAGGCCACGAAGCCGGATTTGCTTGATATCAATTATGGGTGCCCGGTAAGTAAAGTGACTTGTAAAGGAGCAGGGGCCGGCATCTTGAAAGACATTCCGAAGATGGTTTCCATGACCGAGGCCATTGTGAAGGCTACGAAATTGCCTGTCACCGTGAAGACACGCTTGGGCTGGGATGAAGATAGCAAAAACGTCGTGGAAGTTGCGGAGCGCTTGCAGGACATAGGAATACAGGCGCTCACGGTACACGGCCGCACGCGTGTGCAGATGTACAAGGGCTTTGCCGACTGGACGTTGATAGCTCGCATTAAAGAAAATCAACGCATGCGTATTCCGGTTTTTGGCAATGGAGATATTGATTCTCCCGAAAAGGCAATAGAATATAAAAATAGGTATGGCGTGGATGGTGTCATGATAGGCCGCGCCAGCATTGGCTATCCGTGGATATTCAATGAAATCAAACACTATGTGCGAACTGGAGAGAAGCTTCCTCCACCCACTGT
>Ga0315902_10002359_pt1 | contig 29501 bp, 28 predicted proteins | sample LakEriMetagenome_9_FD_203523 | JGI IMG/M metagenome (GOLD analysis project Ga0315902, IMG submission 203523) | Freshwater fungal communities from buoy surface, Lake Erie, Ohio, United States - Buoy 12 MA117 | ecosystem: Environmental > Aquatic > Freshwater > Lake > Lake biofilm | place: USA...
GTCAGAGCGCCAAACGTGCGCGAGCAGCCTGGTATTGGGCCTTGAACTGGGCCACCAACTCTGCCGTGCTCTGCACGGCCTGAATGGCGCCAATGCCCTGGCCGCAGCCCCAGATGTCTTTCCAGGCTTTTTTGGCGTCACCACCAAAGTTCATCTTGCTGGGGTCGGACTCGGGCAGGTTCTCAGGGTCCAAACCTGCAGCACGGATGGACGGAGCCAAGTAATTGCCATGCACGCCGGTGAACAGGTTGCTGTAGACGATGTCGTCGGAGTTGCTGTCCACAATGGCTTGTTTGTACTCTTGGGCTGCACGTGCTTCATGTGTGGCGATGAAGGCCGAGCCGATGTAGGCAAAGTCTGCGCCCATGGCTTGCGCCGCCAAAATCGCATCGCCCGAAGCGATGGAGCCTGACAAGGCCAGCGGACCATCGAACCATTGGCGGATTTCCTGGATCAAGGCAAAAGGGCTTTTGACGCCTGCGTGCCCGCCAGCGCCTGCAGCCACAGCCACCAGACCGTCAGCGCCTTTTTCAATGGCTTTGTGGGCGAACTTGTTGTTGATGATGTCGTGCAAGACCACGCCACCGTAGCTGTGCGCGGCTTGGTTGATTTCTTCTCGTGCACCGAGCGAGGTGATGATGATTGGCACCTTGTACTTCACGCACATGGCCATGTCGTGCTCCAGCCGATCATTGCTCTTGTGCACGATTTGGTTGATGGCAAAAGGTGCTGCAGGTTTGTCGGGGTTGGCCGCGTTGTAAGCGGCCAGGGTTTCGGTGATCTCGGCCAGCCAATCTTCGAGTTGCGCCGCCGGGCGGGCATTGAGCGCCGGCATGGAACCCACCACACCTGCTTTGCATTGCTCAATGACCAACTTGGGGTTGCTGATGATGAACAAAGGCGATGCAATGACTGGAAATGGCAGATTCGCGAGAACGGGGGGCAGTTTAGACATGGGGTCTCCTCAAAATTATTGTTGGAATCAATCTCAGAAAGCGTCGAGCGCCATCTCCGTCACACTGCCCGCGCCTTCCACAATGCTGTCGCGGATGCCGGGCGCCTTGGACAGAATGTGGTCGGCGTAGAAACGCGCGGTGGTGACTTTGGAGGCCATGAAGGCAGCGTCTTTTGCTTGTGCATCGGGTGTGATCGCCACCAGCAAGGCGCGGCCCATTTGCCAGCCCGCCATCAGGTTACCCGCCAGCATCAGGTAGGGCACGCTGCCTGCAAACACATCGTTGGGGTGGGCCTTGGTGTTGCCCGCCACAAAATCGACCACGTCCACAAAGGCTTCTCGGGCGGCTTTGAGGCGACGGGCGACAGCCTGTGCATCGGCGTTGCCCGAAGCCAGCAATTCACTCTCGGTCTGGGCCACTTGCGCCGCCAAAGCCTTGGCCGTTTGGCCACCATCGCGGGCCGTCTTGCGCCCGACCAGGTCGTTGGCCTGGATGGCGGTGGTGCCTTCGTAGATGGTCAAAATCTTGGCATCGCGGTAGTACTGCGCAGCGCCGGTTTCTTCGATGAAGCCCATGCCGCCGTGCACCTGCACACCCAAGCTGGTGACTTCCAGGCTCATCTCGGTGCTGTAACCCTTGACCAGGGGCACCATGAATTCGTAGAACGCCGCGTTTTGCTTGCGCACTTCGGCGTCAGGGTGGTGGTGCGAGGCATCGTAGGCAGCCGCTGCGGTGGTGGCCATGGCGCGACAGCCTTCGGTGTAGGCGCGCATGGTCATCAGCATACGGCGCACATCGGGGTGGTGAATGATGGGGCCAGCGGCGGGCAAGCTGCCGTCCACTGGGCGGCTTTGCACGCGGTCGCGGGCGTATTGCACGGCCTTTTGATAGGCACGCTCGGCAATCGCGATGCCCTGCACTCCCACCGCGTAGCGGGCAGCGTTCATCATGATGAACATGTATTCGAGGCCACGGTTTTCTTGGCCGACCAGATAACCCACCCCACCACCGTGGTCGCCGAACTGCAGCACCGCTGTGGGGCTGGCCTTGATGCCCATCTTGTGCTCGATGCTCACGCAGTGCACGTCGTTGCGCGCGCCCAAAGAGCCGTCGCCATTGACCATGAATTTCGGCACCACAAACAGGCTGATGCCCTTGACGCCTTCGGGTGCGCCCACCACACGGGCCAGCACCAGGTGCACGATGTTCTCGGCCATGTCGTGCTCACCATAAGTGATGTAGATCTTGGTGCCGAAGATTTTGTAAGTGCCATCGGGCTGGGGCTCGGCGCGGGTGCGCACGGCGGCCAAGTCCGAGCCCGCTTGCGGCTCGGTCAGGTTCATGGTGCCGGTCCACTGGCCAGAGATCAACTTTTCAAGGTAAGTGGCTTTGAGTTCATCGGAACCTGCGGTGAGCAGTGCTTCGATCGCGCCGTCGGTGAGCAAGGGGCACAGGGCAAAGGCCATGTTGGCCGAGTTGAGCATTTCGCCACAAGCGGCGCCAATGGTTTTGGGCAAGCCCTGGCCGCCAAAGTCGGCCGGGTGCTGCAGACCTTGCCAGCCACCTTCGGCATATTGCTGGTAAACCTCTTTGAAGCCGGGCGTGGTGGTGACGCCACTGCCATTGTGAAAGGAGGGGTTCTTGTCGCCTTCCCAGTTCAGGGGCGAGATCACGTCTTGGTTGAGCTTGGCGCATTCTTCAAGCACCGCTTGCGCCGTTTCCAAACCGGCATCTTCAAAACCGGGGATCTGCGCAATCTGGTCGATGCGGGCCAGATGCTCGATGTTGAAAAGCATGTCTTTCAAGGGGGCGATGTAACTCATGTCTTGTCTCCGATAGAGATCCGTGGAAATGGGGGTTGGGTACAAAAAAGACCTCTCACGGAGGCCTTTTTTGCTATCGTCAAATCATCACAGCGACTGAGTCAGCTCAGGCACAGCCGCGAACAAATCGGCTTCGAGGCCAAAATCGGCCACGCTGAAGATCGGAGCCTCCGGGTCCTTGTTGATCGCCACGATCACCTTGGAATCCTTCATGCCTGCCAAGTGCTGGATCGCGCCCGAGATGCCGCAAGCGACATACAGCTGTGGTGCGACGATCTTGCCGGTCTGGCCCACTTGCAGGTCGTTGGCGGCATAACCGGCGTCCACAGCGGCACGGCTGGCACCGATGGCGGCGCCCAACTTGTCGGCCAGCGGCGTCATCACTTCGTTGAACTTTTCCGAGCTGCCCAAGGCGCGTCCGCCGGAGACAATGATCTTGGCCGCAGTCAGCTCCGGACGGTCGTTCTTGGCGATCTCGCTGCCCTTGAAGGCGCTCTTGCCACTGTCGGCCTGGGCTGCGGCGCTTTCGACGGCGGCGCTGCCACCGGTGGCGGCCGCAGCGTCAAAGCCTGTGGTGCGCACGGTGATGACTTTGGTCGCATCGGTGCTTTGCACCGTGGCCATCGCGTTACCGGCGTAGATGGGACGCTCGAAGGTGTCGGCCGAGATGACTTGCGTCACATCGCTGATCTGTGCCACGTCCAGTTTGGCCGCCACGCGAGGCGCCACGTTTTTGCCAGCCGCGGTGGCTGGAAACAGGATGTGGCTGTAGTTGGCAGCGATGGCCAGCACCTGGGCGGCGACGTTTTCGGCCAATCCGTGGGCCAGCGCATCGCTGTCGGCGTGGATCACTTTGGACACACCGGCGATTTGCGCAGCCGCTTGCGCGGCGGCGGCGGCGTTGTGGCCAGCCACCAGCACATGCACATCACCACCGCATGCAGCGGCAGCGGTCACGGTGTTGAGGGTCGCGCCCTTGATGGAAGCGTTGTCGTGTTCTGCAATCACAAGAGAAGTCATGTTTGTTCCTTGTTCAATCAAATGACCTTGGCCACATTTTTCAGCTTGTCGACCAGCGTGGCGACATCGGGCACCTTGATGCCAGCGCTGCGCTTGGCGGGCTCGGCCACCTTCAGGGTCTTGATGCGGGGGGCCACATCGACGCCCAAGTCTTCGGGCTTGAAGGTGTCGAGCTGCTTTTTCTTGGCCTTCATGATGTTGGGCAGCGTCACATAACGCGGCTCGTTCAGGCGCAAATCGGTGGTCACCACGGCCGGCAGGCTGATGGACAGCACTTCCAGGCCGCCATCGATCTCGCGGGTCACTTGCGCTTTGCCGTCCACGATCTCGACCTTGGAGGCGAAGGTGGCTTGGGGCAAGTCGGCCAATGCAGCCAACATCTGGCCGGTTTGGTTGCAGTCGTCGTCAATCGCTTGCTTGCCCAGGATGATCAGGCCGGGTTGTTCTTTGTCAACCAGGGCCTTGAGCAGCTTGGCCACGGCCAAGGGCTGCAGGTCCAGATCAGCCGGGGTCTCGACCAAAATGCCGCGGTCGGCACCAATGGCCATGGCGGTACGCAGGGTTTCCTGGCACTGGGCCACGCCACAAGATACGGCAACGACCTCGGTGGCCAGACCTTTTTCTTTCAGGCGAACAGCCTCTTCGACGGCGATCTCGTCAAAGGGGTTCATGCTCATCTTGACATTGGCAATGTCCACACCGGAGCCGTCGGACTTGACGCGCACCTTCACGTTGTAGTCCACCACCCGCTTGACTGGAACCAAAATTTTCATGAAATCAACTCCATTGAAAGATCAAAACCACAGACATCTGAGATGAGGCCTCAGGAAAACGATTAACGTTGACGTAAACGTCAATTGTGCATCAAAACGCGTTGAACAGTCGCCCATTATCCGCAAAAAAGCACGGTCGTTCGCATTTTAAGTCTACAAAAAACAATTTAGTTTCATGCTACCCCCGGGAATTCACCGACCAAACGGTCGGCTTCTCAGGGTTAACATGGGTTCAGTTCTGATCCGTTCAGGATTAAATTATGTTTTGTAACCAATTCAATGGAGAACTCCGATGAAGAAAACCCTGATTTCCCTTGCAGCAATCGCCCTGACAAGCCTGAGCGGTGTGGCCCAGGCACAAACGGTTTTGACCGTCTCGAGCTGGGTTCCTCCAACGCACGGCCTGTCTGTGGCCCAAAAAGAATGGTGTGACGCGCTGACCGCCCGAACATCGAACCGGGTGCGCTGCAACATCCTGCCCCGTGCAGTGACGCCGCCTGTGGGCACCTATGACGCCATCCGCAATGGTCTGGCCGATGTCTCCTTCACCGTCCACGGCTACACGCCTGGCCGCTTTGTGCTGACCCAAATGGCGGAGTTTCCTTTCATGGGTGACCGCGCTGAGCCATTGTCCGTGGCCTTCAACCGCATCGCCAGCAAGTACCCAGAATTTGCCGCTGAACACCAGGGCGTGAAAGTGTTGGGCTATTTCACACACGGCCCAGGCATTGTGTTCAACACCAAAAGACCCATCACCCGCGTGGAAGACCTGGCGGGCATGAAATTCCGTGTGGGTGGCGGCATGGTCAACGAGATCGCTAAAAACCTCGACATGAACGTCACCCTCAAACCGGCACCCGAGTCTTATGAACTCTTGTCCACTGGGGTGATGGACGGCACCCTTTTCCCGGCCGAATCCACTGACTCCTTCAAGATCGACAAAGTCATCAAGCACGCCACCACATTTCCTGGTGGTTTGTACAACACCAGTTTCGTGTTCATGATGAACCCGGCCAAGTACAACAGCCTGTCGGCCGAAGACAAAAAAGCCGTGGACGAGTTGTCGGGTGATGCGGTGGCCAGCCGCTTCGGCAAATCCTGGGATCGGGTGGACGACATCGCTCTGGGCAATATGCAGAAAAATGGCGTGAAAATCGTCAAAGCAGATGCGGCCTTCATCAGCGGTGTGACCATTCGTGTCAGCAAACTCGAGCGTGACTGGGTGCAAGCGGCCAAAGCCAAAGGCGTGAAAGATCCTGGACGCATCCTGTCCGAATTCCGGGCCGAAGTCACCAAACTGCAAAAATAAAACTAAGATGCTGATCCTTCAGCCAAGCGCTGAAGGCGTGTCTCCACAACGGTACCTGCCTTGCTGCAGGTACCGTTTTTTGCATGGAAATGACTGTGAAAAAAATCTTTGAAATCGTGTGCGGCACCCTCTCGGGGATGGCTTTGCTGGGCATCATGGTGCTCACCTTTTTGGATGTGAGTGGTCGCAAAATCTGGTCGAACTCGATTCCCGGCTCACTGGAGCTGACCGAATTGCTGATGGTCATTGTCATTTTTGGTGCTCTGCCGCTGGTCTCTCTCAAGGGAGAGCATGTGGTGTTCGACTCTTTGGATGCCTTGCTGCCACGCTGGATTCAAAAGTTTCAGCAAGGGCTGATCCACCTGGCCTGCGCTGCCTTGCTGTTCGGTCTGGCTTACTTGATGTGGAAAACAGGCGCAGACATTGCCACCACGGGTGAAACCACCGCCCAATTGAAAATCCCCAAAGCCCCATTCATCCAGGGCATGGGGGTCCTGTGCGGCCTGACGGGTCTGGTGCACATGGTCAAAGCCTTCAGCGCCAAAGAAAACCCCACATCCGAAGGAGGCACCCTGTGACCGAAGCCCTGCTTGGATTTCTGGCCATTTTTGTGTTGGCCTTGTTGCGCATGCCTTTGGCCTTTTCCATGGGCTTGGTGGGTTTTGTCGGGATTGGTCTGACGCGCGGCTGGATGCCCGCCATGGCCAGTGCCGCCCAAGTGGTGCACGAGACCGGTTTCGCCTACACCCTCTCGGTCATCCCCTTGTTCATTTTGATGGGCAATTTTGTGGCCCGTGCTGGTCTGGCGCACGAACTTTTTCATGCGGCCTACACCCTCATCGGACACCGCAAGGGTGGACTGGCCCACGCCACCATCGCCGCTTGCGCCGGGTTTGGTGCCATTTGCGGCTCGTCGATTGCCACGGCTGCCACCATGAGCAAGGTGGCTTACCCGTCCATGAAAAAAATGGGCTACAGCGATGCCATGTCGACCGGTGTGATCGCTGCTGGCGGCACCTTGGGCATCATGATTCCGCCTTCCACCATTTTGGTCATCTACGGCATCATCACCGAAACCCACATTGGCAAACTCTTTGCTGCAGGCGTCTTGCCCGGCATCTTGACCGCTGCTTTGCTGATGCTGGCCGTGGTGCTGATGACATGGCAAAACCCTGAGCATGCCCCGGCTGGCGAAAAATTCAGCTGGTCTGAACGCCTGCGCGCCGTGCGCGGCATCTGGGGCGTGTTGCTCCTGGTGGTTCTGGTGTTGGGTGGCATTTATGGCGGTTTCTTCACCGCCACCGAAGGCGCGGGCATGGGGGCCACAGGCGCATTTTTGTTCGCCTTGGCGCGCAAAGCCCTGAGCTGGAAAGTGCTGTTGCAAGTGCTGATCGAATCGGCGCGCACCACCGCGATGCTGTTCACTTTGCTGATCGCGGCCACAATTTTTGCCAACTTCGTCAACTACACCAGCCTGCCTTTTGAACTCAAGGACTGGATCACGGGATTGGGCATGTCGCCCATCATGATCGTGGCGTCCATGATGTTCATTTACGTGCTGCTGGGCACCGTGATGGAAGAGCTGACCATGGTCTTGCTCACCATCCCCTTGTTTTTCCCCATCGTGGTGCAGTTGGGCTTTGACCCCGTCTGGTTTGGGGTGCTCATTGTCATGGTGATTCAGATTGGCCTGATCTCGCCCCCCGTCGGCATGAACCTGTTTGTGATCAACACCTTGTTGCCCCAGGTGGGCCTGGCCAACATCTTCAAAGGCGTCTGGCCCCTGGTGCTGGTCCTGATCCTCACATTGGGCATCTTGCTGGCCTTCCCGGAGATCAGCCTGTGGTTGCCTTCGATGATGGACTGAGCATCTGCATCACGCGCTGCGAGTGGGGGATCTCAATCTTGTGCTCTCGCAGCGCTGCCAAGATCAGCATGTTGATGGTCGAGCGCAAAGCCAATTGGCCGTTTTCCGGGTCGCCAATCCAATAGCTCACTGTGAACTCCAGCCCGTCGGCTCCGAATTTACTCAAGAATGCGTTCGGCGCGGGGTCCTTCAACACCCGCTCTTGGCTAGTGCAAGCCTCGATCAGCAAACGCTGCACCAGCGCCACATCGCTTTCATAGGCCACCGAAACCAGGGTGGTTTGGGCCATTTTGGTGTCCAGCAAGGTGAAGTTCTCGACCCGGTTGATGATCAAAAATTCGTTGGGCACGATGGATTCACGGCCATTGAGCGCACGGATCACGGTGTATCGGGCCTTGATGTCCACAATGCGCCCTTCAAAACCATCCACCAACACCATGTCGCCGATGCGCAAACTGCGTTCGGCCAGGATCACAAAACCACTGACGTAGTTGGAGGCCAGTTTTTGCAAGCCAAAGCCAATGCCCACCCCCACTGCGCCGCCCAGCACCGACAAAGCCGTCAGATCAATGCCCACTGACGACAGCGCCAGCAACAGGCCGACAAACATCAGCAAGGCGCGCACCGTGTTGCTGATGACCTTGCGCAACGATAAATCGCCGCCCGTGGCCGATTTGAGCAAGCGCGACTCGATGGCAGCCGACACCCACAGCGCCACAATCAGTACCGCCCCTGCCGTCAATGCGCCTTCGATCAAGGTGCGCACCGAAAGCATGGAACCGCCCACTTTCCAGCGAATTTGGTCCAGCTCGTGGAGCAGCAAAGGCAATACGCCCGTGACCCACAGCACCACCGTGCCCCAGGCCAGCCAAGAAATCGTGCGCTCCAGCACCCGCACAAAAGGCGCTTGTGCAAAGGCCACTTGCAAAACCTTGACCCCCAGCCGAATGACCAACAGCGAGATACAAACGGGCAACAAAATCTCAAACAGCACGAGCGGCTGGTTTTGCGTCAAGACCGTGCGGGCCACAAACACCAGGCCCAGCAATACCGCAGGGAAAAGGACACCGTCAAACAGTTTGCGGCCCAACAAAATGGCCAGATCACTCCCGCCCGACAAACGGCGCACCCCCCAGGCCGTGCCCCAGGCCAAGGCCAGACAGGCCACAAAAGCGGCCAAGGCGAGCATCGACTCTGGCCGCGCCAATGAACCCATCAAGAGCAACGGGTCCACCACGGCCTGCGCATTCATGCCCGCCATGACGGTGTCCTTTTCTCAATGAAGGCCTGCACACCCTCTTGCACGACGTCGTGCACCATGTTGCAGGCCATGGTCTGGCCCGCCAATTGGTAAGCGGCGGCTATGCCCATCTCACGCTGCTTGTAAAACAAGGCTTTGCCCAAGCGCACCGCTTCGCGGGGCTTGGCCACAATGGCGCTGACCAGTTCCTCCACTTGCGCGTCCAGCGCGTCCCATGCACAAACCCGGTTGACCAGCCCCCGGCTTTGCGCCTCTTGGGCCGAAATGAAGCCGCCCGTCAGCAGCATTTCCATGGCCTGCTTGGCCTGCATATTGCGCACCAGCGGCACGCTGGGCGTGGCACAAAACAGACCCACATCGATGCCGTTGACGCCGAAGGTGGCGCTGTCGGCTGTCACCGCCAGATCACACTGTGCCACCAGTTGGCAGCCGGCCGCCGTGGCCAGACCCTGCACGCGGGCAATCACCGGCACGGGGAGGTTTTGGATCGCCAGCATCATGTGGCTGCACTGGGCAAACAGCTTTTGGTAATAGGCCAAGTCCGGCTGAGCGCGCATTTCTTTGAGGTTATGCCCGGCGCAAAAGGCTTTGCCCGCCGCCCCCAACACCACCACACGGGCCTGATCGTCTTGTGCAATGGCTGCGAGTGCCTGTTGCAGGGCATCGAGCATCGCCTCGCTCAAGGTGTTGAAACTGGCAGGGTTGTTCAGGGTCAGCCGGTGCACACCCCGCGCATCGCGCTCGTGCAACAGCAAATCTTCGGACTGGGGTCGGTTGGCATCGGTCATGGCTGCCATTGTGCCCAAAGTATGGGGCCTGAACGCCTTGGGACTGACCCACCCCTGGTTTTTCAGACGTCGGCCAGCACGCGCAAATGCGCTTCCACGCTGCGCCCCAGCGCGCTCAGGTTGTAGCCACCCTCCAGGCAACTGACGATGCGCCCTTGGGCATGGCGCAGCGCCACGTCCTTGATGCGCTGGGTGATCCAGGCGTAATCCTGCTCCACCAAGCCCATCTGACCCATATCGTCTTCCCGGTGTGCATCAAAACCAGCGCTGATGAAAATCAACTCGGGCCGGTGCGCTTCCAGCCGTGGCAACCACATCATGTCCACCAACTCGCGGATGTCCATGCCCCGTGTGTAAGCGGGCACAGGCAGATTCACCAAATTGGCCGCATTCGATGTCGAGCCCCCCTCCGGGTAAAAAGGGTGCTGGAAAAAACTGACCATCAAAATACGCTCGTCCCCAGCCACAATGTCCTCGGTGCCGTTGCCGTGGTGCACATCGAAGTCAACGATCGCCACGCGCTGGAGGCCATGCCGTTCCAGAGCATATTTGGCGGCAATGGCCACGTTGTTGAAGAAGCAAAAACCCATGGCTTTGTCGCGACAGGCGTGGTGGCCAGGCGGACGCACCGCACAAAAAGCATTCTCCAACTCGCCTGCCAGCACCGCGTCCGTGGCGTCGATGGCAGCGCCTGCGGAGACCAGGGCGGCATCCCAGGTGTGCATGTTGATCATCGTGTCCGGGTCCAGGCTGGTGTGGGTGGGGCCTCCAGCGGCCATGTCCTCGCGCAGCATGTCGCCCAAGCCGCGCAAAGTCGCCACATGCATGCGTCCGTGGGCCAACTCAATGTCGGCCAAAGCCGCCGGACTGGCCTCGCGCCGTTGCAAGGCCATGTCCACACCAGTGATCAGCAATCGGTCTTCGATGGCGCCCAAGCGTTCAGGACACTCCGGGTGCCCCGCTCCCATCTCATGCTTCCAGCAAACTGGATGGGTGAAATAACCTGTCGAGCCCATGGTGATGTCTTCCCGAATGACCTCAGCCCAAGGCTGATGGTATTGATGAATGGCTTTGTTTTTGTGGGTTCCAGCTTATCACGGCACCCATGGCCACCGAACACCCCTACCGTCCACCGCATGACTCGCTGTGCGTTGGGTGACACACCCCTTGGCGCCGCGTGTGGCGATTAAACTGGTGACCCCATGCAACAACTTCCCACCACCCGTAAATCAGGTCGTTTTTCCAACCCCTGGGTCGCCTTGACCTTGGCCCTGTTCTTGGCTGCAGCCAGCCCCATGTGCACAGTGGCTCAGACTCAATCCAGCGCATCTCCCGGAAACCGCCCCCAAGCCCAGCCCAAAAGCCAAGGCAGCCCCCCCAAAAAATCGGCTTCTGCCAAGGACAAAAAATCCTCCCCATCGGCGCAGTCGAGACAACAAAAAAAGACCAAGCCCCCCCAGGGCCCCACAGCCCGCACTGGATCATCAGCCAAACCAGCGCCAGGCCCTTTTTTCAGCGAATCGCCGGTGGCGATGGCATGGTCTGTTGAGGCGGCCGAGCGATTGAACCTCGACCCCAAATGGGTACAAACTCAACTCGGACTGGCACGGCGGCTGCCTTCCGTTGAGAAACTGGTCTTGCCGCCCAGCAGCCCGGCGGCCAAAAATTGGGCGGCTTACCGTGCCCGCTTTATTGAACCCCAACGCATCCAGACCGGCCTGCGTTTTTGGCAAACCCACAAAAATGCCTTGGAACGCGCAGAGCGAGAGTTCGGTGTGCCTGCATCCGTGGTGGTGGCCATCATCGGTGTGGAAACCTTTTACGGCCAGTACACAGGCAACTTCAGGGTGATGGACGCCCTGACCACTTTGGCCTTTCACTTCCCAACCGCTCACCCGCGTGCCGCGGCCAGAGAAACCTTTTTCAAAGGCGAATTGGAACAATTTTTGGTGCTCACCTCCCGCAGCGGTGCAGACCCCCTGACCGTCCGTGGCAGCTATGCCGGCGCCATGGGTCTGCCGCAATTCATGCCCTCGAGCTGGGCCAAATTCGCTGTCGACTTCGATGGTGATGGCCGGATCGATCTGTTTGGCAGCCCCACGGATGCGATCGGGTCGGTGGCCAACTACTTCAAAGCCTTTGACTGGCGGCCCGGCATGCCCACGCACTACCCCGTCACCCTCACCCCGGGCCAAACCGACATGGACAGCCTGATGGCCCCGGACATCTTGCCGACCTTCAGTGTGGCCAACTTTGTCAGCAGAGGCGCCAGCTTGTCTGGTGCTGCCCTGCAGCACACAGGCCCCTTGGCCTTGATCGAATTGCGCAACGGCACCGATGCACCCAGCTACGTGGCCGGTACAGAAAACTTCTACGCCATCACCCGATACAACTGGTCCAGTTACTACGCCATGGCGGTGATTGATCTTGCCGAGGCTGTGGCGCGGGAAATGCAAAACAAGCCTTAAGGGCCGTCACGCATGAACCCACTGAACCCCAAAAAATTGCTGCTGACCAAATGGACCGCGGTCAAACCCGTGGCCAAGCAAAAGCACTTTTTGGTCAGCCGAGTGATTCAGCCCGAACTGCCCACCGACCCGATTGAACAGGTGGAAATCGAAGCGGTTTTTTCCAAGGCCACGCAGGTCATTGCTTGGCGCGATCTGCAGGATGAAACGGTTTGGCGGCAGGGTTGGGTTTGATGGTCAATTTGCTAACAAGTCAATAGAAACATCCGTCACAAATTTGTGCCCTGCTCGGTTGTAGCCAGCAACTCGAATATGGATTTGAGACACGGTTGTGTTTCTCATCACATCACCCCAGCCGAAAACGGCCGATGTCGACCCTTTAGGCAAGGAATAATATTCCCTGATGGTGTCTCCATTGAAACCCACCGCTTGGATGTATGCGCCATCAACCTGCAAGCCATCAGGCATCGTGAAATCAACTCGCATACTTTGATTCGGACCAAAGGAAGTTGAAGTCACTGGAGAACCATCTATTTTGATAGCCTTCACGGTAATAAACATATCCGTTGACAATTCAGCAAAAGCCTTTGGGACACGGTCAACTGGGAGTTTGTATCCAGCGCCATTCAAAGACTGACCCTGCGCATCTTTAAGTACGATGTTGTAGGGCTGGGTCAACTTAACTTTGGGCAAATCAAGGCATCGTAGGGAGGCCTCTTGACCCACCGCACTGGCACAATCCCAAAAACCATTGCCATCGGTCAAAGCAGGACTGGTAATCGGCATGAAATCAGCATAGGTACTGGTCGTCAATTGAATTGGGCTTGAGAGACCCAGGCCAGTGATTTCTGCTTGTGCGATGCGCGGATTGTTTTTGCCACTGTTGTTGTACGCAAAAGGAGAGACATCGAAACGAATGCCATTTCGGATTCTGGGCTGAGAACGATTGACCAACTGGTTGGTCACTGACAGAGTCAGTTCATGCTCATTTTTAAACTCAACGCTCGCAATGTGAGCGTTTCCGCTGATTCTCCAAATGCCAGCTATTTTTCTCAATACCAAGCGCTCGGTATCTGCTCCAAACTCACTGCGAGTTTTGTAACCAATCCTGACCAGGGCTGTAGCCTGACTGGAACTGATCTGCGCCAAGGACCAACTTGTAAAACTCGCACCTACAAGATCCAGATCGGAACTGATCTCGTCAGCAAATTGTTGAAAAGGTTCACCACTTTGGATAAAGTTTTCAGAAGTGTCGAATACGCCGCTGTCAGCCACCTGTTGAGACGTCGGTAATTGCCTAGCAAACAGGTTTTCCAAGCGCCTCAAAACTTCACCGATAGCCTGGACATCCGCAGCCGCTGAGGTGCTGATCCCACCCATGTTTTCTGGAAGGATAGGGGTGGATGTAATGGGCAGCGTCACATCAATTGCAGCCATTTTGTCCTGTGTGATCAGATTTCGCAGAGTTGCAACGGATGCGTCTGTATCGTATTCAACCTTTACCAAGTCCATCAAGGCGTCCAAACCTGAGTGGTCAGCCTTGAAAACAGTTCGAATCAGGTCAATAGTTTCAGTAACCCCCAGCTGAATCAACACAGGCCTGAGTTTTGCATAGAGCGCATCTTGCGCTTCACGAATTTTCGAGTCAGTAAGCGAAGCCGCTAATTTGGGAATGTTGGAGGCGTCTGCCAAATACAAACTCACAAACTTACCCGCAATGCTTGACAGGAGCAGGTCGGTGAACGGCGTTACATTGATCGTGCCGCCTACATCAGCCTGGGTTCCAGCCGAGTAAAAAGTAACCGTCACGCCGGCAATGGTGCCTATCGCCTTGACAATGAACGGGCCTGTCATCCCATTCACATCTATTTTGTAAGTGCCATCGTCCTTTATTTGCGATCCTTTTTGGACTCCAAATTTATCGGTGATCTCCACATTGCCAATAATGGGCGCCCCTCCAGCAGCCACGCCTGAAATTACTGTGGAAACAGGGGGTTGATTGTTTTTACAAATTTCACCAGCAACACTTCCAAAAGAAAAGCCAGTGGCATTGCAACCACCTCCGCCGCCACATGAAGCCAGTAAAAGCACAACGGCAAATGTAATCAGCCAGCGAAAGGTACGGAACAATTTTTGAAGATGCATGGCAATGCTTCAGTGGCTTATAAAAATTGGCAAATGGGCATGTCAATATTGGTCACACTTGGATAAGCGAAAGCTCGTCGGTTATTTAGGTCAATGATCGCCCCGACTGCCCCCCCAACAATGGCATTACCCAGAAAACCTGCCGAGAGACCTGGCTGCACATCGGTGCTTGCGCCAGCGAGCAACCCACCCCGGCAGCTGACCAATACAGGCTCAGTAGTTCTGGGAAGGGTCAAGCGGGCCGGGGTTTCAAAATTGAAAGTTTTGCCCCCAACAGATGCACTGCAATAGCTATTTAAAACCACCCGCGTGCAGTCTGTTCGCACGGTCAAGATTTGATATGAATCATTCAATACAGATGCACATCCCCCAAGCAGGACCACTGCTAGCCACATGAAAAAACTTCGAAGGCGACTGTTCATAGGTTGATTTAAGTCCAATTTCAATCATCACTAATCGTCACGAGATCTTATAACTTTAATACGAATAGAGCCCTCTGTTCCGATTCCAGAAATCGCAGTAGCACTCGCATATCAACTAAATTTTATTCATTGAATTGTTTGAAAGAATTTTTTTAGCTTAAAGGTATTTCTGTATAGCCTGTCATCCGTCTGGCCGTGATTTCAAAAACAATCCATATTTCTGAGCAAATACCCTGATTTCAGGCGGTTTTCGCACATTTCGGCCAGTGCCCTTTAGGCCAGCTGAATGATCTTGTTCAATAACCACCCTGCCCCCTGCGCGCCTGCTCAGCTTCTCGTTGCCGCTTTTGTCTATCACGTTCACGCTTTAGGGCCTCTTTCTGACGGTCCACATTGGCCTTTAACTGTGTGACCCGCATCTGCTCTGGTGTGGGCGGCTTGGCGGGCTTGATGACGGCAGCCTTGGGTGGCTTGGGTGGTTGTGGTTTAACGGTTGTGCTTGCGGGCGGCTTGATATCATCTAGCAAGGGATAGTCATGACCCTCGCTGCTAAGTTGGGTGGGAGCCACATGCACACAGCCCATGCCAAACTGATACTGGCATAGCAAGCGAGCATGCACCGCAGAGTTGGCCGAAACAACTGTCTTGACCAGCTGGCCTCTGATGCGGAGGGTGACGAGGTATTTGTTCATACCTGTATTTATCGTCACGCTCCACGGATGGTTTTATTTCACAAAGCCTTCGCGAAGTTTGACCGCAGCGGCTTCGATCTGCGCGTCCAGCTCGCCAGCTTCTACGGCCTGCTTGATCAACTCCAGTGTGGGTACGAGTTCAGCAGCGGTGGCAATTTCCACAGCACTTTTGCCCTTGCTGATTTCCAGCTTGCGAGCGCCATACCTGATGTTCAGGGCTAGCTTATTGGCGTCAGTGGTCCACCACCACGCGCGAACACGGCGTGGAACTTCAACACTGCGGCGACTGCCATCAGGATCAGTGACAGAGCGAAAACGGGTCATGGTGAATTGAGTTCCTTCAGCCAGGCTTTTTGCCAACTGAATTTGCTCCCACAACTTGCGGGCTAGTTTCATGCGGCGCAGCACTTGGGGGTTGTTGCTGACGGTTTTCTTGGCCGCTGTGACCTTGAGTGATTGCAAGAACGCGATGGGTGTTGTGGATGCTGTGGACATGTGCTTTTCCTTTCAAATGTTTGTAAAGCACAGACAATTGTGTGATCGACCACGGGGTCAGGGCAACCGCCGTGGCTTGGTATCCCGAAGGTTTGGCGGGATATCGGAAAACCCATCAAAAACACCCAGTTTTGTTAGCTACTTTTGTCACGGTGATAAATAAACATAGCGGGTGGATCGAAGAACAGTTGATGCCCGCTGTCTCTACCGAGAAACAAGAGCTGCGTCACTCAGTTGCAATGGCGCCCTAGACCTGGACAGTGGTGTTCGCAGGGACGGAAATTCCGAGCGGTAGCGGAGACTTGTAGTCACTACCCGAGAAGGATGCTGTTGGCGGTTGCTGGCCAATTGACTCAAGAAGCGAACGAATATTTTCAGCACAAAGATTGTGGGGCCTAGCCCTGCGAATCACGAGCAAGCTCTGCAGACCACACCGCAACTTGCGAACACCGCGGACAGTTGGCACTTTGGCTGTCCTCGCAAGTTGCGTTTCATTTTGAAGCTGCACGTAAAAGGAGACCGCGAAACCGCCCTTCCCATGCAAATGGTTGTGCTCAAGTGCTGTGGAGTAAAGAACTCATCGAAAGACCGAGCCTTGCCCATGCTGAGCCTGGTCAAGAAGGCTCAGTGTGGGTTGAATCTATCGAAAGTCCCAAGTCAAACATCACTGATCAGCTACTGAAGAAAACATCTGTAAATCAAAAAATTCTCGTTAAACCATTGGGTCACACTGAACTTTCGAACTACGAAGTAGACATAAGTGATGAGCCAATCACTGAGCTCTGAAAGAGCGACAGGGATGGCGAAGTCACTAGCGAACGCCAGTTCGCTCTATGTACTAGCGCATATGACATATCGGTAAATGAATGCGTGGTCGTGTTTGATCTGTAGGACTACAAATGGCAAGGGCAGATGACCGGTTAAGCCGATGCGATGGTCAGGACCTGATCACAACAACCGACATTTCATTTAGACGGCTATGACACAAAGTGTCGGGTGAACCGACACCTCATGACAAGGGTCTGTGATTGTTAGACCTAACTTAATGCGCAAGCCTCCTACAAATCAACCCTACAACGCGTGCTCTTTGGACGTCATGAACCTAGGGTACTGAAGCCGGAAAAATTGGTTTTAAGACGGATTTCTTGGTGACCGGTAAAAACTTGGGTATATAACTGAGTTAGGCCCGAAGCAGTCTTTAGAGCTGCGCCATTTCAAGTCAGGTGTGCAGCGTGAGCGGTCATCGGGTCATATGTGCTGTCGGACAGACGTTTGCCATCAACAGATATTAAAAATTTGTTATGGACAAGCCGCTACCAGTTTCACTTGCAGACTCCGCTTGTAGATCAAGCAAGTCGGCAAGCAACAGATGACGCATCTCGGAATGTGGAAACAGACGTTGCAGATAAATCGGAAGATTCTCAGAAAGATCAGGAAAGATTTTTTTCAAGGCACTGAACGTCTTCAGCGCAGCAGGGTGCTTACCTTGTCGAGCTTGAATGGCTGCAAAAAACAGCAGACTTTGCGGAAATGTCTGTGGATTGACCTTGGAAAGGTAATCTAGCGATTTGTCCAAGTTCCCTTGGCGATATTCGTTGGCGTAATACGGGAGCCAGTACCAATCTGGATGCAAAGGGGTGAGTTCACGGGCGCGGTCCATGAGTACTAGGCCACCCTCCCAGTCCCCATTGCATGCAGTGAACACCCCGATCCCTGCCACGATGTCTGATCTGTAAGGCGCCAGCTCCAATACTTTGCTTGAATATTCTTTAAAAAGCGATTTTTCGCCTCTTTGATAATGCGATGACGCCAATGCATAGATGGCTGTAACGCAGTCCGGAGCTAACGTCAAAGCATGCATGGCGCACCGGATGGATTCGTTCAAGGCCTTACTGTGCGTAAGAGCCTTTTCAAAACCGAAGACATGCTCGTTCCAGTGAATACCAGACAGGCAAGCCCAAGCTTCTGCATACAGCGGTGCATTTTGGACTGCTGACAGCAGAGACGCTTTGGCAATCGCATGCGATTGGGGGGTGTACTTTTCAGTGTGGGCATAAAAGTGGAGAACGGCCGCATAAGCCGACCCGTCTGAGGGCTTGTTTCGAACCAGGCGTGAAATGACCCCTGAAGGCGTAGCCAGCGAAGCTGCAATCTTGAGGGCGATTTCATTTTGTAACTCGAACAACTGAGTTGGATCGCTTGGGAGCTCGAATTTTTGTGACCACATCACTTGGCAAGTCTTCACATCCGTCAGTTTGGACAAGATTTCATACCCTCCGGGTTTGAACCGGACGGAGCCATCCAAGACGTAATCGGCGTTCTCATTCGCGGCCGATAAAAACTTGGCACGCGAGGCTTCTGAATAGTCCATTTGATGGGTCATAGAAATCAGCCTCAGCGTACGGGTCTGCGCCAACATGTGAATCAAGTCATGCGCCATACCGATGCATATCTCCTGCTGCGAAGAGTCTCCCCCCAGGTTCTGAAACGGAATGATGGCCAGACGCGGCGAAAAATTGGATTGGTCGTCCGCACTGGGCACCAAATCAAGGCCGTAACAACCTGCAAGGATGCTCAATTGCCAGCTTTGGTTGCGTCCCTCTTGCCGGTAGAAGTCAGTTAGTAGCGTCTTGAGGCGACTAATTTGGACACGGTGAATGGAGGACTTCTCGGCTTGTTGCGCAGTGAGCTGAAAGAACGCGGTTGCCACCAATTGAGCGGTGACGTTCTCTGCCCCTAAAGCAGCAGTTCTGTCTGCCAAGAATTCGAGCAGTTTGCAGATTTTTGAAGCCCGCTTGAAGGTCTCGGAACCCAAAACCGCTTTGACTGAGTTATCGAATTGGAGGGAATGGTGCTTCATGAGAAAAAAGGCGCATTAAAAAAATCAGGGCTGACAACTGAAATTGCATAGGTGACTGTGAAGGCCTTCAAAACAATCTTGAATGTAACGCGTTACATGCACTAGCTTGGATTGCTTGACTACAGTGGTAGGGATGGATACCAATAACTAATCATTGCCAATCAAAATGACTTCGCCCAGTACCAGCAGATCTCAAATCTGGTCAGCAGACTATGCGAGTTTGCTGGTGGAGGGGCGCCTGGCGGCCGGTCTTGAGCAAACTACCTTAGCCATGGAGAACACGCTGAGTTTGAAACAGCTGCAAGAGCTGGAAACGGGTGGTTGCTCGGCCTTTTATTCGGAAAGCATCAAGTACACGACTGGGGTCAAACTCCTGCGCAAACTGGGACTGGCATTCGACCACCTAGAGCTCGTCAATGAGGAGCCTCCTTCGGATTCAACGGAAGCGGCACAGGTGGCCCCGAACAAAGATGAGCCAATTCTGGCCACCTCAGAGCCTGTGACATTGTTGAATTCCGGCACCAACTCCCAAGCAAGCGCGTGGCGAATCATTGCCATTCTGGCAATGTTGATTGCACTTGCCTATTTCATGAATTAAGCATCCAGTTAAATTAATTACTAAATGAAAATAATCATTATGAAGTCCATCTGCAACCTCACCCTCTTAGTCACTGTAGCGCTTGCTGTAACCGCCTGTTCTGGTGGTTCCGATGCTCCAACGGCTGACGCACTGCCCCCTAGGGATCTCAGTGTCATTCCAGCCATAACAATAACAACCATCGAGGGGCCCTTTGTTTTGGCCGAGCGGTCCGTGACCACCGACTCGGCAGTGGGTACGACTGTGGCCGCTGCCTCAGGTACGCCGGTGGCGCACACGCCTCTGCCGGCGGAATTGTTCGGCTCCCTAGCGCTGGTTGCTCAAAGCGGCGGCGCCACGCGCCTGGGCGAGATCTATCAGTTTGACGGCAGCGGTTCCAAAGTGGTCAAGACCTTCACCGGCAGACCATTCATGAGGAACACCAGCCCAAACGAGCATTCTTTCGCCTTCAACGAAGTTGACGGTCGCTTCTACGGGTTCTTGAGCAACTCGTCCTTGCCTTCTGAGAACCAAATCGTTCTCATGCGTTTCGATCCGGTCACCGACAAACTGGAGCTCCTCAAGACATTGGACACGAGGGGCGCAGGAAAGACCGCAGGTCCCGGCATCACCGTCTCAGATCTGCGACCGAACAACACCATTCGCACCCCGCTTGTAAGCAAAGATGGCAAGTCGCTGATGGTCATGGTCGACGGTGGCCGCGCTGGCCGCGGGCTGTTATTGCATGTGGTGCTCGACCAGGGAAGCGCAAACTACCTGAAAGAAACCGTGGTCTATGACTTTTTCTCACGCGATGTGGAAGAAGGTCTTTGCAGTGGACTCGTCGGTGAGAAGACGGAGATGGTGTGGTCACGCGACCGCACCAAGATCTTGCTGGGCACGCAGGGTTCGCGCTACATCTTGAACGCTGCAGATCCCACGGCTGTAGCCTGCGCGCCTGCTGGTTCAGTGGGCGGCGCGGCCACCTACACCAAAAACGGGCGGATCTTCAGCCTTGCACCGCCCGTGGGAAATGACCTGTCACGGCCTTGGACCTTCACCGCGATCAGCCAGTTCAATCCCGTAGGCAAGCGACTTGGGCGCTACCTGTTCGAAGACGCGAGTGGTACCGTGCGCTGGACAGTCGAGGACATACAAAGCCGCGAGGCTCAGATTTTTGGCCCACCCGGGAGCAATACCGCGCTTTACAGGCTGGCCGAGATCGACTGCCACCGCATCGAGGGGGTGTTGCCCATATCCTTTAGCAACGAATCGCTGGTTGCCTGCAGCGGCCTCGACGCCGAAACCAGTTTGCAGATTTCGGCACCCAAGCTGCTTTCGCAGGCAGCAAGCCTCAACCTCAGTAACGCCAGCACGATGTCGGCCTGGATCAGAGACGAGCCCAAAGGTTACTTCGGCAGCTACTTTGCCGGGCTCACATCGTCACCGGCGTCGGGGCTGTTATTTGCTGCCTCAACCGACGTTGCTGCCGGCATCTGCGATGAGAGGCCCAATTCAGTTTTGCCGTGCACGCCTTCGCAGTTGTTGGAACTGGATCCCAGCCGACTTTTCTTCAGAAAGACCCTGGCAACCGGTTCGGCCACTTTGGGGAAATATTTTCACGGTAATCCGGCAACGGGCAGTTCGGCCAGCGACGGCGTTCTCGACCGCTACGTCGTGTGGTTGGCCAGTGCTGCGAACGAGGCATCACACGTGGTGAACAAGTATGACCGTTTCAACGGAAAGATTACCTCGGTGCCCATCGACCCAGACCGCGGAGCCTATCCCTACGGCAAGCTTCAGCCGCTCGGGCCTGACCATCTTATCGGCCTGATTTCGCTGACGTCCCCAAGCTACGATTCTGGGCGTCTCGGCGGTCATCGTGGTTCGAGAGACAGGGCCGGCGGTGGCCTGGGCGTGGTGATCTACCAGCGCAGCACCATGGAGCCCGTCCGGATGGCCGAGGTGACAGACATAGCCTACCTGGGAGCAGAACTCGTGCTTGGGCAAGGCGATTCAGCTTGGCTCACAGCAATTGCTGAAAAGTCAGGCGTCTCAAGCGGAGACGGTGGCTACTATCGACAAAAGCTGCTGCATGTGGACACGAAGACGTTGAAGGCCACCGAGTGGGTGCGGGTTTTCGCATCCCGCCTGCCTGCCGATAACGACTGGAAACCGGCGATCCGTGATGACGCGGTCTACTATGCGGCAGAAGGCGATATCTCAGTGGGTGCTCCCATTTACACCGTCGCTTGCGCACGGATCAGCGACCCCAAGATCTCGATCAAATCACTTACCTTTGGCCCAAACAGCGCGTTCCGGCCAGCCAGCGAGGGGCTTCCGGTCGGAGGCCCAGTGTTTGTGGCAGCACAGAACGCCATGTACATGGCCATGGCACAACGGGCCGATGGCAACCCGGGTGGGTCGATCTGGACCATTGATCGAGGCTTAGGCCCAGACGACCTGTGCCGCAGCGCACCGGTGTTGACCAAGGTGGTCGGCGACTTGCCCGATGTGCCATCAACAGGCTTCTTGTCGGCCAGTGACGGTGCCTTGTACTACGGCACAACGAACGGCAAACTCATGCGCTTCAATCCCGCCGCCGGAGCCGTGACACCCGTTGCAAACTTGGCGGCGGGCGGCACTTCGATATCGTCGGTCAGGGGCTTCCTGACCGAGGTCACCACCGGATCCATCAGCGCTGTGGTCTACGACTACGACGCCCAGAGCAAGAACGTTGCTCGACGAGTTTCCGTGGTTACTTTGGGGGGCCGTGTGACCGCCAATCACGACGTGACCCGTGCGCTGTCAGCAAGCGAACGCTATCCCGGGGTCAGCCGTTTACAGTGAGGGGCAATGCGCGGCTGGCCGCCGCTCATGAGCGCGGCCACCAATGAGCTGATTCACAGGAACGCCCAATCGCTTGCCAAGGCCATCCCATAAGGCTAGGTCGATTCCCGATAATGCCATTGTGATGATGCCACCGTCTCCATAGCGGGCGGCGAAATCGCTCATATCGCTCCAAAGGCCTTCAATATCGCCCGCGTGCCGCCCAATGCAGCGAGGTGCGAGGATTCCTTCGATGGCACTCTGAATAGTCGCATATGGTGCATGCGTTACATGATTGAATCCCTGAGTGGCGGCCTGGTCCGACACTACCTGCCCAGCGGAACTTAGTCCCCACCAAGCTTCCCCAGTGCCCACGACACCATCTTCAGTGATGACATCCACCAGTAATTGCTGCCGTTGCGGCTGGTCCAAGCCGCGAGTGCGGATGGCCTCGATGCGCGAAGACTTTCCGCGAATTGAATGGGTTATTGCCGTAATCGCCATGGGGAGCCTTTTGGGAGAATTATTCAGGGATTTTTCTAGAGCAAGAGTGCACCCAATTCAGCTGAATTGACTTTAGCGATCTTTTCCATCTCGTTGATGGCCTCTCGAGTGACCACTTGCGATAAGAAACGCCTGCCGCCACGAGTGCGCGGGTGGGAAAGGACAGGCATTTCATTTCAACTCCTAGCGATTAGCAGACCACATTGGTAACGGCAAACCTTGGATTGGGTTCTAGCATATGAGAGGTGCCACCTTTAAATTGTCAATGATGTTACTTTTTAACCGGATTAACAAGCGCCTATGGCATTCCCCAAAATCCATAGACACTTTTCATTGCGCAGTCTGACGCTGCTGCTCAAACTCGTGACAGCAGATTTTGAGAATGACTGCAATACAGCGGCTACTACCTGTAGGCTGAATTTCTGCAGTGTCTACTTCCAGACTATTTGAGTCATTTGCGCCAAAGCATCAATGTCTGGTCCAACGCCCAGCTTGATGTTTGATTTGCAATTAGTCTGTCAACAGCTTTCGGACATCACGTAATACGATTTTGAACCCGGAAAAACCACACAAAATACACATTTCCTTTGGTTCTTGCGTAAGTTGTTGATTTCATTGACCCGACAGCATGAACGGACTCAGGTTGCCCAAACCGAACCAAAGAAAACACAATAAAGCACTGCTTTTATGTGATTTCGGAGGAAAAGCTCATGGGCAAAGCAAAAACGCTTACAGCGCAGGAATTGCGCCGGGTGCAGGACTACATAGCGAGCCGGGCGCACGCAGCGCGTAACAGGGCTATGCTGCTTTTAACCCACCTTGCGGGCATGCGGGTTGGCGAAGTAGCTGCCCTAACTTGGGGCGATGTGGTCAACGCAGAGGGCCGCGTCAAAGATGAAATCCGTCTAAACGCCGATCAAACCAAGGGCGGTCACCCGCGTATCGTTTTCTTGAGCACCAAACTGCTCAAAGAGCTGGAAGCCTATGTCTGCACAGCCAAAAGACGCGAAGCACATTGGGCGTTTTTTGCGACGCAAAAGGAGCCAAAGCGCGGATTTACCGCTAACACACTGGCCCAATACTTTTTGCAGCTCTACAAGGGCGCGGGCATTGATGGGGCATCCAGCCACAGCGGCCGTCGATCATTTGCCACTTCACTGAGTTCCAAAGGTGTCGGCGTTCGGGTACTGATGCGCGCCATGGGCCACCGCAACATCTCAACCACAATTGGCTACATCGATGCATCAGACGACATGCTTCGCCGTGCAGTGGCATTGGTGTAAAGCTCGCAACATCGCTCGACACTCACCATCACTAGGGGCATAACACCAAGTGTCGGTTCGCCCGACACTTCATAGCAGGGGCCACTCCATGTTCCCCCCTTACTTCCTGTTGACGGACCTGCAATCCACCAGCCTTAACAAGAATGGGTCAAAACAACAAACCCTGGTGTTTGAATGATGGCTCTGCCGAGACCATACCTACCGCACCAGTGCAGCGTATCACCTGCCTTCTGGCGTACATAGACTCTTCCAACGAGTGGGAAGTCAGATGTGGCAATAAATCCACGGCTTGAAGCTCAAGGCATTGCTGATTATTAGGCAAGGCCTCTTTGCAGGGAAATTTGTCAATGGCTGCATATTCAGAGATGTTTGCCGCCCATGCTCTATGCCGAACGACCATGGCCACCAATAATCGGCGCTCGTAGTCTTGACTGGAATTCATGCGACGCCCCATAGGCTCTACCTTGCCAATGAATCTGTCAACCAGCATGGCCTCTGCACCTAACCGCCAAAGCTCGGCTTCGGGGTAGTTTTTGATCAGATAGGCAAGGTAGACATCACGCCAGAGATTCTTTTGCAGCACTGGGGTCAATCGCAAGGCTGCGTAATCTTGGCGGTTGGACCTGTCTTTCACAGCTGTCGGCACCATGGAGGCAATCATGGCCAAAAGCTCCAGCTGAGGCATGGCATTACGCCCATATGGAAAGCGGATAAACAAATCAGACTGATGCCCAATCTCCAGCGTTTGAGCAGTGACTATCTCAGGCATGGAGCTTGGAGCATTGATGCGCACACTGCCCGCACCAGCCGCCCAGTCATCGAAACTGGTTTTGTGCACATCACGGTACTTGCTCACACAGGCAAGAACTTTTGCACCGTGCCGGTTTAATTTGCTGCCCGTGCTGCGCAGTCCATGTAGGCAGCCTGCCGCGTAACTTGGACTCAATCGCAAATAGTTATAGAAAAGTCGCGCGGAGGTCATTGCCGCGACCAGATGCCGTTTGGTTGACCGAGCAAGCCCAGTCAGCAGATTTGCCACCATTGCCCAATACCCCTTCCGAAGATTTACTAACTTTTTTTGTTAACCCTTTTTGTATGTATTCATTGGCTTAACCAAAAGCTGAAATCGGGGTGTGGCTGTCATGGTGATTGCCGCACATTCCATTCACATTTTTTGGAGAACTTCATGAGTGATCAAACTCAAGCCACAGAAGCATCAACTTTGGCAGCGGCAGTTCCAACGACGGAACGACCCAGCGCATTTGCCGTCAATATCGGTAATCTTTTGACAAAAGGCAACCCCGAGCAATCCATTGGCGAAGCCATGGACGCACTGGTCACGCAGCGCGTTGATTGGGAAAACAACGAATTGGCCTCTGCCAACGATGGCCTGTACGCCCTCCTCCAGCATTGCTATTCATTGAACAACGCCATGTCAGGCACGGGTGTAGCAGCCAAAGGCCTCAAAAAAGGTTTGGCCAATTACATCGATGCCAAGGGCCTCAAGTTCACAGATGCCACACCTTTGATTACCAAGATCGTCAAGTGCGTGTTTGGTGTAGACCGCCGTAGGGTTAACGCCTACGCCTCCGCGCTCAAAGTGGCTATTGCCGAGAAAAAACAAGTAATGGAGCTGCCCAAATTTTTTAGGGACAACGGCGGCATTGAGGAAGTTCGGCGCAGCAACACCAAGAAACCCAAGTCGGTCAAAGATAAAGCCGCTTTGGGCCGCTCGGTGCTGGATGGTGATGTGCTGGCTACCGTATCGGGCGATTCGCTGAATGCCAACTATTCCACTGAGAGCCTTGAAGAAGGTGTGGTTCTTCTGGCAACGCGCGAAGACGATGGCACTTTTGCTGTTCGCAAGGTTGTACAGAACAAATCTGTCATCAACAGTGCTCTGGCGACCTTTGCCAGTGTGGGCGCCGAGCAAGAAAAAGCCCGCCAGCTGCAAGAAGAGCAAAACGCTGTGGATGAGCAACGCGCTGCCGCTCGCGCAGCCCTCAAAGCTGCTTGAACTGATGTATTCAACTCACGGGTGATCACGCCAGTGTGGTCACCCAATTCGTTTCAACCAATGGAGACGCCACCATGGCCACAGCACACATCAATTCAGTCAAGGTCACACCGCCGCAATGTCTCAATGATTTTGCACTTCAACAATCGAGTCGATTCAAGTTAGACAGCATCTTGGATGCCACCCTGTCATTTCCGGACAACGGCGTCAACGGTATCGTGCTGCATGGTCTTTATGGGACAGGCAAAACCACCATGGCCAACTTGCTGCCCGGCTTGATTGAGACAGCCAAGTCAGATCCAACCGCCAGCACCATACCAACGGGAGATTTGGTAGATACGACTGATCCAGCCCAAAGTTATCACCCTTGCATTCAAGGCCAAAACGGCGTGGGCTTGATCAACAGCATTCAAAACGCCACAAGCTTTGTATCCTGGAATTCCAGTGGTCTGCACTATGTTGTACTGGATGAAGTGGATTTGCTGACCGATGCAGCCAAGGCATCTTTCAAGGCCCTGATGAACCGAACCAATGTGGTGTTCATCATGACTACTAACCACTTGAACGAGGTTGATCCGGGCGTTCAAAACCGAAGCGTATTGATTGACATGAATGTGCCCCCGGCACAGCACTGGCGTCCCATACTGCGGCGCATCTACACCCAGTCAGGTTTGGTGGCACCGCCAGACGCCACTCTGGACCAAGTGGTTCAAGCTGGTAGAGGTTCTGCACGCTCAATATTCAGCGATGTGGTCATGAGCGCCAATCAAGCGCGTAAAGCTGGCCAGTCCAATGTGATCAAAATTTCAAACATCCGGAGCTGATCATGAAATATCCACAAGGCTACATTTTTTTGAATGAGCAAACCAAGCTGCCCCCACTGGCAACGATACAGGCTTGGTTTGGGGGTAACGCAGACATCTATGTACGCGGTGTCAGTAAACAATCCAAGGTTTTGGATGACCGTATTGCATTGCTGGAGCAGCTGCATCGGTACGCGATGAAGAAAAGCGATTACCAAATGCAGTGTGTCGTCTTTTGTGGAACCGCCGTTAGCGAGCTATTTCTGATCGCTCAAACGCATAACCTAATCAAGGTCTACTGGATCGACTCTGCAGATCAAGCAAAAAAACTGAAACAGCTGTCAAAGTACATTCATCACGCAATGGAATTGAGTCATTACATCGGTGAAGTTCGGGAAAATTACCAAAGATTAACAAATTACATTTATTCAAAAACCGGTCAGACATTGACTGGAGATGCAGACATTGAGCGATTCTTTTCTGGTCGAGACTGGGGTACTACCACCGAAGCTGAAATCCACATCCGTCAAATAGCCAAGAATGAAACTCGTGCGGGGATATTGCGGCGATTTGATCTTGAAGAACACGAAGAAGCACAAGTCTAAAATTAAAAATGTCAACCTGATTGGGGATCTTGCTGCACTGTGGTGGGTTAGAGCAAATCACCAGGGGCCAAGATCTCCAGACCGCTTGAAAACTGCAGCCCAATTTTTTGCACAGGCAAATAGCCGGTTCAAATAAGCCCTACAGCCGCTTGAATCTGGCTTCCCAAGGCGTCTCGCCAGCGACCCAGAAATTGACCGCTTGCTGCGGCGTTTTGACACGCTGCAGGCCACCTGCTGCACACAACTTAGTCGTAATCATGTCCGCTTGCCCTGCAACAAGTCGATGTTCATCTCTGCCGTCAAGTTGCTAGCGTAGAACCGCTCAATCATCTCCACACTGGTGCGAGCGTTGCGTGCCAGTGTCAGCAAGTCAATCTTGCCGCCATAAAGCAGCCTGAATGTCATAGCGGTGTGCCGCAAGCTGTAAATGGTTCGCGTTTGACCGTTAGCCGCATTGCCTTCTATTCCTGCCAGGCTCTGCAGGTACATGAACTGCCAGCCGTAGACAACCAACAGATATCTCCTTTCCTCTAAGCTGGGCAAGAACAGGTAGTCATCGGGTCTTCCATAGCCCTCTTCCTTTTGCTTGGCCAGCAGCCGCTCATAAACGAACACAGCGGGCTGCAGCGTCACGATGGGTTTGTCGTGCTTCTTGGTTTCGGGCAGGTTCAGTCTCAAGTAGATGTGCTTGCCGCGAACGATGGTGACATGCTTGTGTTTGAGGAATTTGATGTCGCCGGGACGCATGAAGCCATTGACCATGAAACGGATGAGCCAATGTAAATCCGCATTGATCACGCCATGCCGTTCAAGAATCTCACTGCTGCTGCGGTATTTTTTGGAGAACGCTTGGGGCACAGCTTCACCAATGCGCTGCCGAGCCAAACGCACAAGGTCACGGTATTCGGCTACTGTAAAACTGCCACGCGGTTTGTCGGTGACTTTGATGACCGGGAACTTGGGCAAGTTCTGGATGATGTTGTTGCCGTGTGCGTGCGCAAACACCTTACGTATGGCCACCATGTGCTGATGCACTGTTGTGGCAGTCAAGTCCCTGTTGCTCATCATCTCCATAAAGGCCGACAACTCCTTGTAGCCAATTTGGTCCATGCTCATGTCACCAAAGTAAGGCAGGATGCTGTTGTGCATCCTTTGCAAAAAGATGGGGATGTTGGCTGCAGCAAACTCACCTCGCTTGACCCTTGCCTGCAAGCCTTGGACAACGGCTGGCAGGAGGTCGGCAAACTTAGGGCTCCGATCACTGCGTGCCTGAATCTTGTCGGCATACAGTTCAGCTGTCTTGATGTGGAAGAACTGCTTGGCCTGACTGATGGCCGCTTGCTTGTTGGTGGTCTTGAGGCTTTGTGTGTAGGTCCTGCCTTTAAGATAACAACGCACTTGCCAATACCTGCTGGCATTGGTTAGGAAAATGCGCAACTTTGAGGGGTAATTGGCAATGGGCGTGATGGACGCCAAGATGGGCAGTGTGCGGTGCCGTGGCGGGAGATATTGGGTGTCGTTTGCTGCTGTCTGCTGTTTTTCCAAATCTTGCATAGCCACAAGCGTAGTTTCGGCCACGCGGTCAGGGCAACCAGCATTTGAAATTTGTAGCTAACCTGGCGGTATAGCGTGGGGCACGCTGCCAATCAGGCTCGAAAACGGTTCAACACACTGCCGTGATCCAGCCACTGCCCAGCGTCAAAATTCTTTACGCTTTAGCCATTGCCCATGCCATTCACCGTCCACGAAAAGTAGCACACCGAAAGGTTAGCTACAAATGCGCCGACACAATGGCAGGCGAATGGCACAGGGAATGGAACACTTGAACTGCGAATACTGGAGCGCCCTGCACTCCACAATGGCTAAGCTGTAACAGGCTTAAACTACCCTGAAAGAAGCTGCTACGGACGGTGTTTGGCACCCTGCGGCACGTTAGAGACTCCGTAATTTTTTAATACTTAGATGCACTTAAAACTGGTCCAGCTACTACGCCATGGCGGTGAT